>Ga0181565_10003774_pt1 | contig 11624 bp, 12 predicted proteins | sample 101ome_16_FD_129661 | JGI IMG/M metagenome (GOLD analysis project Ga0181565, IMG submission 129661) | Coastal salt marsh microbial communities from the Groves Creek Marsh, Skidaway Island, Georgia - 101401AT metaG (megahit assembly) | ecosystem: Environmental > Aquatic > Marine > Intertidal...
TAATCATACCCCCATACAACCCATGAAATTGCTGTGTTGCTAGTACATACTGTTTATGCCCTTTTAACCCCGGATAATTTACTTGTGTAACTTCTGGATGAGCCTCAAAAAAAGCAGCTAATTCTAATGCATTTGCAGACTGTTGCTTCATACGTAATGCAAGTGTATCGATACCCAAAGCTGTTAAATATGCATTTAATGGTGCTTGCGATGCACCTGCATTGGATCTAATTTTTTTTGCAGCACTAATAAATGCAAACTGACCATACTGTTTTGAGGCTTCTTGAATATCCTTGTGTTGAAACTGTTTCCAATTCATAAGCCCTGTATCTACAATAGCACCGCCAATCGTAGATCCACTGCCAGCAATATATTTAGTTGTTGCATAAACAATCACATGAACACCTAAAGATTTAGCATTTAATAACACTGGTGTTGCAAATGTTGTATCAACAACAAAGGCAAGCTGATGTTCATTTGCAATTGCTGATATCGCTTGTAAATCTGGAATATCTAACTTTGGATTTCCAATGGCTTCTACAAAAAACAACCGTGTTCTATCTGTAATAGCCGATTTTAAAGCATCGGTATCACTAGGATCCACAAAGGTTACATCAATACCGCTATTTTTAATTAATCCAGTTAAAAGATAATACGTACTACCAAATAAACTTTTACCGACTACAATATGATCTCCAGCACATGCTAAAGATAAAATCGCATTTGAAATAGCTGCCATTCCCGAAGAAACAACTACAGCACCAATACCATTATCAATTGCTGAAAGTCGTTTTTCTAAGGCATCTACTGTTGGGTTACTTACACGAGAATAATAATACCCAAAGGTACGCCCATTAAAGACATCCTCAAGATCCTGCGGATCATCATAAGCAAAACTCGCCGTTTGATAGACAGGAGGTTGTGTTGCCCCTGTTTGGGGATCGGGTTCTGCGCCTTGATGAATAAACCGAGTTTCTTGCTGATGACTCATTGACTATCCACCGCCCATAAAATATAAAAATTCAACCTGATCACCTTCATTAACCTGAGTGTTTGCAAATTGTTCTCTATCCAAGATATCGCCATTATATTCAACCGATACCATTTCTGGCATTTTCACATCTTTTATTGCTAATAATTCAGTAATCGTTACTGATTCTTGCTCTAATGTTGTATCTTCACCATTTAATTTAATTTTCATTAATTTTCCTCCTGTTCAAATAATGTTGTTGATAAATAACGTTCACCAAAATCACATAATATACAAACAAATGTCTTTCCTTGATTTTCCTCTTTTTGAGCTAAAGACATTGTTGCATAAACATTGGCTCCTGATGAAATACCACATAAAACACCTTCTTTTTGAGCCAATAACCGTGCTGTTTTAAAGGCATCATCATTACTTACCTGAACAATCTGATGATAATCTGATTCCTTAATATTATTAGGAATAAATCCAGCACCTATCCCTTGAATCATATGCGGTCCAGGCTCACCTCCAGATAATACGGGAGAATCGGCAGGTTCAACAGCAACAATAGTTACCTCTGGTTTTTTTTCTCTAAAAAATCGTGACACACCTGCAATCGTGCCCCCTGTACCAACACCAGCAATAAAAAAGTCGATATCCCCATTCGTATCTTTAAACACTTCCGGACCTGTCGTTTCATAATGTATTTGAGGATTTGCATTATTATCAAATTGCTTAGGGATAAATACATTGCCAATCTCACGTGCAAGTTCTTTAGCTTTTTCTAAAGCTCCTGTCATTCCTAATTGTGCAGGAGTTAATACAATTGTAGCTCCCAATGCTTTTAATAATTTTCGACGTTCTAAGGTCATAGATTCTGGCATTGTTAAGATAACTTTATAGCCTTTTGTTGCAGCTACAAAGGCTAAGCCTATACCTGTATTACCACTGGTTGCTTCGATAATGGTTGTATTCGTATTTAATACACCTTCACGCTCGGCAGCTTCAATTAAGGCTAATGCCGCTCGATCTTTAACCGATCCACATGGATTCATAAATTCACATTTACCCAAAATAGTAGCTCCCGCCAGACGACTAATCTCTGGCAAGTAAATGAGTGGGGTATTTCCAATAAAGTCTTTAATTTGTTTATACTGTGTCATAATTTTTCCTAGATTGTATACGATAATACCTTTTTAGTTTTTAGCTTATTATATACGAGTTCGTCTAAAGATACAGCCAAACTTGTATGAAACTGGGCATCTACAGAATCCCAAAAAGCACCAAGAATCTCATCACCATTATAACCATTGGCAAACGATAAGGTTTGCTCTAAACATTTAGCTACATCCAAAACAGTAATCGACTTTGCTGATCGAGCTAACGTATACCCACCCTGACTTCCTCGGGTACTTTGTACAATTGCTTCCTTTCTTAAAACACTTAGAATTTGTTCTAAGTATTTTTTTGGGACATCGCAGGTTTCTGATAACTGCTTAATCGTTAGCGATTGCGCTTCATCCAAGCCCATTCTAACAAGCACAGCCAACGCATATTTTGTTTTTATCGACATCATAACAACCCTAATCTATACTACTTTAGTATATATTACAAGATTAAACTAACCTGTTTGTGATTATTTTTGACTAAGTATTCGTTTTAAATTGCTCTAGAATAGCTACAGTCATAATAAGAAAACCCCCTATAATAATATGAATTGAAATAGGCTCATTAAGAAAGTACCAACTAGAAAGTACGGAATATACCAATTGTAAACTCGCTATAATGCCTACAGACGTTGCTGATAGTGTACGCATACTTTGAACAAATAATGTATGTGCAAAGGCAATCACAACCACACCGACACTTATTGTTAATAAAATGTTTTGACTTGATGCATTAAAAAACGACGTCATTGAAAAAGGCGTTAAAATTACTAAACTAAGTGCTGTTTGCAAACACATAAGCCACACAGGCGAATATGAATGAACAATTTTTTTCATAATAATATTTCGAATAGCAAAAGATAATGCCGCTATAATCCCTAAGCCAATGCCAAGCACTAACGAACCCTGAGCAAGATTATGACCCGATAATATCCCAATACCTAAAACAAGAATTAATGACGATATTACGGTACGTAATTGAAATTTCACTCTTGTAAACATAGGTTCAATTAAGGATGTAATCAAAGGATAAGAAAACAAAGAAATCACACCAATGGCTACACTAGAAACCTGAATTGCCATATAAAAAAACACCCAATGAGAAGTAATTAAAATACCCGAAATAAAAATCAATATCCCATGTGTTTTAGACTGTATTTTCTGAACTACCCCCATAACTAAACACGCTAAAATAAGCAAGGGCGTTGCGGTTAACGATCGTCCAAAAATAATGCTATAACTTTCTAATGATATCCATTGCGCAAACAAAGCCGAAAAGCTCATCACAAAGGAAGCAACATTAATTATGATTAAATTTTTTGATGATTCTTGCATTGATATTACCTTTTAATAATTATCTAAGGCTGATTAATGTATTAAAAATGCTTGTAAAGAAAACTAGCCAATCCAAATCCAAACCCAAATACAGCAACACCCGAAATATTTGTCAAAAGAAAATAATATATCGCTTGTGTAAATTGTTCTTGAGAAACTAAGGTAACAATATCATATACTAACGTTGAAAATGTTGTTAAAGCGCCACAACAACCAACAATTAATCCTAAACGAACATGATCTGGTAATTCAACATGATTAAGAGCCGCTACAACAGCTCCTAAAATCAAACAGCCTACTGTATTAGATAGTAAGGTTCTAACTGTAAAATGAGTATTACTTAAAACAGCAATAATCCCATAACGCATAAATACCCCAATCAAACCACCTAATCCAATACTTACTATATTTAATAACACTAAGCCATCACCCTTTGTTTTCGTTTTGCGATCATTTGACTAATAATAGCTCCTGTTTCGATACAAATAAATACTGCTAACCCAATAATTATACTATTTACACCTAACAACAGCCATTTTTCTTGTTGCCAAAACAATCGTTGATTCGAAAGCGTAGCCCAAAGCGTCATCATTAATACAAGAATACAGGGAACTCCAGTAATTAAACTTGAATAAGCCTTTCTTTTTAATAAATAGCTTGTAATCACTAAAAGAGCCAACCCACCTAACAATTGATTTACCGCACCAAATAATGGCCATAACCCCAAAGCACCCTTTCCGCTCATACCAGATGAAAATGCAAGTAAGGCAGCCGAAATCACACTTAATGCCGTAGCTCCATATTTATTTTTGATCCATGAAATATCCATAACCGAACCACATTCACTAACGATATAACGCTGAACACGGGTTGCTGAGTCTAAGGTTGTACCAGCAAACGACGCTATTAATACCCCAATTATCGCAGTACCAATATCTACTGGAACCCCTATCCTAAGCATCATATTAGAACAGCCTACTACCACAGCAGTTAACTTTGAACCTAAACCTGCAGATGCATTCCACGAACCATAATGTTCCTGAAATGCTTGAAATCCAACCAAGAGTTGACCTCCGTTATCATAAGCTAAACCCAACCCAGCTCCAACAGCAATGATAATAATTAATGCCAACCCTGCTTCCATTAGCATTGATCCATACCCCACATACTGTGCATCTGCTTCAGAATTGATTTGTTTGGCAGACGTTCCTGAACAAATTAAACAATGAAATCCAGATATAGCACCACAAGCTATTGTAATAAATAAAAAGGGCCATAAACTGGGAGCCCCATCTGGACTTAAGTTAACGATTGGTGCGCTAAATGATAAGTCTCCAATAAAAGCACACACAATAATTGAAATCATCACCAATGCTAATGCCACATATAATTGCCAGGCATTTAAGTAATCTCTTGGTTGTAACAACAAAGATACCGGTAACACCGATGCAATGAAAGCATATACCAATAAAATAAGTGTCCAGACTCCAGTTGCAGGTATTCCCGCAATACTTGGTAATTCAATCGGAATTAAAACACCTAAATAAACACAAGTATATAAAACTACAACACTTATAAAGGTTTTTAACCATAAAGGAAACTGTGCTTTTTTCATCCAAAATCCAAAGCCAATTGCCAAAGGAATTTCTAGCCAAACAGCAAGTACAGAAGACGGAAATCGAGCAAAAATCAATGCGATAATCAAGCCAAAAATAGCAATTACTATCCATAAAGCAAGTAATACAATTACAAAAAAGCAGGCTCTTACTCGAGGTGTAACAAGGTCGCCTGCAATATCTGATAACGACCGTCCTTGATGTCTCATAGAAATAATTAATGCTCCAAAATCATGTACAGCTCCCATAAATACAGAGCCAAAGACAATCCATAAACATGCGGGTAACCAGCCCCATATAATACCGATTGCGGGTCCAACAATAGGCCCAGTTCCTGCAATCGAAGTAAAATGATGGCCAAACATCATCTGTTTACTTGAGGGCACAAAATCTTTGCCATCATATTGGGCATGTGAAGGAACTACTGCTTTAGGGTCTATGTTAAAAAGTTTGGTTGCTATATATCGACCATAGGTTTGATACATAAACCATAAAAAAGTAAACGAAATTATTAATACTAATAACGGAAGCATACATCAACCTTATTTTCTTTAATTAATTTTATTATAGAAGGTTCTAGCATATTTTTTAATAAAAACTACGTGCAAGAATATTTTTTTAATTATCGTAATTATATATAAATGCCGTAACAGACACATCGTTTACTTATTTTTTTAAGTCAAACACCCTTAGATGTTTCTAATTATGATGAGAAACACTCTTTTTATCCACACTTAAAATCCTACTCTGTTACGGCCTTTTTAACCTACAAACTAAGATTGTACTGTAATTTTAAATGACGTCTTAATCGTTTCATAAACGAAAATCCAGGATCAATTTTGATACTTGGCTCGTAATCTTTTATTTCTTCCTTAAATAACTTGAAATGAGGCAATGTCTGATTCATGTATTCCAGATGGCCAATCATATAACGAATACTTGGATGTTTTTTTACAAGCATATCAATGAGCAGGGCATTGGAACGAATTTGTTTATCCGTTAATTTTCCAGAATCTGCGGCAACATTTTCTATAGCAATTGCTGTATGATTAAACCCAATCACATGTCGTGCCATTAATGTGGTTGGTAATAAACTGTAAATTGTTCCATCACGATCAACAACATAATGCGTTCCAACATTCACATCTCCATAACTAGCTAAACGTGATCGAGATTTAAGTATCGTAGGCGATTCAAAAGCACGTAATGTTTGTCTTAATGTAGCAATCGCAGAATAATGAATTACAATCATTTTAGGATGAATCAAATTAGCATGATCTAAATCATAATGAATTTTTGCGTATTCTCTCATTAATTTATAGCGCTTTTCAGATTGAATTGGATGATCAATAATTCGATCTAATGCCGTTTCTGCATATGTAAATATAGCTCCAATTGCTATAAAAATTCCTAGTGTAATAGTCTTTAGCATAACTCTAAGCGCAAACGATTGGTATAACCAATAGCTTTAGTTTCTCCTTTAAATACTATAAAAATTGTAACACGATATGCTGTATCTCTGTATTACTAATATTGTTTTTATAATTAGTAAGTAGCGTTCGTTATAGAGTTTATTTTTATTTATTGATGCTGAAACGCAACGTTAGAACGCCATTACAAATTTTCAAATAAATTAAGATTATACTGTTGAAGCGTTGCTAAAACCACTGGATGATCGCCTGGTTATATTTGACTGTAAGCTATCAAACCATTCTCTTAAATATAGTGATTGTTCTTCGTTAAAGCAATCTATTATTTTTTTTATTAACTCTCTATGATTCTTATCACTTAAATCAATAGATTTTACCTTTAGTGCATTATTAAGAATTCGCTCAAAAAGAACTTGAATTTTTGACTTAACTTCATCACTGCTTTTGGTTTTATTACTAATTAAACGATGTAATTGTTTAAAATCATCTATAGTTATCTTTTCAGGTGCTTGTTTAGTACTAGAATTTTCAATTATTTTTATTCCTAATGCTACGGCAAAATAGCGCAAATTTTCTACAGAAGTTTCAATTCTATCAATTTTCTCTTTTAACTCATCTATCAACATATCAAAACTGCCTGAATTAGGTTTTGATAATCTAGACTTTGGAGGTCTTAAAGCTTGACCTAGAATTTCTAATTTTTGATTTCCCGTTTTCTCTTTAGGCAAATTAAAAACCTCTTTAAATCCATCAGTTATTATTAAAAAACGAGCTCCTGAACGAGATCTTAAACGAATAGCCAAATTATTTACACGTTGGAGATCATCCCTAAATATATCACTAGGCATAGGGGGCAATCTTGAAAACATGTTATTACTCCAGACAATACAGCTTTTTATTTATAATACTCATATTTTATTCACTTATCCATCAATGTTATACTAAGTGCTATGACAGAATTTTTACACAATTTATTAAGAAATTCCATCGCTTCAATTCCAGACTATCATGCAGGGCAATCTGCGGCATCATTAAATGCTCAATCAAAATTATTAAAACTTTCATCTAATGAAAATCCTCTTGGTTGTGCCTTATCTTCTCAAGAATTACTTTCTTGCATAACACAAGCTGAAATCTATCCAGAACCTAATCATCACCCTCTTATAACCGCCTTGGCAAATCATCACCAAATCGATTCAGAATCATTAATTTTAGGTAATGGTAGCGATGAAATTTTTCAGTTACTTGGGTTGGCTTTTTTAAATCCTAAAGATAGTGTCTTGAGTGCTGAACATACATTTTCAGTGTATCGCTCGACTGCAATTATGATGGGTGCAACGTATCAATCTATTGCAATGTCTGAGTTTGGAATGAATTGCGATGCTACTCTTGATGCAATTACTTCTGATACAAAAATGATTTTTATTGCCAACCCCAACAATCCTACCGGTAGTTTTTTATCTCATGAAACATTAGCTAATTTTCTTAAAAAAGTTCCTCAACATGTTATTGTTGTTATTGATGAAGCTTATAAAGAATATGTCACAACCGAGCCTATCGATAGTAATTTATCTTTTATTAACACTTATCCCAATGTGATTATTACTCGCACATTTTCAAAAATTTACGGATTAGCTGGGTTACGTCTTGGCTATGGCATTGCTAATACAACATTAATATCATACTTAAAAAAAGTAAAACTTCCATTTAATGTCAATTCCATTGCATTAAATGCAGCTCACGTAGCACTTACCTCCAAACAAGACTTTGTTACACATTCCCAACATGTAAATCTCAAGGGTCTTGCTCTTTATGAAAGCACAGCCAAAACATGGCCTGTGACATGGGTACCATCGTTCGGTAATTTTTGTTGTCTTTTATTGACTGAGCATGATGTAAATGTCGCTTTTGATCATTGTATTAAGCATGGATTTATTATTCGTAAATTGGCTTCATTTGGGCTGCCTCAAGGAATTCGAATTACGGTGGCATCAAAAGCAGTTAATGATCGTGTAATCTCTTGTTTAAATTCTTTTTTTGAGTCATCATCTGCTTTATGAGCTCCCTAACAAAAACCAAACTCTATGATCTGCATAAAACCAATGGCGCAAAATTAGTTCCATTTGCAAATCATGAATTACCGCTCTGGTTTTCTTCTACTAAAGATGAACATTTATCAGTTAGAAATAATGCAGGAATGTTTGACATTTCTCATATGGGTGTTTTTGAAATTACGGGTGTTGACAGCATGGCTTTTTTGCAACAACTATCTTGCAATACACTTGTAAAAGCTCAGCATAGTACTATGGTTTATTCCATGTTTTTAAATCAAGAAGGCATGATTTTAGATGATGTCATGCTAGGCTGTTATGAGTCTACCTGGATCCTTGTTGTGAATGGTGCAAATAAAGCAAAATTAGCTCAGTGGCTAGCAGCACATAAACCCGATACTGTTACTATAAAGGATTTAAACCCCAATCATACATTTATTGCAGTGCAAGGACCACAAGCCATCTCAAAATTAGCTTCATGCTTGGACTCTAGTATTGAGTCGTTACCACGTTTTGGAATGACCAAGACATCTTGGAAAGATGCTCAGCTATTAGTCACTCGTACCGGCTATACAGGTGAAGATGGCTGTGAACTTTTAATTCCAAATGAATTTGCACCTTTATTATGGCAGAATCTACTTGATCTAGGTGTAACACCTTGTGGCCTTGCATCACGGGATACCTTACGTATTGAAGCGGGGTTACCCTTGTATGGGCAAGAATTATCGGAATCTATTCATCCATTTATGACCCGTTATCCTTGGGTTGTTAAAACCGATCATGACTTTATTGGCAAAGAGGCGTTATTAGCCCTTAAAGAAACCACTACTCATGTTGCTGTAGGATTAGAATTGTCACAATCATTAATAGCACGTACGAATTACTCTATTGAAGAAGGGGGTTATATTAGTTCTGGAACCTTGCTACCTACCTCTCAAAAATCAATTGCTCTAGCCATGGTTCCTAAAGAATATTCTTCTCTTGGATCTAACGTTCATGTAAATATCAGACAACATCAAGTTTCTGCAACAGTAACCCCTGTACCATTCACATAAAAGGGATACCCCCTTAAATTGACGAGCCTAAAACAGTTTGCTAGGCTACGCAGATGACAAAAGACTTTTGGAAAAATATTGCCAAGCCAATTATAGGATTAGCTCCTATGGATGGATATTCGGATTCTGCATTTCGACGGGTTTGTAGAGCTGTTAATCCTAATATTGTAACTGTTACAGAATTCACCTCAGCAGATGGGCTTAGTTATGGAGCTGAACGACTCCGACAAAAACTTGCCTTTCATCCAAGTGAGCAACCTGTTTTTGCTCAAATTTTTGGCAAAAATACAGAAACATTTATTCGTGCTACCAAGGTCTGTGAAGATATGGGCTTTACAGGCATCGACATCAATATGGGATGCCCTGCTAAAAAAGTAGTTAAATCAGAGCATGGCGTTGCTCTAAGAAAAAACACGGATGCTGCTTGCAGATTGGTAGAGGCTGTGGCTAGCAATACAAACTTACCTGTATCGGTTAAAACACGTTTAGGCTGGTCTGATGCATCAGGTCTTATTCCGTTTTCTAAAGCTATTCAAAATGCAGGGGCTGATATGCTGTGCTTACATGCACGCACGTATATGGAACCCTATAATGTACCGGCTCAATTTGAACATCTTTATGCGCTAAAACCCGAACTAGACATCCCACTAATTATTAATGGTGGGATTACCTCTTTGCACGATGGCTACCAAAAGCTAGGTAATTGCGATGGATTTTATATTGGCCAAGCAAGTTTTGGAAACCCTTGGGTCTTTTCTGAAGCAGGCGCACCGGCTTCTTTTGCTGAAAAATTACCAATAATTTTAAAGCATACCGAATGGCTAATCGAGCATAAAGGTGAAATCGTTGGTACTCGAGAAATACGCAAGCACTTGCTGCAGTATGTTAAAGGAATTCATAATGCCAAGCAATTTCGTAATCAGTTGGTTCATGTTAAAACATATGCCGATGTTCGCGCTGTTTGTGATACCATTTGCAACTACGAAGTAACGGTTTCTTAATATAACTTTATTATTTATTAAAAACACAGCTCTCTTTTGTACTGCTGTTAATATTTCATTATTTATCATGATATACTTATGCTTATGATTTCAGAAGATACGCTTAAGGTTGCTGTATTTCAGCTTAATATGACACATGATATTGAACAAAATAAACATCAACTCATGAATCTTATCTCTAAAACGTCTGCGCAAGATGCTGAGCTTTGGGCCTTGCCAGAATGCACCTTATTTCGACATCAAGCACTCAAGGATTTTTCGCATTTTGCAATGGATGAAACAATTGTTCCTTGGTTTCAAGATCATGCTAAAACGTATAAAAAATGGATTTTAATTGGCAGTTTTTTTTATAATAACCCTGAACTTAAAGGAACAACCAATACCAGTGTTTTAATTAATCCTGAGGGCACTATTATACAAGATTACAATAAAATACATTTATTTGATGTTACTATCGATAATTTATCATTTTTAGAATCAGACCGATTTAAGGCCGGAACAACCCAAAAAACAGCTCGTATAAAATCATTTTTGTGTGGATTTTCTATCTGTTTTGACATTCGTTTTCCAGAACTTTATCGATTGTATGCCGAATTAGGCGCTCAAATATGCTTTGTACCATCCTCATTTACAAAAACTACAGGCACCCATCACTGGCATACCTTATGCCGAGCTCGGGCTATTGAAAACCAATGCTATATCATTGCACCCAATCAATGTGGTATCGGAACCAATCATGCCCAGACATATGGACATAGTCTTATTATTGATCCTTTTGGCAAAATTCTAGCAGAAGCCTCGCCAGATACGCCCGAAGTAATATCTGCAACACTTTCATTAAAGCGTGTTACTCAGACAAGGCGTTTGTTTCCATTATTATCTGCAAAAAAATTATAACGTTACCGATGCTTATATTTGTTTTATACTTTGTACTATGATTGATTACGCCATTGTTATATTAAATGGAATTATTGAAGGTCTTACTGAATTTATTCCTGTA
>Ga0181565_10003776_pt1 | contig 11621 bp, 9 predicted proteins | sample 101ome_16_FD_129661 | JGI IMG/M metagenome (GOLD analysis project Ga0181565, IMG submission 129661) | Coastal salt marsh microbial communities from the Groves Creek Marsh, Skidaway Island, Georgia - 101401AT metaG (megahit assembly) | ecosystem: Environmental > Aquatic > Marine > Intertidal zone...
CAAAGAAGTGTCAAAGCGGCTATTCGACATGTTTGACGGCCATGTCATCCACACAGTCTTTGCCGCCGATCAGTTTAATCCGATGTAAGCAGCTCATCAAAGGGTGGGGTGGCGGACAGACAGGGATTCGAACCCTGGAGACGGTTTCCCGCCTACACGCGTTCCAGGCGTGCGCCTTCGACCACTCGGCCACCTGTCCGTGAGGGGTCTCCTATAGGATATCACCCCCCTTGTGCAACCCGTGAATTGACATCCCCCGCAGAGAATTTCACCGTGGCACCAGTTTAGGCAAACCCGATGCTGACGCGGCGGTTTTGGCGGCCTTTGTTTTCGATTTTAAGGATCTCTAATTTGCCGATCTCGCTTGTGTGCGCAACATGGGTGCCGCCGCAAGGTTGCAGGTCAATCTGCGCCGCCCCCTCGCCGATTTGCACAAGACGAATGCGGCCCGCGCCGCGCGGGGGTTTGACCGAGAGGGTTTTGACCATCTCAGGCTTTGCATCCAATTCCGCCTCGGTGATCCAGTGCTGTGTTACGGGCAGGTTGCGATCAACCAATGCGTTAAGTTGACCTTGCAGGATCATACGCTCGGGTAAACTATCGGGAATGTCGAAATCAAGCCGCCCACGTTCTGCGCCAATCGCCCCGCCCGTCACCCCATAGGGCAGCACAACAGACAATAGATGCAAGGCCGTGTGCATGCGCATATGGTTAAAGCGGCGCGCCCAATCAAGACGCTGCTCAACCGCCGCGCCAGATTTTGGCAGGGCCACGGGTTCGGCAGGCAAGAGAACAACATCCCCACCCTCGCCCTTCATCGTGGTGGCGATGGCGATGCGCCCGCCCTCGTAATCCAACCACCCGCTATCGCCCGGCTGCCCGCCCCCTTGGGCATAGAAGATGGTTTGATCCAAGATAATCCCACCTGCATCCGTCAGCCCCTTAACTGTCGCAGGCGCAGTTTTGCGATAGGCATCTTCCAGAAATAAAAGCTCACTCATACCAGCACTCAAGATTTAGGGGCGGCAAGCGCCTCGGGGTTGCGCAGCCACAAATCACGCTGTGCGAATGGGATTTCGATACCTGCCTCGCGGAACCTGCGCAGCAGTTCAAGGTTCATCTCGGATTTCACCGACAATAGGAAATTGACATCTCGCAGGATCGCGCGAATTTCAAATTCCAACGCATCCGCCCCAAAATTCACCATCAAGATGGTTGGTTTTGGTTTCAAGATCACCATCGGATGCGCCTCGGCCACCTCGGTCATGATTTTCATCACAAGCTGCGGATCGCTGTCATAGGCCACCCCAACAGGCAAAATCAGGCGACCTGTGTTGGAGGAGTGGGTCATATTGGTGACCACCCCCGCAATCAAATCGGCATTCGGCACAATCAAATCAGAACGATCAAAGGTTTCAATTCGGGTGGAGCGCACAGAGATTTCGCGCACATAGCCCATCCGGCCATTGACCTCGATCCAATCGCCCTCTTTGAACGGGCGCTCGATCAACAAAATGATCCCTGAGACGAAATTGGACACGATTGTTTGCAGGCCAAAACCGATACCGACCGACAGCGCACCAGCCACAATCGCGAGGGAGGATAGATCAATTCCTGCCGAGGTGATGGCAAAAAGTGCGGCCAAGAAAATGCCGACATAGCCCGTTGCCGCCAAAATCGCGCTTTGACCGCCTTGGTCGATTTGGGTTTTTGGCAGAAGGTTATAGCGCAGCGTGCTTTGAAGCGCGCGGGTTGCCGTATAGCCAATCGCAAAGACAATTGCGAAAATCAGGAAATTGCGGGGCGAAATCGTCACGCCGCCAATGGTGAACCCCGAGACAATCTGCGCCCAAATGTCAGATAATTGCGCGGGCCGCACCCCCCAGATCAAGGCAAAGGCGGGTAAGGACGCCAAGACCAGGATAAACCCAATCAAGGTCGGGGTCAGGGCCTCGTCCAACCCCTCGCTGCGGCGGGTCAAGGCCCCGTAGGCATCAGTCACCACCCGCTGCAAGATACCTAGAACCGCAAGCAAAGACAGGCTGAACAACATCGGCAACAGGAAGGACGATCCCGCGGCGAAATAACCGACCCCCGCTAAAATCGGCCCCAAAAGACCAAGCGCCATGACCGCCAAAGACAGCGTGCGTGTCATGCGCAGCATCAGGGGACGCGCGCCATCCAGCTGCGCTGAATTTTTGACGTGAAGGGCCAAAAGACGGCCCAATTGCCACATCATCAGACCCGCTAAGACCACGATTGGGAAACTGATCACCAATCGATCAGCGGAGGTGAAATTTTCGGTTTGTGCGACCTGCCCCACCAAAAGCCACAGCCCCACAATCGCCCCCAAAATCCGCGCCAAGCGGCGGCCTGTTGCGCGTGTCGCCTCGTCTAGGCGCAGAAGGGGGCGGTTGGCCTCATCGAAGGGGAAAACCTGCCGCCCAAGCCATATCGCCGCCATAAAGCTGAGCGCCATCGGGGCGGCCATTTGCACCAACACCGCCGCGCGAAACCCGACCATGCCCGAAATCTGCACCGCATAGGCCAAGGCCCAAACCCCAAAGACGGGCATGGCATGATGCAAGAGTGACAGACCAAACAGAGCAAGCCGCGCTGTGGGGGTCGGGCTTGGGCTGTGATGCGTTTGCATCCACCGCCCCACAAACCCCCTGCCACGGGTCAAGAGAACAAGCCCCAAAATCACAAAGATCGCCACAAGCGGCAGGTTCGCCCCAAGGGCGGATATCTGCGCAGGCGCAAGTGAGTAGGTTACGACCTCCTGCCCTACGGCAAAAGCGAAGCCAAGCAGTGTTGCAACCGCACTGGGCCAATTGGCGGGGTTAATCGGAGCGGGTTCCAGCTGCAACAAGGCGCCCGCCTGACGGGCGGCGATTTGCGCATCAATTTCGCCGATGAGGCCTTGCGCCTCGCGATAGGCCGCCTCCGCGCGCCGCGCGGGTGCCTCTGCATCGGTCAGGCGTTGGGTCAAATCCGCGCGTTCTGCGGCAATCGCAGCAGGCTCGACCTCCCCCTCTGCGGGGACAGGGCCAAGGGCCGCGATCTGTTCGCGCAATGTTGCGATGCGACTGGCATTGATATCTTGCGCGTCCAAAAACACCGTGCGCCACGTGACGATCTCAGCGCGCACCGCCTCGAGCATCGAGGTTGACGCGCGATCCCCGTCAATCATCACCTGCGCGCGCGCACTCAGTTGTGACCACGCAGTGTAATCAGGCGGGTCTTGTGCCAAAACCTCGGCTGTGAGGCTAAGCCAAAAGACCGCAAAAGCGATCAAAAGCCGCGTCAAGGCCAAACTTGGTCGTGCGAATGTCATCATTACTCAAATACCACGGGCAAATCCGCCGCACCGCAATCAAGCCATGCGGGCACGGGAAGGCCTTTTTCACGCAAAAATTCAGGGTTGTAGAGCTTTGATTGATAGCGGGTGCCATAGTCGCACAAAATGGTCACGATGGTATGACCCCGCCCCATCTCGCGCGCCATGTGAACCGCGCCTGCGATATTCACCCCTGATGAGCCGCCAAGGCACAAGCCCTCCGTGCTGAGCAAATCAAACACGATCGGCAGCGCCTCTTGATCCGAGACGCGATAGGCGCAATCAGGCGTGAACCCCTCTAAATTCGCGGTGATGCGCCCCTGCCCGATCCCTTCGGTGATCGAGGTTCCGGGCGCGTCAAAGGTTCCATTGGTGTAAAAGCTATAAAGCGCGGCCCCTTCAGGATCAGCCAAACCGATGCGCACGCCTTTGGGTTGCAGCGCGGCACCAACCCCCGCCAATGTGCCGCCCGAGCCAACCGCGCAGATGAACCCATCCACCTTGCCCGCGGTCTGTTCCCAAATCTCGGGGCCCGTTGTCTCAATATGCGCCTGACGATTGGCTGTATTGTCAAACTGATTGGCCCAAATTGCCCCATTAGGTTCGGATTTTGCTAGTTCAGCCGCCAAACGCCCCGAATATCGCACATAATTGTTCGGATTTTTATAGGGTGCCGCAGGCACTTGCACCAATTCGGCACCCGCCAAACGCAGCATGTCTTTCTTTTCTTGGCTTTGCGTTTCGGGGATCACGATCACAGTGCGAAACCCAAGCGAGGCCCCAACCAGCGCAAGACCAATGCCCGTATTGCCCGCCGTGCCCTCAACAATCGTGCCGCCGGGCTTGAGATCACCGCGCGCAACGGCATCGCGAATGATGTAAAGCGCTGCGCGATCCTTGACCGACTGACCAGGATTCATGAATTCCGCTTTGCCCAAAATCTCGCACCCAGTCTCATCGCTGACTTTGTTCAGACGGATCAGGGGCGTATTGCCAATCGCAGCAGAAAGATCGGAATAAATGGTCATAGCGCGCCCCTTTTTGGCAGAATTCTTTGCTTTCTCAAGGGATAGGTGGGATGGGGCGATAACTCAAGGGGCGTTGGCGCTATTGTGAGGGCCAGCCCCGCGCAGCACGCATGCGATCAAGCGCCATCAAAGATAGCAAAAGCGGTGCATTGCTCAGACGCGCCTCCTGTACAAGGCGAAAGGCTTCGTCAAAGGGCAAGGTAAAGGCGCGAATATCCTCGCCTTCGGCCAACAGGCCATGGGTGCTGTCATAATCCTGCGCCAAATCAGCAAGGCCGATGTAAGAAATCAGGATTTGCGCAACCGCCCCTTGGCTTGGGTAATACCGCCCGATGAGATGCAGCGCGCGCAGCGCAACCCCTGCTTCCTCGCGGGCTTCGCGCTGTGCAGTCTGCTCATAGGTTTCGCCCTCGTCACATATGCCTGCCACAGTCTCGAGCAGCCATGGGTTTGGGTCACCTTGAACCACAGCGGCAGGGCGGAATTGTTCAATCAAAAGCACCAAGTCCCGCTTGGGGTCATAAGGCAGCACAGTGACAGCTTCGCCCAGATCAAGGATCAAACGCCCCGCAGGGTCAGACAGGCTGCCATCAAATCGTTGGCAAGAGGCCGCAATGTCGATTAAATTAAAAAATCCATTATATACATAACTTTGATGCGCGATATTCATGCGGCGCTTGAGGGTCTCGCCCGCAGGCGGATGATCGCCCGCACGCAGATGGGCCTGCGCCCTTGCGCGAATAATCGGCAGGCGGGCAGCAACGGCCTTGGCCGTTTCAATACCATATGACGACATGATGTCTTGCGCGGCCAAACGTGTCAGCGCGCCATGTGCCACAGCCCAAGTTGCAGGGTCAAAGGCCCCACCCTTTGGCCAAGACCCACCTTCAGGTGGCAGATAAATCTGCAGCGGTCGCGCCTCATGGGAAATGGTTGTGCGGGTGTATCCAAACACATCCTCATAAAAATCTAGCCGTGCGAGATCGCCCGCATCCAACCCGTGCAAAATGTCTATCTCGCAGTCCGCCCCATCCTCGGGCCAGATCATGGGATAATGCTGTTCGGCAACCATCGCCACACGATAGCCAGAAAGACGGGCAGATGGCATCTCGCCCCCTGCCCGCCCTAAGACAATCTTGAGGATATCAGGATCACGCAGCGTGCCGTAAAGCGCGAGATCAGTCATACTATCCCTCAGCTTGGCTTGCGCACCGTGATTTGGGTCACATCACAATTGCGGAAATGAAAGGTTGCGGCACAAGAGGTTAGATAGAAATTCCACATCCTGCGGAAGCGATCATCAAACCCAAGGGCGGCCACCTCATCCCAACGATCGTTGAAGGTGTCATACCAACGCCGCAAGGTCTGGCTGTAGCTTTCGCCAAATTCAATTGACCCCGCAACCTCAAGCCCCGCTTTTTGCACTTCTTCGCGCAAAACAACGGGCGATGGCAGCATACCACCGGGAAAGATATATTTCTGAATGAAATCGACCGTATTGCGGTAAATCTGCCAACGGCGATGCTGAACTGTAATGATTTGCAAAGTTGCGTGTTTGCCAGGTTTCAAGCGATCTCGCAGCGTTTTGAAATAGACGGGCCAATATTTCTCGCCAACCGCCTCGAACATCTCAATCGAGGCGATCCCATCATAAAGCCCCGTTTCATCGCGGTAATCTTGCATCTTGATCTCGACCTGATCAGACAGGCCCGCGCGGGCAATCCGATCAACCGCGTAATCATGCTGCTCGCGCGAGATGGTTAGGCCCGTGACCTTAAGGCCGCGTTCCCGCGCGGCATATTCGGCAAACCCACCCCATCCACAGCCGATTTCCAAAATATGATCCCCAGGCTGTGCGCCCATCTGATCCACCATCGAGGCGTATTTGGCGATCTGCGCGGCCTCAAGGCTTTCTTGGCCCGTTTGGAACAGGGCCGAGGAATAGGTCATCGTGTCATCAAGCCACAATTTGTAGAAATCATTGCCCAGATCATAGTGATAAGAGATATTCTTGCGCGCTTGAGATTTGGAATTGCTTTGCAGCCAAAACCGAAAGCGCTCGTAGGCGCGAGCGATTTTGAGACCCAAGAAACCATCATAGATATCGTCATTGCCCGCGTGAACCAGATCAAGAAAGGCTTGCAGGTCAGGGGTTGACCACCACCCATCCAAATAGGCCTCGCAAAACCCAAGATCCCCTTCGCGGATCAGGCGCGCAAACACATCCACATTGTGAATGTGAATTTCAGCAACAGGCCCCTGTCCAGCCCCTTCGGCGCGGAAGATGCGACTATCGGGCAGAACCATATCCAAACGGCCGTTTTTCATGTCCACAGATTTGGCAAAAACCGCCTCAAAATAGCGCGGTAGGTTTGGTTCACCTTTGGTGGTTGTTTTTATTGTCATCGTTCCCCCTGACATTGTCAGCCAGTTTCGCCTTAAACCTGTGCAGGCTCAAGCGAATTCATCTCATCGTTGCATGTGTTAAGAATTTCGCGCGCTATATGCGGCAAGCGCCCGCGCGCGCCCCTCGGCTAGATCCACAATGGGTCGGGTGGGATAGCCCATATTAGGCTGCAAATTCCACGACCGCGGCGCGGCTTCGAAGAAATCAAGCGCGGTTTGCGATGCAGGGTTTGATAGCTCAGCAATCCAGCGCGCCCGATACCGCCCGTGCTTGTCGAATTTTTCGCCTTGGGTTTCTGGGTTGAAGATGCGGAAATAAGGGGCCGCATCAGGGCCAGAGCCCGCAACCCATTGCCACCCCATCGCATTGGCGGCGGGATCCCAATCAATCAGGCAATCGGCGAACCAATCAAGCCCAATTTTCCAATGGCACATCATATGTTTGGTCAAATAGGACCCCACCAACATCCGCGCGCGATTATGCATGCGCCCCGTCACATACAGCTCGCGCATCGCAGCATCGATCACTTGAATGCCCGTCCGTCCCTGTTTCCACGCCAGAACCTGCGGGGCATGCGGGTCGGTGGCCCATGGGAAACTGTCCCAGTCAGGGCGCCAATTTTCAGTCGCAATCTGGGGCGAATGATAAAGAAGATGATAGGCGAATTCGCGCCAAACCAATTCCTTCACAAAATGCTCGGCCCCCGCCGCACCATGGCGATGTGCCTCCCACCCCATATGCCAAATCTCGCGCGGGCTGATTTCGCCAAGCGACAGATGCTCGGACAGGTTAGAACAGGCGTCTTGATCGAGAAAATCACGCTTGTCCTTATAGGCGGCCACCTTGTCACCGAGGAATTGCGCCAGACGGGTTTGGGCGGCCTCGGCCCCGATTTGCGCATAGCGCGCCAAAACGCCCGCGCCACGGCGCATGTGCGGCGCAAGGTTCAGATCCTCGGCCGATAGACTGTCAAGCGCGTGATCTACCCCGCGCAAGGCGGGCACAGGCAAGGGGCGCGCCACATCACGTCCCATCGCCGCGCGCCAATAGGGGGTATAGACGCGATAAAACCCGCCCTGCCCTGTTTGCACTTCCCATGGCTCGAACAGGAGATGGCCATTATGGCTCTGCGCGGCGATGCCATGATCGCGCAACGCGGTCTTGATGGCGCTGTCGCGCGCGCGGGCATGGGGGTCATAGAGCCTGTTCCAATGCACCGCCTTGGCCCCAGTCGTGGCCACAAGATCCGCCAAGACCGCATCAGCCGCCCCCTTGCGGATCACCAGATCAAGACCCTGCGCATGATAGGCGCGGGCCAAGGCGCGCAGCCCAACTTCATAGCGCCAACGGGGGGCCGCGCCCATCTGATCAATGCTGTCATCCAAAATCACAACGGGGATCACAGGCCCCATGGCGGCGGCGGCCACAAGCGCGGGATTATCGCTGAGACGAAAATCACGGCGGATCCAATATAGGACAGGCGCGTCTGTCATGGCCCCTCTTTTTTATCTTTGGCCGCTGGCGCGATTGGCCTTGGCATTTACTGTTTTGGGGCGGTGTCATAAGGCCCAACCCGATCCTTTGGGTGCAAGCTAGTGCAGCATCTGGCAGGTCAAGGTATGGGGGTAAAATCTCGGGTCACAAACTGCTTAATGCTTTGGCACTTGCCCGATCCCAAAGCGCGAATTTCGCGAATCCTCTTGCGTGATGGTTGGCTTCGCCCTAGCGTCCGTTGCGATTTTTCCCTTAACTCACAGGATTGGGATTGCTGCTTATGACCAAGAAAATGCTCTTTAGCACTGTTGCACTGATGGCGATGTCTGGTGTGGCCCTCGCCCAAGATAGCGAATTGACCGTGTTCGATTATTCGGGGTTTGAAGAACCCGGCTACCACCAACCCTATATCGACCAACATGGCGCAAGCCCCAGCTTTGTGTTCTTCGGGGATGAGGACGAAGCGTTTCAGCGTCTCGTCTCTGGGTTCAAATCCGATGTGACCCATATCTGCGCAGGCTCCGTGCCGCGGTGGCAAGAGTCGGGCATCATCGAACCATGGGATCAGAACCGCATCACGGCCTTTGACAATCTCAATGCAAGCCTCGTGGGCCAAGATGTGCTTGCGGGCACGTCTGAGTTGTTCTTCCTGCCCACCGATTACGGCACGACCGCGATCACCTATAACACCGAGGAAGTGACCGCCGAACAGGTGGCCTCCTTGCAGGTCTTCACTGATCCCGCCTTCGCGGGCCGCTTGTCGATCCCTGACAATGTGGATGACGCCTATGCGCTGGCCTATCTGGCGACAGGCGTGACCGATTGGACAAAAGCCACCGATGCCGAGTTCGAGGCCGCCACCGAATGGCTGCGTTCGATTCACGAAAACCTGCGCACCTATTGGACCGACCCCGCCGAATTGGGCCAGTTGATGGCATCGGGCGAGGTTCTGGTGGCTTGGGCATGGAACGAGGTGCCCGTGGCATTGGCGGATGAAGGCTTCCCCGTTGGGTTCGAGCGTAACACGGTCGAGGGCACATCTGTCTGGCTCTGCGGCTATGTGAATATGGCCGATGCGCCAGGGTCCGAGGACAAGGCCTATGACTTCGTCAACGCGATGCAGTCCGAGGTGTCAGCACAGCCCCTGCTTGATGGCGGCTTTGGCACCGCCAATAGCGCGGCCCTTGCCGCCCTTGGCGCAGACACGCTCGAGGCCAATGGCTTGGGCGAAGTGACCGTGCCCGTTCTGGCACAGCTGCCCATCAGCAACGACCGCCGCGAAGCACAGGCCGAGGCCTTTGTGCGGATCAAAGCAGGCTTCTGATTTAGGTCAGAAGGTGGAATGAGACGAGCGCCCGAAAGGGCGCTCGTTTTGTGTTTTTTTGGGGGGAAGTTGTTCGTGCTTAGCGCTTCTTGAGGGCGCTCCTAGCCAAAAATGGACATTCATTCTGCGCCTACATCGGATACAGCTGGCTACAGGTCCAGTGGGCCCAAAGCCTGCAACCTGTCTGCAATTCGCTTCGGTAGGTCAGCAAACCTGTCTACTAACTTGCTTTTGAATGGCTCGAAGTCTCGGAAGGTGTGGGCCATAGCCTTGTCGCAGCGGAACAAATCACATTCGTATGCGTAGCACACCTGCATGAGGTCCATCACATCAGAGCGCTTGAATGCATACCCCGGCTTCAAAACGCTTGAAAAGTAATGACTGAAATGCCCGGCGCGGCCTTTCCCGACCGGTGCTTCCAATTTCTCAAGATCAAGATCATGAACAGGCAAAGAGAATTGCTTAGTCAGCCGACGTGCTTCCTTTTTGTCAATACCAGCTTTCATGAGTTTTGACCTCATAGATAGATGAGCCGCGTTTATGTCCTGAAAACTTGTGACAATTTTTTGACTCTGACCAACAAGACGCTCGATATCATCGGTTGCTTTTCCAAAATATTCGTCGATGACGTTCGGGTGATCGGCATAGTCATATACGATGCGGCTGTATTCAGCGGGGTCTGAGAGCCATGCATTCATGCGCCGTTCAAATTCACTATCGCTACACTGCCCCTGTATAAACCGCGGCAAAACACGGCTTTCGATGATCTCATCGGTCACGGGAAATCCCGCATAGTCGGATCTCTTCAGGCCCCATGTGGAACCGATACTCCTGATCAACTCCTTCAGAGATGTCTTTCTGCCCAGCTGGCGGCGTTGGTTACGGTTCAATCCCTTAACCTTTTTCAACTCATCAACCAACACAACATGCATATGGCGCTTGAAATCCTGCGCCGATACTACCTTTTCATCCAGCCCGACCATCCATCTGCCCCCGTTAGAAAAAACCGCGCCCTTGGCAAGGTCGGTGATCGGGGGGAATGCGTTGGGGCCGCATACATCCTTAATCAACTGCCCGCGCCGAACCCGCTCTGGCCTGTTTGCCGCATCAGGCTTGGTGATGACCTCAATTATAGTGGCGAATGAGAACCCTATTACGATTTCGCCGCGATCCCTAAAACTGATTAGCTTTTCCAATACTTTATGGTTCGGGCCGTTATCCGGCTCGTAGAAAAGGTTAAGGTAATCCTGCGTATCCAAGTAGACGATCAAAGGGATAGCACAGCATAAAGCGAACCGGAGCCAAAAAAGAAGATGATCCAATCACGTTTCATAAATAAATTCTCTGTCGGCGCCTTTTTTGCAATTACAGAGAAGGTTAAGGAGGACCGGCTCCGACTCTGCAACCTCCGCCCTCTGCGCATAGCTGCAATTGACGGGGGGCGCAGCGCCCCCCCCTTCCCATCCGCCCCCGCAGCGCTTATACTCCCCCTGCCCCTCTCGGGGGGCTATGGACATAAACGCGCTCGTAATAAGCGGATCGGACCCGGGGGCGGTACCCGGCGGCTCCACCATACCCCGTCATTTGCGGATCATGGGGCCGAAATAGGATCGACGAACGTCTAAAGGGGTTAGCTTTGTCTCGGTGAGATACCACCGTTATCGGTTCAAATCGTACAGTTGCAAATGACAACCGTGCTCCGGCAATGGCCTTGGCTGCGTAAGCAGTTCGGGTCGCCGAAACTAAGCCCTTGCGCCTAGCCGCGTAAGGCGGGGTCCGCAGGCACCTGGCAACAGAAGCCTGCACTTCCCCCCCCGATTGCCACCTAAATCGCGAAAAAGATTTTCTTGCAGATGCAAGGAAAAGTGATCCAATCCCCTGTCCCCGCCGAATAAGAGGAAAGACAGGGCTTGGAAGGGTCAGATGGGCATCGTTGATATTCTAAATTTCGCGGCGGGCGCGATCACCATCGCCCTTGGCGCGCTTGGGTGGTTGGCCACGCGTTGGACGATGGATGTGCTTGATATG
>Ga0181565_10003778_pt1 | contig 11619 bp, 9 predicted proteins | sample 101ome_16_FD_129661 | JGI IMG/M metagenome (GOLD analysis project Ga0181565, IMG submission 129661) | Coastal salt marsh microbial communities from the Groves Creek Marsh, Skidaway Island, Georgia - 101401AT metaG (megahit assembly) | ecosystem: Environmental > Aquatic > Marine > Intertidal zone...
GCGCGCTCCCTGGCATCACGCGCTCGATCAGCAGAACAACCGGATCTTCCAGATCATCCAGAAGCTTTGCGCAACAGGACCCTGGCTGGGCCAAGAGCCATTGTCGCTCACTCCACTGGTCGGCATCGGGGTAACCCAGTTTTAAAATAGCGGGACGGCCATGCGCTTTCACTTCAAGCACCAGATTCTGCTTGAGTCCACCCGCTAGCCACTGAACCGGATCGAGACGCCAACGCTTAAAGCACTCGCTGAGGAGATCAGTCACACCGTCAGCCCAGGCTTTTCCAGGCGCACCAAAAGTCGCTTCAAGGTGGGCTCGCGTCTGAACTGGACAATCCAGCAAGACCCTCACCCAGCTAATTCAGTCAGTCCGACGCGCCAATCGATGGGCGCGCTATGACGACTCAAAAATTCGTTGCAGTGGGAAAAGTGACGGCAGCCGAAAAACCCCCGATGCGCTGACAAGGGGGATGGATGCGGAGCCTTCAACACCAAATGTTGTTGGCCTTCGATGAGCGCAGCTTTACCTTGGGCAAAGCTGCCCCAAAGCATGAAGACCAAGGGCAGCTCTCTTGCCCCGAGCAACGCAATGATCTTGTCTGTAAATGACTCCCAGCCCTTGCCTCGATGAGATGCAGCTGCGCCCCGCCTCACAGTGAGCACGCTGTTTAGAAGCAACACACCCTGCTTGGCCCAGCTACTTAAATCCCCTGTGACAAAATCGCTGGGACTGAGCCCAAGATCTTGCTGAATCTCCTTGTAGATGTTGCCTAAACTTGGCGGTACCGGGACTCCAGGGCGAACCGAAAAGCTGAGGCCATGCGCCTGGCCCGGACCGTGATAAGGATCTTGCCCCAAAATAACAACGCGCGCGGTTTCAAAGGGAACCGCGTCCAGCGCGGCAAAATATTCAGATCCCCTCGGGTAAATCGATTCGCCTGCTTTTTTCTCTGCCTGAAGAAACGCCTTCAGTGAGCGCATGTAGTCGGATTCGAACTCTCGTTCCAGAAGCCTGAACCAAGATTCTGAGAGCCGAACATCGGCCATCAGTCCGCCTCTCGACGTCTCAGATGAGGAAATAAAATCACGTCTCTGATGGACGCAGAATCGGTAAGCAACATCACGAGACGATCGATGCCAATGCCTTCGCCTGCCGTTGGCGGCAAACCATACTCAAGGGCAGTAATATAATCTGCGTCGTAATGCATCGCCTCTTGATCACCTGCTTCTTTGGCGGCGACCTGGTCTCTAAAACGCTCGGCCTGATCTGCGGGATCATTGAGCTCTGAGAACCCATTGGCAATTTCCTTGCCGGCTATGAAAAGCTCGAATCGATCGGTGAGATCAGGGGTCTCATCATTTCTCCTCGCTAGGGGCGACACTTCTATAGGATGCTGCATGATAAACGTGGGCTGCTCGAGCTTGTCCTCAACCATCGCCTCGAAAAGCTCAAGATGCAAACGCCCAAGCCCCCATTCTTCCTTGATGGCGACGCCAGCTTGGCTCAGCAACCGTCGGCAAGATGCCGCATCGTCGACTTCCGCAGCAGTTACATCACCACAATAGGCAAGGATAGAATCCCGCATGGTCATTCGCGCAAAGGGCTCACCAAAGTCTATTTCGGCGCCCTGGTAGCTAAACCGCAATTTTCCAAGAACTTTGTCCGCGAGCTCCCGAAACAAATTTTCAGTTAGGTCCATGAGATCGTTGTAATCGGCATAGGCCCAATAAAATTCCAACATCGTGAATTCGGGGCTATGTTTCGTCGAAACGCCCTCATTGCGGAAATTCCGATTGATTTCGAAGACTTGTTCAATGCCACCGACCACAAGACGCTTCAAGTTAAGTTCGGGCGCGACACGCAAGTACATCTGTTGATCTAAGGCGTTGTAATGCGTCACGAAGGGTTGCGCAGTCGCGCCACCCGGGATGGCTTGCATCATCGGTGTCTCTACTTCCATAAACCGTCGGTCTATCAAGAAACGTCGGATACCATCAATAATTTCAGCGCGACGCCGAAAAACCAATTGCGAGTCCTCATTAACAATCAAATCTACGTAGCGCTGTCGATACCGTGTCTCGGTATCTGTGAGTCCCTTGTGCTTCTCTGGCAGTGGTCTTAATGATTTCGTCAGCAATCTGACTGACTCTGCGTCTATCGAGAGTTCACCTTTCATTGTTTTCATCAGCGTCCCCTCAACGCCCACGATGTCACCAATGTCGAGCGTCTTGAAGGCTGCGTAAGCCGCTTCACCCAAGGCATCGCGCGTGACATAAATTTGTATGCGGCCTGAGTAGTCTTGAACGGTCAAAAAACTTGCTTTCCCCATGACCCGCTTGAGCAGCACCCGGCCAGCCACCGATGCGCTCACGCGTTTGGATTCGATGTCCTCTTTCTCTAGGCCATCGAAAGCAGCGTGCAAATCGGCCGCCACATCTGACCTTCTAAAATCATTGGGGTAGGGATTTTCCCCCTCGGCCTTCAGATGGTCTAACTTACTCTGACGCTGCGCAATCAACGAAGGTAAGTCTTCAGTATTCTCTTGTTCGCTCATAACCTGCTTCCAACTGCTCCTACGGGTACTAAAGGCCCTGCTTCAGACTTGCCTCGATAAACGCATTCAGATCGCCATCCAACACATTTTGGGTGTTCGATGTTTCAATACCCGTTCGCAAATCTTTGATTCTGGCCGAATCCAACACATAGGAACGTATCTGACTTCCCCAACTGATATCCGATTTGGCATCTTCGATTGCTTGAAGCGCTTGCTTTTGCTTTTGTTCTTCCATCTCGTAAAGCTTGGCTTTGAGTTGCTTGATGGCTTGATCCCGGTTTTTATGTTGCGATCGTTGATTTTGGCACTGCACAACAATGCCGCTTGGAATATGCGTCAAGCGGATGGCCGAGTCCGTCTTATTCACATGTTGCCCCCCGGCACCACTCGCTCGGTAGGTGTCGACACGGACCTCGTTCATATCCAGGTCAATGTCGATATCATCATTCAGCTCGGGCGAGACAAAAATCGACGCAAATGAGGTATGCCGACGGTTACCCGAGTCGAACGGGGACTTTCGGACCAGCCGGTGAACGCCGGTTTCTGTTCTGAGCCAACCATAAGCGTAGGGTCCATCCACCCGCACGGTGGCCGATTTGATCCCAGCCACTTCTCCTTCAGAGAGTTCGACGATCTCTGCTTTAAAACCCTGGGATTCGCTCCAACGAAGATACATTCGAAGCAGCATCTCCGCCCAGTCCTGAGCTTCGGTCCCCCCTGATCCTGATTGCACATCGAGATAGGCACAACTGGGATCCATTTGCCCAGAAAACATGCGTTGAAACTCTAGCGCCTCTAGATCCTTTTGAAATCGCTCAAGTTCTGCGGAAGCGTCAGCTGCAAGATCAGCATCCTTTTCTTCCACCGCGAGCGCGACGATTTCTTCAAGCTCTAAAAACCCTTCATCCAAACGATTGATGGTTTTAACCACGGTCTCGAGTGCCGAACGTTCTTGACCTAATTTCTGGGCCTGTTCTGGATGATCCCAAATTTTGGGATCCGCAAGTTCTAACTCAACTTCGGCTAATCGATCTTTTTTCGTTTCGTAGTCAAAGGTACCCCCTCAGCACTTCAACGCGTGCTTGACCATCTTTGATCCCCGAAACGATGCTATTGATTTCCATAAATGTCCCAATCCTTTGATCGCCTGCTCGACGAAGGCAAAAAGGCACCTGCGCTGCTTGAAGCCCGCGATTTTAAACGAAGCTTTGAGCGGCCTCTAGCTATTCGACTCAATACCCCGTGCCCAAGGTGGGCCGCCACTCCATCCAGAGACTGCTGGCATGTCTCGAAACCAAAAGGGCGGCTTAGGTAATCTTAAGTCATGCACGCCTGGGATTTTGGTGAAAGATTGCAGCGGGGCCCCAGTCATTGCTGCAACAGCCCTTCATTCAAGCAACTCATCTCTCGCTTCAATGAACGATTGCTCAGAACCCAGTTGCTCCGATCTTCCACAACCGATGCCCCAAACACTCAGGTCATAGCGACCCGGTGTTGCACGTTTGAATATAGAGCTAACCAATAGATTCTGGATCGAAGACTCGAATGGCTCGCGCGCCCGGTATCACGTCAGGGTGCGATTTGAGCGCCGTCAAAGATGCTTGAAAATCACGCTCGACCGCAGAGTCCAAGATCATCACCACCGTGGTCGTGCCGTCAGGCGCGTCTCGTTGTTGAATTTGATCGATGGACAGTCCATGGTCCGCGAGTATGGACCCAACTTGAGACATCATGCCTGGTCGGTCGCACACATTGAGCCTCAACATCCAACCACTCTTAGTTTCGAGCATGGATTTCGCTTTACGGGAAACTTGGTCTTCCGCAAGCGACTGAGGGGGCCGAGTGGGGGCTCCTCGAGCAAGGTCAAACAGATCAGAGACCACTGAACTGCCCGTGGGTCCCGCACCCGCGCCTGGTCCGGTAAACAATGTTTCACCCACAGGTTGTGCGATCACATTGACCGCATTCGTGACGCCTTGAATCGAGGCCAGTTGAGACTGATCGGGTACCAGTGCAGGGTGAACTCTCATCTCGAGCGACCTGTCGTCGGCAAGCGCAATCCCTAAGTGTTTGACTCTATAACCAAGACGCTCAGCCCACTTTAGATCCTCACCGTCAATCTCTTGAATCCCCTCCGTAAATACTTGCTCGATTTGAAGCGGCTCATCAAAGGCAAGCGCCGCCATGATCGCTAGCTTGTGCGCGGCATCCATACCGCCAATATCGAACGTCGGATCTGCCTCGGCGTAACCTAAACGCTGAGCCTCAGTCAGCACAGCATCAAATGATGCATTCGCACCGGGCTCCGCCATCTGGGTCAAAATAAAATTGGTTGTTCCGTTGATGATGCCAGCGATACCCCGCACGTTGTTACCCACAAAGCTCTCATTCAACGCTTTTATAATCGGAATACCACCGCAGACCGCGGCCTCGAAAAGGAGGGATACACCCCGGCTTTGTGCAAGCGCCATGAGTTCAGCTCCGTGGTGCGCTAGCAGCGCCTTGTTCGCGGTCACCACGGACTTCCCCTCGCTCAAAGCGGCCTTCACCAGCCTCAATGCATCGTCAGTCCCTCCAATCAGTTCCACGATGACATCGATATCCGAACGATGGGGCATTGCAAACACATCAAGTTCGAATGGGATACCCGCAAAGACTGGATTATCAGAAGCTCGCCTGGAGGCCATGGCGGTAATCTGGATAGCGTTAGACCCGAGCCGCGCTTTGAGTCCCTCTGACTCTCGCAAAATACTGACGACGCCTGAGGCGACCGTCCCAGCTCCGCAAATTCCGATTCTCACTGATCAATCCTCTCGGTATTTAAGTCGGAAGGTCGGCTGCCGACTCTGCAAAAAATCGTTTTAATCCCCGTAACGCTTGCCTCGTACGGTGTTCATTTTCGATCAGGGCAAATCTCACATGATCATCGCCGTACTGACCAAAGCCGATCCCCGGCGATACTGCGACTTTGGCTTTTTCAATCAGCAATTTGGCGAACTCAAGCGAGCCTAGCGTTCGAAAGGGCTCTGGAATTTTAGCCCACACGAACATTGTCGCTTTGGGGGGCGTGACCTGCCAGCCCATCCCATTCAGACCCTCACACAACACATCGCGTCGCTTCCTGTACATATCCCGGATATCGATGACACATTGTTGATCCCCCTCGAGCGCTGCGATCGCTGCAACTTGAATGGGCGTAAAGCTGCCATAGTCAAGGTAGGATTTTATTTTTGCCAATGCCCCGATCAACGTTTCGTTACCCACGCAAAAGCCGATGCGCCAGCCGGGCATGTTGTAACTCTTCGATAAGGTGAAAAATTCTACGGCGACCTCTTTGGCACCCGGTACTTGCAGAATCGACGGTGCGGTATAGCCATCGAAGACAAGATCCGCATAGGCCAGATCCTGAACGACCCAGATACCATGCGCTTTTGCGATGGCGACTACCCGCTCGAAAAATTCGAGCTCGACACAATGTGCGGTGGGATTGCCAGGAAAATTGAGTACCAGCACTTTGGGTTTGGGCCAATTGTTCAAAATCGCCGATTCCAGCTCAGAGAAGAAATCTACATCATCGGTTAGCGGCACGTGCCGAACGTCCGCACCCGCAATCACAAAACCATAGGGATGAATCGGGTACGACGGATTGGGCACCAACACGGAATCGCCCGGACCTAAAATCGCCTGGGCTAAATGAGCAAGCCCCTCCTTGGAACCCAGGGTGACGATCGCCTCGTTTTCAGGGTTCAGCGCGACATCGTAGCGTCGAAGGTACCAGTCGGTGATGGCTCGTCTGAGCCGCGGGATGCCCTTGGACTGAGAGTATCGATGGGTATCGCCGCGCTGCACGGTTTCGATCAGCTTAGCAACAATATGCGGAGGCGTTGGCTGATCAGGATTACCCATCCCAAAATCAATAATGTCCTCACCCCGCGCTCTTGCTGCACGCTTCAGGGCATCGGTGACACTAAAGATATAGGGGGGAAGGCGCTGAATTCTTTGAAATTCTTCGTCCATGGACTGACCCAAAAAAAGCCGCGAGTGTAGCTGAGTTATTGACCATCGTCACCAGAACCACAGTCTGCCCGGTCAAAAAGGCCCTCTCACCTTAAGAATCAACCGACAATCCAAGCTCGGCCGCCAGCCGTTCAGCCGGGAGATAACCCGGCACCAGACGACCGCTCTCAAGGACTATGGCAGGCGTTCCCGTCACGCCCATTCGCCCCCCTAAATCGAAATGTTTGGCAACGGGGTTATCGCAGGTCAAAGACTCAATAGACTCGCCGGCCTTTGCCAAGGTAAGTGCTCGTTTCTGGTCATTCGAGCACCAAGCCGACACGATCTTGTCAAAGCTTTCAGAACCAATGCCCGCTCGCGGATACGCCAAATAGCGAACCGCAATTCCTAATCGATTCAATTCTGGCACTTCCTGATGTAGCTTGCGGCAGAATCCACAATCGATGTCTGTAAACACTGTGATCTCCGCTTTTCGGTCCTTGCTTGCTGGTTCAAAGACCACCATTTCCGATTCATCCAGATCGGCAAGCAGCGCTCTGCGGTCTTCATTTCGCCTCAGATCAGAGAGATTGACGATCCGCTGATTAATCCTCTGATATACATCACCAACAACAAAATAGGTTCCCGTCCGATCTGTGAGCAAGACGGTGCCGTCGGTCAATTTCACCTCATAGAGACCGGGCACCTCACTGCCCGTGACCTCAACAAGGGGCAAACCCGCGGCAGCCAATCCAATTCGGATGTCTGCAAACTCATCAAGGCGCTCCGCAGCCAGCACCTGAAGCGAGAGCATTAAACTCGCCATCAGTAAAAGCGAATGCAGACCTTTTTGCACCCTTGATGAATGACCAGCGCATTTTAATAGGAAATCGTTTTCCTTCATCGTTGCCTCGACGCTCGTTGACCGCCACATCTTACCTTGATTCAATGTTGATTCCATTCGCTTACCCTCTAGGATGGTGCGCCTGGTGCAAGGACTTTAAACGTTCCTTCGCGACATGAGTGTAAATTTGCGTAGTTGATAAATCGCTATGCCCCAACAACAACTGAACCACTCGCAAATCTGCACCGTGATTAATGAGGTGCGTCGCAAACGCATGACGCAACGTGTGCGGCGACAAATCTTGGCTAATCCCGGCTGTGAGAGCATGTTTTTTAATGAGATGCCAAAATGTTTGTCGCGTCATCGCCCTCGCGCGATTACTCGGAAACAAAACGTCCGTGGGGGCTTTGCCAGTGAGCAATTCTGGCCTGGCCTCTATAAGATATTTCTCAAGCCAAGACAGCGCGATCTCTCCCACTGGGACCAAACGCTCTTTGCCGCCTTTACCGCGGACTCGGACAACGCCCTGTCTCAAGTTAACCTCGCTCAAGGTCAGCGAGACCAATTCGGATACTCTGAGACCCGTTGCGTACATCAACTCGAGCATCGTGCGATCTCGCTGTCCCTGGGGTTGTTCAATTGCGGGCGCCTCTAACAGCGCGTTGACATCTTGCTCAGTTAAGGATTTGGGTAAGGCTCGGCCAATCTTTGGCAAATCCACTCTGAGTGTTGGGTTTTCCGTGATGAGGCCATCACGGGTCTGCATTTGATAAAAGGATCGAAGAGCCGACAAGGCACGAGCAGCAGAGCGAGGCTTGATACCCGCTTCAGAGCGGCTTTCCACGTAGGCAAGCAAATCAGCACGGCAAACAGCCAACAAGGTGATTTCTGGTCGACGCACGCTTAACCAACCCGCAAAGGCTGTCAGGTCTCGCCGATAAGCGGCAAGAGAGTTATCGCTTAAACCCTTTTCCATCCAGATCCGATCGAGATATCTCTCGATCATCGATGCATGATCGACTGCCTGTTTAAGCTCCACCTTCGCCTCTCACCCACACCACTGACTCACGGTAATGCTAACTGAACGCCTGCGCGAGCCGAGCCTTGTCTCGCTCAAACCGACGCCCAGCCGCGAAGAATAGCGGGATGGCGGTCATGGAAATGACCGTGAACCACAAAAGCGCTTTGGTATAGGGTTCGCTCACACCCGTGGCCATGAGATGGTCAATGTAAACACCCGCCAATGTCACCCCGATGGCAACCCCCACCAGATTCAGCAACAAAATATAGAAAGCAACCACAGTAGCCCTGATCTGTTGCGGCACGAGCTCTTGTATGGTCGAGAAAGTTGGCCCGTAAAAACAGCCGAGCTGAAAGAACCCAGCGAAGACGCCAACCCAGAACCAAATGCTGTCTGGATCAACCAACCGATAATAGATGTTGATCGGCGCTAGAACGAGCATTACCAAGAACAAAAACATGGGGCGCCCGGTACCCGTCTTTCGGAGCAGCCAATCACCGCCTAATCCGCCGAACAGATTGCCAGCCATACCCGCGACAATGCCAATCCAACCCGTCCATTGCGCAATCTCCGCTCGATCGAACCCTCGCTCCTGGACGTACCAGAGTTGATCAAATGTGGCGGCACCGAGAACAAAGTGGAACGCAACTCCGCCCATGATAGTCATCACCAACGCTGGGGATGCTCGAAGGGCTCGAAAAAGCGTCTTTATGATGTCTAGGAAACTAGTTCGATCCTCCTTCTCAACCGAATCGGCAATCTGCTTTTCTCTCTGGGGATCAGATATGAACCACATGACTACGGCCAACAAAAATCCGATGATCCCCAACGCATAAAAACAGTTTCTCCAGCCGATGAGCGGTCCTAAATAACCGACGATCAAAAGGCTGACGCCAACCCCAATCGGAACGCCCATGTAATAGAACCCGGAGGCAAAGCCAAGACGATGAGAGGGAAACCGGTCGGAGAGTAGCGACATCGAGGTAGGTGTCAAAATGGATTCGCCGACCCCAATAAACATTCTAGGTATGGCAAGGCTCACAAATCCTTTGGCCATCCCGGACATCGCGGTCAGTAGACTCCAAGCCGCAACCCCTAGGGCGATGAGCTTGGTTCGATTGTATCGGTCAGCCAGCGTGCCCATGAAAAGGCCAGCAACTGAATAAAATGCCAGAAAAATCAGTCCAGTCAGAAGCCCAAATTCGGTATTGCTCAAGCCCAGATCCGGCACAATGAAATTTGAAAAACTCGCCAGCAGCTGGCGGTCGACAAAGTTCATGACATTCAGAATCGTTAAGAAGACTAACAGTCCGTAGGCACCTCTCGTTGATCCTGCGATCGATTCTGACTCACTCTTTGAGTTTGACGCTTTAATTGATTCCGACATGGCTCCTCCCCATAACTCAGCGCCTTGGCGTTGCTTTCCGATACAGCTACGGCCCGGCGCTGACCAAGCTCGAGCGTAGCATTAAAATAGAAATGCGCACATGGAAGGGCCACATGCAGACGACTGGCTTTCAATCGATTGAACTGCGATGACACGGTCATTAAGAGAGCGCCGTTTCGCGGGAGCGCGAGCGAGGCATTCGTCTCGAGAGATCGCTCTCGTGAAAGCCTATTGCTGACATTGGGCTTAATTGAGGCCCCAATTAACAACTTGATGAGGGAGAGGCAGTTCTTTGCCAGTCTCAGAGGGAGGAAGACGTTTATCTCTTCGTTTTCAGGCTGCGAGACTTAAAGCTCTAGCGACGCTTGTTCAAGCGGTTTTAGTTGGAGCCAGGGGTTTAATTCAGAGCATAGCGACTCAAAAGGACGAAGAGCCCCTTCAGCCCTTGAATCCATTCCAGCCCAGACTTGTGCTCTTTAGGGATCGTAAGTTTTTAGTGCCTGTAAGCCCGGCTTGGCAGCGCCTTCAGTTGTGACGCTGCCGTCTCGGGACTCCGACTCGACACCGAAGCGTCAGGTGGTTTGGCCTAATTCAGCTTCTCTTTGATTCTCGCCGACCGGCCGCTTCGCTCTCGCAGATAATACAGTTTGGCTTGGCGCACATCTCCACGACGTTTCACTGTGATGCTATCAATGAGTGGGCTATGCAACTGAAAGGTTCGCTCGACTCCGACACCATGCGACATTTTTCTCAAAGTAAACGCAGAATTAAGACCTCGGTTTCGACGCCCAATAACGACGCCTTCGAAGGCCTGGAGTCGCTCTCTACTGCCCTCTACCACGCGGACCTGAACCACTAACGTATCGCCTGGACCGAAAGAGGGAACGTCCTGCTTGAGCTGCGCCTGCTCGATCTGTTCTATCACTTTATTCTTCATAAGCCCGTTCTCCTCAGTCCTTCGCTACACTTCAAGGCTGCCCTGCCTGTGATGTGGCCCTGTTCAACTTTCTCTTTAGCTCGCTATTTAGCCGGGGCTTTGGGCCTCAGCTTTCAAATTGCGCCTGATTTCTTCGCCTCAGGCCACTCGTGCTCGACGCCTTTGCGCCTCGCTTTAATCTTCCTTTCTTACTTCTCGCATTTTCGCAGCTGTACTTAAATGCTTGAGCGCCAAGGCTTCCGCTTCATTCGGCGGGTAAGAAACCAACAAGTCTGGGCGTCTTTGCTCGGTCTTTGCCAGCGCCTCGGTGCGTCGCCACGCGTCAATCAATTGATGATCGCCGCTGAGGAGAACCTCAGGCACCCTCACGCCCTCTATCCTCTCGGGTCGCGTATACTGCGGATATTCGAGCCGTCCGTCAACAAAAGATTCATCTTCTGTAGACAAGGCGTCACCCAAAACACCGGGGAGCAATCGCGCGATCCCGTCAATCAAGGCCAGCGCTGCGAGTTCTCCTCCGCTCAAAACAAAATCACCTAGCGAGATTTCCAAATCGACCGCCGTATCAACCACCCGCTGGTCAATTCCCTCATATCGTCCGCAGATCAATATGAGGTCACTACCCTCGCTCGAAAACGTCTCCAAATGTTGTTGTTTCAACACCTCCCCTGAGGGAGAGAAGAAAATCACCTTGGCACCCGGCTTCGAGGCCCGTTTGGCTGCACCAATTGCCGCGAGCAAAGGCTCAGCTTTCAACAGCATGCCGGGGCCGCCTCCGTAAGGCCGATCGTCAACCGTACCGTGACGATCTGTTGCGAAATCCCGCAACTGAATCAACGAGATTTCATGGCCGCATTCAGCAAAAGCCCGTGAAGTCAC
>Ga0181565_10003782_pt1 | contig 11617 bp, 8 predicted proteins | sample 101ome_16_FD_129661 | JGI IMG/M metagenome (GOLD analysis project Ga0181565, IMG submission 129661) | Coastal salt marsh microbial communities from the Groves Creek Marsh, Skidaway Island, Georgia - 101401AT metaG (megahit assembly) | ecosystem: Environmental > Aquatic > Marine > Intertidal zone...
CACGGCGAGGATGGCCACCGGACCGCCCAAAATAATCGTGGCCGTCGCGGTGAAAAACATGATCAACGCCTTGGGTCCCAAGCCAAAAACGGCCTTTAAGTCAATGCTCAGCGTGAGCAATACCAAGCTGGCCGGCAACAAATAGCGCGAGGCGACAAAGTAGAGGTTGGTGTCCTTGGGAACGATGTGAAAATTCGTGAGCAAGGAGGGTAAAAAATAGCAGAGCAAGAGGGCGGGAATCACCTTAAAAAACCCGGAAAAACGGGGGTGGCTGGAGGCCCAAAAAATGCCGCCCAAGAGCGCCATCAACAGGCCAAATACAACCGCTTCGTTGGTGATTAAGGGGGTGATAGCCGCTTCTTCCATGGTTTAGGGGGTCTTTTTGCGCGGGGAGCGCTTTCGTTTCTTCTTGGGCGCCAAGGTAGGGGTATTCGGGTCGACCGCGGCAGGCGTCGCCGCTACGGGCTTGGGGGTCGGGGATGTTTGACCGGCTGCGGGAGCGGGTGGTGCTGCCGACTTCGCCTTTTTCTTGCGCTTTTTGGTTTTGGGGGTGGACTGGGCGGGCGTGGCAGAGGCCGTGGTGGGTGCGGCAGAACGCGCTGCGGAACCCGATCCAGAACCCGATGCGGAACCCACTGCACCTGCCGCCTTCTTTCCCGGGCCTTGCTTCACCGGCGTAACCCCGGGTCGCAGATCCCAGTGCACAAATTGCGGACGCTCCATCCAAGCGGACAAGACCCCTCCGAGGCTCACAAGGAATTTGTCTTTGCGGATTTCTTGGATTTCGCCCGCTTGGCGGCCAGCGCCCTGCAGGACCTTCACCTTGTCCCCTACTTTGACGGGCAGGGTCCAGAGGCGTTCGAGTTCTTCGCGTTCGGCCTTTTGCTTGGCGGTTTCCGCGCGCTGTTTTTGCACTTCCAGCACCTGGTGACGCTCCGACAGGGTCCTAACAATGCGCGCCTCAATTTCCTTTTTGGCTTTTTGCGTTTTCGCCTTGCTCCAGCTGAGGGACCAGTGCTCCATGCGCTTGCCCCACATGAGTTGGTCGCTGACTTCGGCGTTGTTTTCGGCGGCGCGGCTCAATTTGGCTTCCAGATCCGAAATGTATTTTTCCTGCGTCGTCTTCAGGGCCTCCAGTTCCGCCAGGCGGTCGGTGATTTGGCTGCGCGTTCGGTCCAATTGACTGCGCTGCTTCTGCAAGCCCACCAAAAGGCGGTCAACGGCTAAGGTTTGGCTCGCTAATGCCTCCCGAGCCGCCTGCATGATGCGCTTGGGAATGCCGACCCGCTGGGCCACTTCAAAGGTGTAGGACGAGCCAGGAACGCCCAGCTGCAAGGTGTATTGGGGCTCAAACGTTTGGACGTCAAAGGCCATATTCGCGTTGCAGGTGTCCTCCAAATCTTCCGCGAGCGCCTTGATGCTGTTGTAATGCGTCGTGAACACGCCATATGCACCCGAGGCATGAATTTCTTCCAAGAAAACGGAGGCCAGAGCCGCCCCCAAATCGGGGTCCGAACCACTGCCAAATTCATCCACCAAGCAGAGCGTCTCCTCCGAGGACCAGGCTAAAATTTCTTTCATCTTCGCCAGCTTGCCGCTGTAGGTGGATAGCTCGTTTTCCACACTCTGCGCATCGCCAATGTCGGCCATGACTTTCCCAAACCAACGCATGCTGGACTTGGGGTGCGTAGGAATCAACATGCCGCATTGCAGCATGACCTGAAACAGACCCACCGTCTTGAGCGCAATCGATTTACCTCCGGCATTGGGTCCACTGATAACGACCAAGCGCTGGGTGGGGCCCAAGTCAATATCGAGCGGTATGACTTCGCGGTTCTTAGCTTTCTGCACGCGGCGCAACACGGGGTTCATAGCCTTCCGAAGGCTGATTTCGCCTTCCTCGCTGATGCGCGGCAAACAGGCCCCTTCTTCTTTGGCAAATCGCGTCTTGGCTAGCAGGATGTCGAGTTCGGTCAGACGTTCGTCAGTGGCTTGGATCTCCGGCCGAAAAGGCGCCAACGACTTGGTCAAGGCCTGTAAAATGCGCCCAATTTCCTTGCGCTCCTCTTCCACCAAGAGCCCTACTTCCGCATTGATTTCTAAGCATTCGGTCGGTTCCAAAAAGACCAAGGTGTTCTTGGCGCTGCTTCCGTGGAAGGCCCCGCGGGCTTTGCTTTTGTGCGAAGCCGATACGGCCATGACGCGGCGGTCGTTGCTGACGGATTCGCGCACGTCGCCCAGCCAACCTTCGGATTCATAGCGCTTGAGGACTTTGTAGAAAATGCGGTCGGCGGCTACCCGTTTTTTGGCCAAATCCTGCCGAATGCGCGACAGCTCCGGCGAAGCGTTGCTCTTCACTTGGCCGTTGCGCTCCAACACGCGGTCAATGGCCGTAGGAATTTCGGGGATGGGCGGGAAGGGCTTGAGCCGGGACGCCAACATGGGCGCATCCTCCTCGTGGGTGAGCATGAAGCGGTAGCCGTTGGCATAGGATTCCGCTTGCGCCTTGATCGCCATGAACTGTTCAGCGTCGAGCACCGCATTTTGAATGCGCAGCAAGGGAAGGGCGTCGTCCACCTCCGCCATAGCCACGGCCGGAAAGTAGTGGCCGCGCTCCATGAGCTGCAGCAATTCGTCCGATTGCAGGAGCGCCGGCTCTACCTCGCGCTGAACGGGGTTGGGCTCCATAGCCAGCAAGGCTTCGCGGCCTTTGCGCGATGCAGCGTGCTGGGCCACATACCCCTTGAGCAAGTGAAAGTCGAGCGACTCTCCGGCTGATTCGGGGTAGAGCATGGTTTAGTCGGCCTTTTCGGGGCGCATCTGGGGGAAGAAGAGTACTTCCTGGATGCTGGATTGGTCCGTGAGCAACATGGTCAAGCGGTCCATGCCAATGCCCATGCCCGAGGTGGGGGGCATGCCGTATTCCAAAGCGCGCAGGAAGTCCTGGTCGATAAACATGGCCTCGTCGTCCCCTTTTTCCGAAAGCTTGAGCTGCTCCTCAAAGCGCGCACGCTGGTCGATGGGATCGTTGAGTTCGCTGTAGGCGTTGGCGATTTCCTTGCCGTTAATGAAGAGCTCAAAGCGCTCGGTCAAACGGTCGTCGTCGCGGTGGCGCTTGCACAGAGGCGACATCTCCACCGGGTAGTCCGTGATGAAGGTGGGCTGCACGTAGTGGTGTTCGCATTTCTCGCCAAAAATTTCGTCGATGAGCTTGCCGGTGCCCATTTCGGGGGTCACCTCCAGGCCAAGCGACTTGGCGGCCGCGCGAATCTCGTCTTCCGATTTGCCCAGCAAATCCAAGCCGGTGTGCGTTTTAATGGCTTCCAAAATGGGTACCCGAGCAAAGGGCGCCTTCAAGGAAATGGCCTTGCCGCCCACGCTGATGTCCGAAGAGCCGGTCACCGCGACCGCAATTTCCTCGAGCATCTTTTCGGTCATGTTCATCATCCAGTGGTAGTCCTTGTAGGCCACGTAGATCTCCATGACGGTGAACTCGGGGTTGTGCGTTCGGTCCATGCCCTCGTTGCGGAAGTCCTTGGCAAATTCATAGACACCGTCAAAGCCGCCCACGATCAAACGCTTCAAATACAGCTCGTTGGCAATTCGCAAATAGAGCGGAATGTCCAAGGCGTTGTGGTGGGTAATGAAGGGACGTGCCGACGCGCCGCCTGGAATAGGCTGCAAAATAGGGGTCTCCACCTCCAAGTATCCCGCACGGTTAAAAATGCTGCGCATGGTGCTGAAGACCTTGGTGCGCTTCACAAAAATGTCTTTGACGCCCTCGTTGACGATGAGGTCGACGTAGCGTTGGCGGTAGCGAAGCTCAGGATCGCTGAAGGCATCGTAGGTGTTGCCTTCCGCATCTTTTTTCACAATGGGAAGAGGCCGAATGCTCTTGCTGAGCACCCACATCTCTTTGGCGTGCACAGACGTTTCGCCCGTTTGAGTAGCAAACACATGGCCCTTGATGGCAATAAAATCTCCAATGTCTAAGTGCTTCTTAAACACGTCGTTGTAAAGTCCTTTGTCCTCTTCGGGGCAGATTTCGTCGCGGTTCACATAGATCTGGATGCGGCCCGAAGCATCCATCAAGCTGGCAAAAGAGGCCTTGCCCATGATGCGTTTGGTCATGAGGCGTCCTGCCACGCAGACCTCAAAACCCTCTTCCGGGTTGGCGGCAAATTGCGTTTTAATCTCCTCGGCCAAATGGCTCACGGGTACTTCGGCGGCGGGAAAAGGATCCATGCCGGTCGCGCGCAAGGCCTCTAAGGCTTCGCGTCGAAACTGCTCTTGTTCTGATAGCTGTCGCTCCATACTGCAAAGATAGGTCGGTGCTGCGTGGTGGGTTATCTTTGCCCACCCAAAGAAAAACACATGGAAAACCGTCGGGTTCGCGTTCGTTTTGCTCCTAGTCCCACTGGCCCTTTGCACATGGGCGGTGTGCGTACTGCATTGTATAACTACCTGTTTGCCAAGCAACAAGGCGGCGATTTCTTGCTGCGCGTGGAAGACACGGACCAAACGCGCTTCGTGCCCGGCGCCGAAGCCTACATTGTCGAGGCCCTCAAATGGTGCGGAATTTCGCCCGACGAAGGCATCGGTGCAGAAGACAAATTGCCCAACGGCGGCCCCCATGCCCCCTACCGTCAAAGCGAGCGCAAGCCCATGTACCGCGCCTATGCGGACCAACTTTTGGCCGCGGGCCATGCCTACTACGCCTTTGATACTCCCGAAGATTTGGAAGCCGTTCGCGAACGCGCCAAACAAGCTGGAAACCCCAACTGGCAGTACAACAGCATCACCCGTACGTCCATGAAAAATTCGCTCACCCTTCCCGAAGAAGAGGTGCAGCGTCGTCTGGACGCCGGCGAGGCCTATGTCATTCGGGTCAAAATGCCTCGCAACGAAGAAGTAAAATTTGAAGACCGCATCCGCGGCTGGGTAAGCGTCAACACCTTGAACTTGGACGACAAAGTCCTCCTCAAGGGCGACGGCATGCCCACCTACCACCTGGCCAACGTCGTCGATGACCACACCATGGACATCACCCACGTGATCCGCGGCGAAGAATGGTTGCCCTCTGCTCCTTTGCACGTGCTGCTCTACCGCTTTTTTGCCTGGGAACAGCCCGAATTTGCCCACCTCCCCCTCCTCCTGCGTCCCGATGGCAACGGCAAATTATCCAAGCGAGACGGCGACCGCCTCGGCTTCCCCGTTTTCCCGCTGAACTGGCACAACGAAGAGACCGGCGAAACTGCTTCGGGCTACCGCGAGCGCGGCTTCTACCCCCAAGCTTTTGTCAACATGCTGGCCTTCCTGGGCTGGAACCCCGGTACCAACCAAGAAATTTTCTCCCTGGAGGAACTCGTGGCGGCCTTCAACCTCGACAAGGTGAACAAGGCGGGCGCTCGCTTTGATTTTGACAAGGCTAAGTGGTTCAACCAACAGCATTTGCGCCTTCAGCCTGAGGCGGATTTGGTCGCAGACTACCGTTCGGAAGCAGCAGCTCGCGGTCTATCCCTCCCTTCGGATGCCTTTGCCTTGGCCGCTATGCAGCTCTTTATGGACCGCGCCGAATTCATCGGCGACACCCTGGAGGGCGCCGGCTACCTTTTCGCAGACCCCACTTCTTACGACGAAGTCATGGTCGGCAAGAAATGGACCGCCGAAGCTCCAGGCTACGTGACGGATCTAAAAGGCGTTTTTGCGCAAACCGACTACAGCGAAGCCGCTTTGGAAAACGCCTTCAAGGCCTATCTCGCGGACAAAGGCTATGGATTTGGCCAAGTGGGTCCCGTCTTGCGTCTAGCTATTGCCGGCACCACCCAAGGCCCTTCCATCTTTACCGTCATGCAGTTGATCGGTCAAGAAGCGTCCGAACGCCGCATCAACCAAGCGTTGACCGCTCTTTCCTAAAGATGGCTCTACAACGCATCGACCTCGAAGCCCAACGCGAGTACGCCTACCACGGCTGCTTGGAGGAAGAAGCTGTCATTGGCTCTGAGTACCGAATAGACGTCTCCGTCTGGGCAGACTTATCCGCCTCAGCACTTAGCGACGACTTGGCCGACACGGTGGACTACGTGGCTTTGCGCCTCATTGTCAGCGAAGAAATGGCCATTCGCGCCAAATTGCTCGAAACGGTTTGCGCCCGAATTATCCAACGCATCTTCAAGGACTTACCGGCTGTCCAACGGGCCGAAGTCAAAGTTTGCAAACTCAACCCTCCCATCGACGGCGATGTTCATGCAGTCTGCGTGAGCTTTTTTGAAGAAAATCCCAAGCATACGGGTAAAGCGTTGTAATTTCGCCCCCCTAAAGGTCTCGTGGCCGAGTGGCTAGGCAGGGCTCTGCAAAAGCTCGTACAGCGGTTCGAATCCGCTCGAGACCTCAAAAACACACCCCGGTGCATGAGCACCGGGGTTTTTTTATGCTTGAAAGCGTTGAGCTTGCTTGAACGCTTTTGAAGCATAAAAAAGGCCAGGCTAGCCTGGCGTGTGTTTTTGATCTACTTCATGGTCTTACTCCGGATCTATAATCCGCAAGCCTTAAGAAAGTGGTATCGCCGGGTTGGTCTCCCACCGGATATGCCATCCGCCCACTATCCACCCTCAAAAACCCCAATACCCCCTACCGTCTCATCGGGTACAAGTTGGGTACAAATGCACTAGTCCTATTTGAGACTTAAAAATCTTAGAAATCAATCAGTAAATTCGTGTTACCAACCAAAAACCAAGCTTACTGATGATTTTACTCCTATCCCAGAGTGGGGAAGTGCGGACGCGTTTTTCCAACATACTCAAAAACAATCATCTTGACATCACCGCGGTATCCAACCTTCGAGAATGGAGCCAAGGCTTTGGATTGCACTTACCCGCCCTCATTATGGTGGATGTGCATGAAATGAGCGATGCGGGTGAAGCTATAATGGCAGAACTCCAAGCACAAGAAAGCCTCCAAAACGTATGCACCGTGATGATTGCCGAGCATTGCAGCCTAAACAACCGCATTCAGTACCTCCAAAACGGAGCTATCGACTGCATTCCTATGGCTGTAGATCCTATGGAATTGGTGCTCAAAATGAAAAACCTCCTCTCCATCTGCCCCCGAAGCAAGTACACTGTACCTATGGAGCAAACCGAAAAAGAGCGCATCATTACGACCATCCAAAAACACATGAAGGAAAACCTAAATGTGGAAATGCTGGCTAAAGAGATGTACATGAGCCGTTCTTCGCTGCAGCGCGCCTGTTTGCGTCACTTCCAGACCGGCCCTAAAGAAATCATTACGTCCTATAAGATTCAACATGCGGTTCGCATGATTGAATTCGGCTCCAACAACGTGGCATCGCTCGCATATTCGGTCGGTTACACCAACGTAAACAACTTCATCGCTGCCTTCAAGCGAATGATGGGCACCACTCCAAAAGAATACATGAAGCGCCGTCACGCTGAAAATCAAAGTATTCCCACGGATATGCCGCTTTTAGTGGCCTAAGACCGACGCCAAGGGCTGTACCTTTGTGGGAGATTAAAGCAATTTCCCATGGCACAACCCAACATGAAAACCGTCTTAGATTCTTTTGGCATTCAAGCACAGAACGCTGGCACCTGGATAGGCCGGCGTTCCTTGCTTTCGGACCAGTGGATTTCTTCCTCTTCCCCCGTGGACGGCGGGCATATCGCACAAGTATCCGAAACGACTACCGCCCAATACCACGAGGTTATTGAAGCTGCACAAGCCGCACAGGCTATTTGGCGCGACGTACCTGCCCCAAAGCGCGGCGAAGCTGTTCGCATTTTTGGCAACAAACTGCGCGAGCAAAAAGAAGCACTCGGCATGTTGGTGTCCTATGAAATGGGCAAATCCTACCAAGAAGGTTTGGGTGAAGTCCAAGAAATGATCGACATCTGCGATTTTGCCGTTGGTCTTTCACGCCAGCTCACCGGTTTGACGATTAAAAGCGAACGCCCCGACCATTTCATGATGGAACAATGGCACCCCGTTGGCTTGGTAGGTATTATTTCCGCGTTCAATTTCCCTGTAGCTGTTTGGGCCTGGAATTCAGCCCTAGCTTGGATTTGCGGCGATGCTTGTGTTTGGAAAGCCTCGGAAAAAGTACCCTTGTGTGCCCTCGCATGCCAGCATATTTGGAACGAGGTTAGCGCCGAGCTCAACCTCCCCGAAGGTCTGTCCACCATCGTTACTGGAGGCCGCGAAATTGGCGTATTGATGTCTGAGGATGGCCGCATTCCTGTGGTTTCCGCAACTGGGTCGATCCGAATGGGTAAAGATGTAGGCGCCCGCGTCGGTGCACGTTTGGGCCGTTCCATCCTTGAATTAGGCGGAAACAACGCCATGATCATTACCGAAACCGCCGATTTGAAAATGACGGTCACAGCGGCCGTTTTTGGCGCTGTGGGTACTGCGGGTCAACGATGCACCTCTACGCGTCGTCTGATCATCCACGAGAGCATCTACGACCGTGTTTGCGAAGCAATTGCAGGCGCGTACAAGCAAGTGAAAATTGGCAGCCCTCTGGAGCCCAGCAACCACATGGGTCCTCTGATCGACCAAGCAGCGGTACAGATGTACCTCGATGCCTTGGAGGCTGTGGAAACTTCAGGTGGACGTTTCCTAGTTAAAGGTGGAAAATTGGACGGTTTTGAAAGTGGATGCTACGTCAGCCCCTCTATCGCTGAAGTAGAGAATCACTGGCCCATCGTCCAGCATGAAACCTTCGCCCCCCTCTTGTATGTCATGAAGTACAGCACGCTGGAAGAAGCTATTGCCCTGCAAAACGGCGTTCCACAAGGTCTATCTTCCGCCATCATGACGGGCTCCATGCAGGAAGCGCATCGCTTCGTGAGTGCTAGCGGTTCGGACTGTGGTATTGCGAATGCCAACATTGGCACCAGCGGCGCGGAAATTGGCGGTGCATTTGGTGGAGAGAAAGAAACGGGCGGTGGCCGTGAAAGCGGTTCGGATTCCTGGAAAGCGTACATGCGACGCCAGACCAACACCTTGAACTACGGAAGCACCCTACCCTTGGCGCAAGGCATTGAATTCAACATATAACCATTAACTTATTTTTTATAGAGAAAGAAGATTCTAATTGTAGTAGTCGGTTAATTGCGGGTAAAACGTTTAAGGTTAGGGTTTGGAACTATCACTTATCCACGTTTATCAACAGGTTATGGACCATGCGTTTTTAAGTACTTCATTGATTTACTGCGAACTACCCTAGTTTCATTCACAACGCTTCGGAATAGTGAGGCAGACGTAAAGTGAATAACTTCGATCTCTCTGGAACGTGAATAACTCTACTACTTCGGTGTACAAATACATCTAAAAGGTGTATAACCAGAACGAGGGTTAAAACGAGTATTAACAGGATCTACACAGAAATACACAGTTATGAACAGGATTTTAACCATTTCTATTGGCAACGACCACGCTGGTCCTGAGTTAAAGAAAAAAGTAGTGGAACTACTTGAAAATGAAGGAATTAAAGTGATAAATCACGGGTGTGATAGTTCGGATAGTGTCGATTATCCAGATTTTGCCCATGCCGTAGCGCGTGATGTGGAATCAGGGGTGGCGGATCGCGGTATTGTGATCTGCGGAAGTGGGAATGGAATCAATATGGCCGTGAATAAGCATGGAGCTATTCGTTCGGCCCTTTGCTGGAAGGCAGAAATTGCCTCGCTTGCGGTTCAGCACAATGACGCGAATGTGATAGCCCTACCCGCTCGTTTTATCGAGGAGGCAGAAGCCCTAGCGTGTGTTAAGGCTTTTATCACCGAAACCTTTGAAGGTGGCCGTCACCAGAACCGCGTGAATAAAATCAATCCCTGCTGCTAAAACGTGGTCACCACTTCGACGACCGTAGACCTTCCTGTACAGGTGGATGACCGTGTTTGGAATGCATGGTTAGAGGATGTGGTACGTTCAGAAGGACGTGTTTTAGGGAGTTTGACGATTCAGTGGCAATCTGATGACGAACTGCTTGAAGTCAATCGGCAGTTTCTAGATCATGATTATTACACGGATATCATCACCTTTAATCGAAACCGCGGCAATCGCGTGAATGGCGATTTAGCGATTAGTGTGGACCGAATCATCGATCATGCTGCACACCAGGGTATTGCTGTCCGGGACGAAGTCCTGCGCGTAGTTGTCCATGGCACGTTGCATTTGTGTGGGTATGACGATCACAGCGATGAAGAAAAAGCACAGATGCGCGCTCTAGAATCAACCTACATGGAAAAAGCCCCGAACTTTGGGCTTTGAGAAAATGTTTCACGTGGAACAATGAAGTACGACGTAATTGTAGTGGGTGCCGGTCATGCCGGATGTGAAGCTGCCAGCGCTGCTGCGCGTATGGGATCAAAGACTCTTTTGATAACCATGAACATGCAGACGATTGGCCAAATGAGTTGCAACCCAGCGATGGGGGGAGTGGCTAAGGGCCAAATTGTGCGTGAAATTGATGCCCTAGGTGGTTTTAGTGGCATCATCAGTGATGAAACGGCTATTCAGTTCCGAATGCTCAACCGTTCAAAAGGTCCAGCGATGTGGAGCCCACGCGTTCAATCGGACCGCTGGCGCTTTGCTGAGCAATGGCGTCTGACGTTGGAGCAAATTGAAAATCTCCATTTCATTCAAAGCACCGTAGATGCCGTTACTACGGACGCATCCGGCATTACGGGCGTTATTCTTCAAAATGGTGTTCCTGTGGAAGGCCATTCTGTGGTGCTAACGAGCGGCACGTTTTTAAATGGCGTCATGCACATTGGCGAGCGCCAAATGACAGGAGGTCGTTCAAGTGAAGGCTCGGCAAAGGGCATCACCGGCTGTTTAAATGCACTTGGGTTTGAAAGTGGCCGAATGAAAACCGGAACCCCTCCCCGCCTCGATGGTCGCTCCCTTGATTACAGTCAATTTGAAGAGCAAAAAGGGGATGAAAAGCCGGGTAAATTCAGCTTTACAGATACGAAGCCTTTAACGAAACAACGCTCCTGCTGGATCAGCCACACCTCAGAAGAAGTACACGATACCCTGCGGGCGTCCTTTGATCGGAGCCCCCTGTTTAACGGCGCTATTCAATCTTCAGGTCCTCGCTACTGTCCGTCTATTGAGGATAAAATCAATCGATTTGCGGATAAGACGAGCCATCAAATGTTCATTGAGCCAGAAGGCTGGGACACGGTGGAAGTGTACATCAATGGCTTTAGTACGTCACTCCCTGAAGAGGTACAGCACGAAGCATTGCGCAAGGTGCCCGGCTTTGAAAACGCACGCTTTTTTCGGCCCGGTTATGCGGTGGAATACGATTACTTCCCGCCCACCCAGTTAAAGCACAACTTGGAAACCAAACTCGTTCCCCGCCTCTTCTTTGCGGGCCAAATCAACGGCACCACGGGGTACGAAGAGGCCGCTTGCCAAGGCTTGATGGCGGGTATGAATGCGCATCTAAGTGTTCGAGGTGAAGCGCCTTTCTTACTGGATCGAAGCCAAGCCTACATGGGTGTTTTGATTGATGATTTAATCACCAAAGGCACCGAAGAGCCCTACCGAATGTTCACCAGTCGTGCTGAATTCCGTCTCACGCTTC
>Ga0181565_10003790_pt1 | contig 11608 bp, 9 predicted proteins | sample 101ome_16_FD_129661 | JGI IMG/M metagenome (GOLD analysis project Ga0181565, IMG submission 129661) | Coastal salt marsh microbial communities from the Groves Creek Marsh, Skidaway Island, Georgia - 101401AT metaG (megahit assembly) | ecosystem: Environmental > Aquatic > Marine > Intertidal zone...
AGCTCAACGAGCTCTGTTGGAGAAAGTTGTTCGGAAAATGTAGAAAAGCTTTCAATATCTGTAAAGAAAGCCGTAAGAATATCACTGTCTCCACCAAGTTTAGGTGGTTCTCCTTTTTCATACATTTCATCAATAAGCTCTGGGCTAATGTAGTTTTCAAAAGCGCCTTTAAGAAATGCTCGGTCTTTGTTGGAAAGATGAAAGTTTAAAAATGTATTCCATGAGTAACATGAAATTATAGAAAACAAACAAAAGAAAAGCTTTATTTCAAAACCTTGAGGAGTAAGATAGTAGATATCTCCTAAATAAATCCCAACAGCTAGCACTGATACCATTAGAATATCAAGGAGAGGCTTGCCCAGAAGTTGAGTAATAATCATCAAAAGTGTTCCCGCCAGTAAAATCCACCAACTGATTAAGGTCGAATCTTCTATGGACTTAAAGAAGTTACCGTTGAGTAACATATTTACAACATTCATGTGTAGGTAAATACCAGGCATTTGTGGGTCAATAGGAGTATGTCTTAAGTCATGGGCTCCATAGGCTGTTGAGCCAATAAATAAAATATTTCCATTAAGGGTTTCGTTCATAAAGGGGTCGTCATCAGGAGCCTGTATAATATCCTTGATAGATATTTGGGGAAAGTTTCCTATACCACCAACCCATCTAATCTTACTTTGACCTAATTGGTTTAATTTCATCTCTCCTTTTTTAAATTTAAGGATCGCTTCACCAATATTGTTACGAATGATTTGTGGGTTGTCTCCTGAATAAAATTGATAGGCTTGCAGACCAAAGCTTGGAAAGTAAAGATCATCTACGTTTCCTATCATAAAATAATGGCGATAAATTCCATCTGAATCTTCTGTCGCCTCAATATGAGATAACCCAGGATTTGATTTTAACAGTTCTGGGTGAGGCCAAGCATTTTTGGAGACGCTCATTTTTTTTAGTGAGTTACCTTCAGAGATATTCGAGCTTAGCATATACTCATATAAGCTATCAGGTATCTCCTTAAATTCGCGGTCGGTAATGTAATCGCCATATCGATATATATTTAATGAGTAGGGTAATATAATCCTCCGCTCTCCTGAAGCTTGAAACCTTTCAATCGCTTTGGAGAAGTTTTGCTCCGGGGATAATGAAGATTCATTTGAGCACCACTTTTCGGGTTCAACAAAAAATACATCAAAGGCAACGACCTTTGGGTTATAAATTCTGAGTTTGTCGATAAACTTTACCCAAACCTCCCTCGGCAAGGGCCACTGGCCATATTCTTCTAGAGTTGCTTCATCGATGGCGGCAAGAATAACCCTTTTTTCCTGTGCATTAGGGTTTAGTGTTGTTCTCATTCGAACATCATAAAATCTATCTTCAAAAAAAGAAGGGTAGCTGGTGATTTGTTTTATCGCAGAGTCCGACTTTGCTAAGTCACGTTCTGCAAGAGAAAAGAAAATACTAGCGGCACAAAAAGTGACGATAAAAAATATGCCCGATAATCTAACTAGTTTAGTCCACATTAGTTTTCCCTATTAACGATACTCAGATCGGATTTATTCTAGGAAAAATAAATACTTATTAGTTTTATGATGAATTTAATTAAAAATTATTGATTGAAGTTTTCTGGTGGGCGGCCCAAGATCGCTGAGTTTTTCAGTAATAATATTGGTCTTTCTAGCAAAACAGGGTTTTCATTGATCAAATTGACCCAAGAGGTTTTAGTAGAGAAATCCTTGATATTTAGACCTTGTTCTTTAAATGTTTTTTCTTTAGTTCTAGTGAACTCTTTAACATCATGATTTTTACTCAAATAAGTGAAAATATCACCAAGTATTTTCTTGGTTAGGGGTGTTTTTAAATATTCGATGATTTCAAATCGTTGATTATTATCTTCCAGTATTTTTATTCCTTGTCGGCTCTTGGAGCATCGTGGGTTATGAATGTATATGGCGCTCATTTTGTTTTCTCCTATTGAATATGCGTTCAATAAAATATATGTTTTGATCGCTATTCTAAGATAAAACACAATCTGGAGTCAAAAATTGGAAGCACTTAAAAAATCATTTTCAGAACATGTTCAAGAGCTGCAAATTGAAATAATTGATGCAATGAAAAAAATGGATTCCGGCCTTAAGGTGAGGCGTGATGAGTGGAGTAGGAAAGACCGTGTAGGCAACCCCGGAGGAGGAGGCCTTACCTGTGCGATTAGTGGGGACGTTTTTGAAAACGCAGGGGTTAATACAAGTATTGTTTATGGAGAAATGGACCCTGCATTTGGCAGGCAAATTTTAAGAGAATCCAATACTGATAGTGAGGATAAAAAATATCACATGTGGGCCAGTGGAATTAGTTTAATTCTTCATCCATATAACCCAAGGATTCCAACGGTACATGCTAACTTTCGAATGATTCAAGTTAATGATAAATTTTGGTTTGGTGGCGGAGCAGATTTAACTCCGTATTATCCAAATGAAGAGGACTTTAGATACTTTCATCAAGTATGGAGGAAGGCATCTGGAGATAATTATAAAAAATGGAAAAATACTTGTGATGAATATTTTGTGAATCACCATCGTGAAGGGGAAATGAGGGGCGTTGGTGGTATTTTCTTTGATCATCATAACTCAGGTGACACCAAAGCAGACTTTAAACAGGTTGTTGAGGTAAGTAACCATTTTATTGAGAGTTATTTTCCGGTAGCTGAAAAAAGGCTCAATGAGACCTACACTGAAGAAGATGTTGAGTTTCAGCTTCATCGACGCGGTCGATATGTAGAATTTAATTTGTTGCACGACCGTGGAACTACATTTGGTTTAAAGACCAACGGAAGAACGGATTCCATCTTAATTAGCCTTCCTGGCAGGTGTAAATTTAGTTATGCCTATAAACCCAAAAAAGATTCTATCCATGAAAAGATGATGGAAAATTACTTTCCTAAAGATTGGTAATAGTAAATTTGAATTAAGAGACTAAATTTTATTTAAAAATCATTTGAAAAAATACTTTGTTTTTTAGAAACTGGTATAATTTTCTAATGTTGTTTAACTCTCTAAATTTTGCCATTTTTTTACCAACGGTCCTATTTTTATATGTCATCGTTCCTCACCGCTTAAGAAAGTATCTTCTTTTGATATCGAGTTACTTTTTTTATATGTCGTGGAAACCTGAATATGTAATCTTGATTTTATTATCTACTATTATTGATTACTTTTGTGGATTTTACCTCGGCAAACAACAAAATCTAAAAAAACGACGTTGCATATTGGCTATTTCGATGTTTTTTAACCTAGGTCTACTTTTTATTTTTAAGTATTTTAATTTCTTTTACTCAAATATCCACACAGTATTATTTACTGGAGGTGAGCATTATTTAATTGATCTTATATTGCCCGTAGGAATATCTTTTTATACGTTTCAAACCATGTCATACACAATTGATGTATATTTTAAGAAACAAGACGTTGAACCAAACTTTATCACATTTGCGACTTATGTTACATACTTTCCACAGCTCGTAGCTGGTCCGATTGAAAGACCTCAGAATTTATTAGAACAATTTAAAAGGAGGTATGTTCTTAATTATGATAATTTTAAAGAGGGACTTCGAATGATCCTTTGGGGACTCTTTAAAAAAATCGTAGTTGCCGATAATATATCAAAATACGTTGATGCCGTTTTTAATAATACCAGTAATCATACAAGCTTTGCCCTTATCGTTGCCGCTTATTTGTTTAGTTTGCAAATTTATTGCGACTTTTCTGGATACTCCGACATCGCAATTGGTGTTTCTAAACTATTTAATATAAATCTCATGAAAAATTTTCAAACGCCTTACTTTTCAAGGTCTATTACTGAGTTCTGGAGAAGATGGCACATTTCTCTATCCAGTTGGTTTCGCGATTATTTGTATATTCCTCTAGGGGGAGGAAGAGTTTCAATGATCAGAGTATACCTGAATCTAATGATAACTTTTTTAGTTAGTGGACTTTGGCACGGAGCCAACTGGACCTTTGTTGTTTGGGGGGGGATTCATGGTATTTTCATTTGTTTGGATAAATTAATCAAAAGACCTCTTCCCGTTCCAAATGTTATTAAAGTTTTAGTGACCGCCCATATCGCAGTTTTTGCTTTTGTTTTTTTTCGTGCTGATAGTATTGAACATGCAATGCTTTTTTTTAAGAGGTTATTCTTGTTCGATTTTAATTATTTGTATGAGGTTAAGTCCTTAGTTAATTACTCTCTTTCATTACTAGTATTAATCATTTTTGATTATAAATTGGGATTAAAAAGCTTTTCTGAATTTTTGGATGAAATACCGAGTGGGTTTAAGAGGCGACTTATTTATACCATCTGCTTATTTATGATTATTCATTTTGGGAATTTTTATAGTGAAAGCTTTATCTATTTTCAGTTCTAAGGAAATTAAACCATGTCAATTTTAGCAATTAGAAATGAAGTAAAAAAAATATTTATTTCAGTGTTGGCAGCATTAATACTCTTCGTAATGTTTGATCTCTTGTTTGGCATTTTTATGAAGGAGCTTGTGTATCTTGGTGAGTCTAAGCATGATCGAGGCTACCTAAAAATATCGAAAGCAATCAAGGGGGATTATAAATATTTGATGATTGGTGATTCTCGTTCATTTTATAATGTAAATCCGGAGATAGTAGACCCATCGGGGAGGTCATTTAATGGCGGACTTGAGGGAAGTGGTATAAATTTTTGGTTAAAGTTTTTAGAAATTAAAAATGATTACAATTTAAAAAAAATTGATAAATTTATAATGGAAATCCCTCCAACGATTTTTTTAGAGTCAAATTTAGACAAGAGTTTAATGACAAAATATTTACTTTCTCTTGATAAAAGAAAGCATTTGAATACCGACCTTAATTGGGCAGAATCAGTTTTTTCAAATTTTAATTCTTTTAAGTATAGAGATCTTCTTTTCTCTGTCCTAAGTGGTGTCCTCAAGCGAAAGAGAGGCGTTGGAAATGGATATTATCCCTTGGAAGATGAAAGCATTTGTAAAATTGGGCCAAAGTGCAAAGATTTCACAGGGGTCGATGTTCGGTTAAATATAAATAAAATTAAAAACTTTGATTCTTTAGAAAAAATAAACAATCTTTTTAAAGATGATAAAAACCAGGTCGTTTTTGTGGCATCTCCATTTTATCATGATCAAAACCCTGCCATAAAAATTGATATCGATATAATTGGCGTTGCATTGAAGAAACTCTCAGAAATGGGTTACAAAGTAATCGATTATCGTTTAGATAAACGGTTTTTAAATAGAGATGATTTCTTTAAGGATGCTGTACACCTTAATAAAAAAGGAGCGGAGGCTTTTTCATCAATATTGTCTAAAGATATTGAATAACTCATGATTCATTTAACTGTAAATTATTTCAATTATCGCTACCTTGAAGACTTTATTTCTGGTTAAAACTTTCTGCGCATCCCAAGTTTTATAAATATGAATATCCTCAAAATTAGTTTGGTCTAGAGAGAAGGTTTTGTTCGTTGTCATAGCTATCGAAAAATTGATGAAGAATTGCTTTTTTAAAAATTACTGAAATTATAGATTTGGGGAAGTCGCCGCATGTTCTGAGTGCTGAACCACGCATTTAGCTCTCATTAGTAATATTGTATCGATTGACAACTCTTCTGGCATTAGGAACGCTTATCGCATTTTCATACACGGCAGCGATTTTTATGAGCGGACTTCAAGGTGCCCGGATAATGACTATAACCGATCATTTTTAATATTACCTTTTTAAGCAATGCCAGATATTGTGAAGCGTTTTTTTCTCAGGGGAGAGATGGAGAAACAATTGACAACTCCATAACATGACCATTTGCTGTTATTTTCCATTCTTTTATAAATTTATGAAGGTTAAATATATACTTTAGAAAAATATTAAATGAGCTTTGTTGAGATGTCTGAAAGCCTTCATAAAATAAGAAGAGAAAAATTTTCTGATATACACAAAATTACATTGGAAATAAGATATGGTTACAGACTGATAAGAGGTTTTCGTGTTATTTAATTCTCTGGAATTTTTCATTTTTCTTTTGCTTTTCATCTTTCTTTACTATTCATTTTCAAAGCGTGTTATTCAAAATAGTATCCTGCTCATTTTCAGTTATTTCTTTTATGGTTTTTGGGACATCAGGTTTTTATACTTAATCGTACTCTCGTCTTATGTTGATTTTTTTTGTGGACTTATTATATCAAAAAAAGAAATTTCTCAAAAAAATCGTTTGGGGAGCTCACTATTCTTTCTTATTTGCTCAATTTTATTTATAGAAGTTCGTTGGAAAGAGGGATTTGATATTGTTGCAAATGGCTTTGGATTTTTTAGCTCAATATTTTTTATTACATTTTTAAATATTTTGCATCTTAATGTAATTAATGGCCGAATAGTGAAATCTGAACGTCTTGGAGTGATGATTAGTATTTGGGTTAATTTGGGAATATTAGGGTTTTTTAAATATTTTAATTTTTTTACTGAGTCCTTCATCAGTGGTGTAAATTACTTAGGGTTTAATCCAAATGTTACGTTGTTAAATATTGTCCTACCGGTTGGTATAAGTTTTTATACTTTTCAAACTATGAGTTATTCTCTAGATATAAAAAATAAAGATCTTGAAGCGACCACTAGCTTTTTAGATTTCTCTGTCTTTGTATCATTCTTTCCACAGCTTGTTGCGGGCCCAATTGAACGTGCTAAAGTATTTCTGCCTCAAGTATACTCAGAGAGGAAGTTTGAGTTAGATAGTTTGAAAAGGGGTTTGTTTTTAATATTTTTAGGTTTCTTTAAAAAAGTTGCTATTGCTGACCCCATATCTCGTTATGTTATTCCAGGGTTTGTATTAGGTGAAAATTACCAATTTTTGGATGTCTACTTATCGACACTTTTTTTTACGATTCAAATTTATGGTGACTTTAGTGGTTACTCTGATATTGCTCGCGGTTTATCAAAAGTCTTTGGGTTCAATTTAATGTTAAATTTTCAACGGCCATATTTTAGTAAAACTCCTTCAGAGTTTTGGAGAAGGTGGCACATTAGTTTAAGTTCTTGGTTAAGGGACTACCTTTATATTCCTTTAGGTGGTAATAAATTTTCAGCATTACTTACATATCGAAATCTTTTTTTAACAATGTTGATTGGTGGGCTATGGCACGGTGCTGCATGGAACTTTGTTTTGTGGGGAGCTTATCAAGGGCTTATTCTTATTATCTTTAGGTATTTTTCTCTAAATCCGAGAAAAGGGAGTTTTTTTTCCAATACGCTTTATCTATTGATCTTCTTTCATTTTACGATGTACGGCTGGCTTCTTTTTAGGGCCGATTCATTCAACCTGATCGTTCAAAATACTTTTTCTCTTTTTAATTTTGGTGGCCCTTCCATAACTCCTACTAACTTAGGTCTGCCATTGATTTTTAGTATAATTTTCTTAGTGTTGTATGAAGTTGTTATCGAGTTTAAGCTATATCTAAGGGTTAAAGAAAATGTTCTGTTTTCTGACCTTATTCTTGGAGGGGTTGTTGGTCTTATGCTATTTTGTATTCTCGTTGGTAATTTAAAGCCACCAGCTCCATTTATTTATTTTCAGTTTTAATATGAAAAGATTAATACTTATTATTTTTGTTTCTTTGTTGACGTACTTTACGGCAGACTTTTTGTATTCGAAAAAGAAGGCCTTTTACAATATAAGTTACTTCTCAAAAGGTTGTATCAAAAATTCATTTATCTTTGGATATGAGTATTTTCCAAATAAAAATTGTCGCCATAAACGTGTGATGAAAGGTTATGTAGAATACGATAATTTTTTCAAAGTTAACAATAAAGGTTTTGTTTCAAATTTTGATTATCATTTCTCTAGGGAAAAAGTGAGAAGGGCTGTTGCTCTGGGCTTCTCCATGACAGAGGGGAATTACATTAAGAAAAATTGGCCAAGTCGCGCGACCGAAATCTCGAAAGGTAATCTTGAAGTGTTGAACTTTGCGAGGGCCGGTTATTTTAATCTTAATTTATATTCGATTTACTTTAATAAACTTCATAAGTATGAATTCGATTATCTTTTGCTTCCTAAGATTGGCGCAACTGAATATCAATTTATGGTATTTGAAGAAAAAGAAGATGGCGTATATGATGGTGTTTTTAAAAATCTACCAGTGTCGCAAAAAAATTATGATAAAGACTTTTCAGGCAAGCTATCTCCGATGTATTCATTTTTTAAATCTGATGATGATTTTTCTTTAAAGAAGGATTTTTCTATTCTGTACAAAAATTTAATTATCGGAAAAAAAATATACTCAAAGATGTTAACCTCTAATCTGGTTAAAAAAAGAGGGGAAGATTTCAGGATACTGACTGAATTTAAAAATCATCCTATTGAATTTGATAACTTATTTGGTAGACGAAATGTACTACTATATCTAAGTATAATTAGCGATGCGTTAAGAAAAAATCGAAAAATAATTTTTTATCAAGATCCTCTTAAAGGTGTTAAGCCAGAACTGTCTAAAAAAGATAATACATATAAACTTTATTCTTGGTTAAAAAATATTAAGCCTGGCCTTATTTATTATTACGATGGGAATGATGCCTTTTTATCCGAAGGAATTGATGATACCAAGGATTTCTTCTTTAAAAACGATGGGCATTGGAACCAAAAAGGTTCAGATTTATTTGCGAAGCATTTAAGTATTTTTTTAACCAAGCTAGACTAGTAAAAATCTGGTGCAATATATACATCAATCTCTGGGTTATACTCATCCCTTAAAATACTTTTTATCGCTTCTAGAGTCCCGGTGCTTGCACTAGGGCAAGTCCCACAGGCGCCTTGATATTTGATCATCAAAACATTGTTTTCTAGACTCAATGTTTGAATATCTCCACCATCTCCCTGAAGACCTGGTCTTACTGTTCTATCTAAAATTTCTTCAATTTTTTTAAGTTCTGGCGGGAGATTTCTTCTTCTCTCTTCTTCGGGGTCTGGGTCAAAGTAATTTGGGTCATGTGTCGCGAAGTTTTTATTAAGCGAATCCATAACCATTGGCTCTAATTCATTCCAAGAAGCATAACCAAATTTAGTCACTGTGATAAAATTATCAAAAAGGTGAATATGATCAATTCCTCGAAGGTCAAAAAGCTCCGCTGCAAGTGGGTTTTCTTTTGCGTCCTCTTTAGATAGATATGTTGAGCTTCCTTCAGCCTTTACCGGTGAGGTAAAGAGGAACTTCAGCGCATTTGGATTTGGCGTTGGCATAATATCAATTGAAAATTCTTTTATTGTTGTTTCCATCTCTTTTTTATCCATATTTGTGTTGTCCATTTTTTTTGCAACCATAGCTGCCTCGCTAGAGGAGCTCTTTTGCTTTTTGGATCCCCAAAACCAACCCATCGATTTCCTCCGTTGTGTTATAAATTGAGTAACTGGCCCTTGTAGTGGCCGGTATTTTAAAAAAGTCCATTAGTGGTTGCGTGCAATGATGTCCGGTTCTCACCGCAATGCCTTGTTGATCTAAAAGTGTTCCTAGATCATGTGGGTGAACTCCATCAATAACAAAACTATTTACACTGGCTTTGTGTTTAGCGGTTCCAATAAGATTTAGGCCATCAATTCTTAAAAGTCTCTCAGTTGCATAATCAAGAAGCGTTTGTTCATAACTTGCAATTTGATCAAGACCAATTTCATTCACAAATTCAATTGCTTCATTGAGGGCGATCCCTCCAGCGATATTTGGAGTACCCGCTTCAAATTTAAATGGCAGCTCATTATAAGTTGTTTTTTGAATTGTTACTCGATCAATCATATCACCGCCACCTTGATAAGGAGGGAGCGTATCTAATAAAGCTTCTTTTCCAAATAAAATCCCAATTCCAGTAGGCCCAAAAATTTTGTGGCCACTAAAAGCAAAATAGTCACAATCTAAATCTTGAACATCAATTTTTTGATGGGCAACCGCTTGCGCTCCATCAACCATCACTTCCGCCCTAACTTCGTGAGCAAGAGAAATCATCTCTTTGATCGGATTAATTGTTCCAAGAGTATTGCTGATAGCGACAATGCTGACAAGTTTGGTTTTTTCATTAAGAAGTTTTTTATAACTATCCAACAAAATTTCACCATGATTATTAATGGGAATCTCAATGATTTTAGCGCCCACACGTTCGGTCGCTAATTGCCAGGGAACAATATTAGAGTGATGCTCCATAGTGGAAATCATTATTTCATCACCGGCCTTAAGTTTCGTTTGTGCAAAACCATTCGCCACAAGGTTGATTGAGTCAGTGGTGCCTTTTGTAAAAATAATCTCTTTTGATTCTTTAGCGTTTAAAAAATGTTGAACTGTTTCTCTGGTTTTTTCATATTCCATGGTGCCATATTCACTTAAAAAATGGACACCGCGATGAATGTTTGCTGACTCCTGAGCGTAATGAAGGTTGACCCGGTCAATTACTCGTTGTGGTTTGAGAGTTGTTGCTGCATTATCAAAATAGACAAAGTCTTTGCCGCGAATTTTTCGCGAAAGGATGGGAAATTGCTCTCTGATTTTTTTGACATCAAACATCCATTGCCTCACTTTGCTTCATCGCTTTTTTCTTTAGTTCATTGAATAAAAACTCTCGAACACTTGATGATTTTACGTGATCAATAACATCTGCACTAAAAGCGTCACACAGCATTTTAAAGGCTGTCGTGGCATCAATTCCGCGAGACTGGAGATAAAAAATTTCTTCTTCGCCAATTTGTCCAACTGTTGCACCATGGGCTGCTTTTACGTCATCCGCGTAAACTTCAAGCTGAGGTCTTGTGTCCACATGCGCTTTTGGGGAAAGAAGTAAATTTTTTGATAGTTGATTAGCGTCAACTTCTTGAGCGTCTCTGGCGATAAATAGTTTTCCGGTGAAAACGCCCCGAGACTCACCATTAAGAGCGCCTTTATATAATTGAGAAGAGTAGGTGCGAGGAGCGTGATGCTTAATATGGCTTAACGTATCACTGTGCTGAGATTCATCAAGGGTGAATAGGCCATGAAAGTTTCCTGTGGCGTTTTCCTCATTTAAATTTGAAATTAAATGATGCCTGGAAACGGCCCCTCCAAGAGTAATAATCACTCCATTAAAAAAGCTATCTCTTTTTTGATTTGTGGTTACACTACCAAGATATTTATTTTCAAGATCACTTGGAAGAACTTTCACGTATTCAACGCTCGCGTTTTCTTCAAGATTAACTTTTGTCGTCCCGCTATGAAGTCCAAGAGTGTTGGCGCTAATTACTTCAACGATCGTCACGCTGATGTTTTTTTCGACATTAATAATTAAGTTAGACCCACTAAAACTTGTCGCATCTTTGCCTTCATAATCTTGATGAATATATATTGGCGCAGTTTGATTCTCTGAAATACTAAGTTCGTGTGGAGCCGCCACTTCTTGAAGTAATGCTGTCGCCTCTGTGAGATCAGTTTTAGTGGACGTTTTTTCAAGTTTTAAAGACGTCTCATTTTTAACTAACTCACCATTTGAAAAACAAATATCACCTTGAAGGTCATTTGAGCTTTTTTCATTAACTAAGTGATCAATTCCTTCAAATAAAA
>Ga0181565_10003792_pt1 | contig 11604 bp, 7 predicted proteins | sample 101ome_16_FD_129661 | JGI IMG/M metagenome (GOLD analysis project Ga0181565, IMG submission 129661) | Coastal salt marsh microbial communities from the Groves Creek Marsh, Skidaway Island, Georgia - 101401AT metaG (megahit assembly) | ecosystem: Environmental > Aquatic > Marine > Intertidal zone...
AACAAACCAAAAATATAGAAGAGGATATTTCGTCTATTAAGAAAACACTACTTGTTGCATATAATAAACTAATACAAGATAACATTTTTTATGGACCCGTATATACTATTTTATCAAAACAATTAAAAAAAGAGTATATCGCCAAAATTAATAAAAAACAACTTTCGTTTGAGTCCATGATTATGAATGAAAATTATATGATAACACATCTTGATATATGGGTATTCTGTGATTATATGAATCTACCTGTTGTACTGCACTCCAAAGAACCCTTTAAACAAATGCAACTAGACGATAAATATATCATATGCGGCGGAGACTATAAAAAAGATAATTATATCTTTATTCATACAATACCCATCAAAACAACTACCAAATACTTTCCCGGATACACCATTGATACTACCATTCAACCATTACAACAAAACAAAACTATTTTTAAACAATCTGACAATATCAACTACACACCCATCCTCAATTATTTAAGCAAATACAAAGTCGCACTCAAAATTAAAAAATAATTTACATATAAACATCTTATCATCATTTATTGATTTGTATAACATATCAATAAACACATCAACGTATATTTTATCAAAATACAATCAATCATTTATACGTCAACCAATTTTTTTAAATAGTGGGGTATTTTATTATGTTTTATAAAAAGGGTTAATATCACATCATTTTTGTTTCCAATTAAACCAGCAATCGTATGATTATCTATTACAATAGTTGGCTTTTGTATTAAATATTCAATAAAATCTTTAAAATGTATACCGGATATAAACGTATAAGAACATAATTCATCTAAAAGAGTTTGTCCGTAATAATTCTTTACATTAATATCAAATTTAGGATTATGAATTATTTTATCAATTTGTTTACTATTATGCTTTATTCCATCTTCATCTAAACCACATACATTTGTATAACGGAATACTTCTTTACTATTAAATGGCATAATTTTCTTATATGTATGATCAATGTTATTTCTACATAGTGGACAATTAGGTCCATCGGTGGATGGAACTTGCCGTTTACACCAACCAACTAAACACTCTTTATGAAAATTATGTTTACAGGTCGTCTTTACATTACCCGTTATTATCCTTTCTAAACAAATCGCACAAGTATTGTTCAAAACACATTCACACTCTCCTGTTGTCTTATTTCTTCTAGTACCATTCTTACAACGCTCCCTTCTTATATTCATTATACACAATTACAATAAAAATAAATTATCTTTATAACTTATTTTTATCTGGATTGCCTGACTCGAACAGGCGACCTATTGATACCTATAACTACTACAGTCAACCGCTCTACCAACTGAGCTAAATCCAGTATGTGTTACACACAATATACCTTGTTATTTGTTTTTATATCATTTTATATACAAATTATACGAATAAAGATAAAAAATGTTTTATTTAAATCTTCAGATGTTTAGAAACCAATATCATAATCATCATCTAAATCTCCGACATCATTTCTTTTCACGGCAGTTAAGTTATTTTCTATTTGAATATTATTCTTTGCACATACATCGGTTTTATCTTCCACATCACCAAGCATTCCTTCAATTTCCACATCCAGATTTTCTCTTGCTGCTTCTTGGGATTGGATATTCTTCATTGCATTCATATCTAATACCAAACCAAACGCACCTGTTCCATATGTACCCGTTTGACCCATCATTACATTTGCAGACACACCTCGCATATGATCAAAATCAGCATGACGAGACGCTTCCAATAACACTTCTGTATGCACTTCAAAGGTTGATTTTGAGATAGGACCAATATCATCATTCAATATACCTGAACGGAAAATTGCTACCATATTCTGATTTGATGTCATTCTATCACACAATATACTCAAATGATGATAATTAATGTATACACCACTAAATTCCATCACATCCATAAATTCATTGTATAACACTTGTCTTGCCGCTTCAATACCCAAGACATTAAATATTTCCTTTATGTCATTACTATACGTCTTCTTATTATCAATAAATTCAAACGCCAACACATCCAATAAATTTGTACCCGTTGTATCCAATACCCAAACATCACTCTGAACAAATTTACTATCCACTTTCTTTACACAGGTTGTTACCTTTCTTGGCAACACATTCTTTATTCCAGATAAACCTCTTAATACTATATTATTTAAAATTGTATCTTGGAAATTCTTCAACATGTAAATCTCATCCGACTGATCCAATGTTTCCGCAACCCCCCTCTGTTTTCTACTCTTTAACAACATTGCACTATTCATTCGTATTCTAAAAATCAATTTACTTGAATTATAATCACTATACATACATGTAATATCATTACCATGACTATTATTAATCGCATAATGAATATCATCCATCGTTATATTCTTTTCTAATAACGTCTCCGGATCAAATTCCATTCTTATAATCCATTTTGATTTCGTCACTTGACTACAATCCTGATCTTCTTGTGATACACTCTCATCCATCATCTTCTCAAATTCATAATATTGTTCTACCAACAAATTATCGTCTTCTATTACACTATTATACTCATCTGGATCAAAACATATTTTCACATTCTTTATTACATCCACCAATTTCGTATGCTCTAACATATTCGCATACTGACTCGCTTTATCTTGATTGGATTCATCCATCTCACGTAAATGCACCGTCAAAGAAGGATTCTTTGGATTCTTCGTCAATCTCAATATTTCCTCAATTCTAGGTACACCACGCGTCACATTTGATTTTGACGCTACACCTGAAAGATGAAACGTATTTAATGTCAACTGCGTCGTAGGTTCACCTATTGATTGACCCGCTATAACACCCACCATCTCTCCCGGATGTACAATTGACTGCTTATATTTCAACAAAATCGCCTCCAATAACATTATCACACCCTTTCTGTGAAATCGGCGCTTCGTCACCAACTCCTTTGGTGTCAAATAAAAGTAAAACATTATCTCAAATAATCGCGAAGGTTTTGTATACGTCATATTCTCCAATTTCTTAAAATAAGATTCCACTAAATCAAACACCTCCAATGGCGTAATATCCACCAACGAATTTGTATTCAATCCCAATTGCCCTTGTACATTCGTAATCATATGTTGGAAAGACACCGGAACTTTCACTCCATTATCATTACTGTAATTAAACACCTTTTCAATAATTTCATCACGCGATAACAACATAGTATCAATATACTGTTTACATCTCTTCTCCAAATCCTTCTTCTGTTTTCTATATCTCGTCGCCACTCCACTCTTAAATAAATTCACTATTTCCGTACTTCCTAATATATCATAATGTACATAAATATCCTCTATACTCATACCCAATAACCCTAACGATTGATTCTCTATCTTCGTTGAATCAAAATGATCATCACCATACTGGAATTGAATAATCTTACCTTTATTATTACGCACTGTCATATCATACTCTACTTTTATATCTTCCAGACCCTTAATCAATCTTCTTTGAATATAACCAGTCTGCGATGTCTTCACTGCCGTATCAATCAAACCTACACGACCACCCATCGCATGAAAGAACAACTCCGGAGCCGTCAAACCCGCAATATACGAATTCTCAATAAAACCCCTCGCCGATGGACTATCATCAAATTTACAAAAATGAGGCAATGTACGACTCTCAAAACCATATGGAATACGCTTACCATCCACATTCGTCTGACCTAAACACGATATCATCTGGGAAATATTAATCAAATTACCCTTTGATCCCGAATTCACAATCATCAAAAACCGATTATTCTTACTCAACGATTTTCTTCCGATCTTACCTGCCTGCTCCGTCGCCTTATTCAACACTTTATTTATATTCGTCTCAAAATGTGTGTTATTCGTTTGCGATGTATCATTCTCAAATGTACCCAAATGCACTTGCTCTATAATTGATTGCACTTCCTGCTTCTGTGTCGTAATCGCATGAATAATACTGTCCTGTGTCTTCTTATTCGCCATCAAATCGCTGATACCTACACTAAATGAACTTGTCTTCATATATTCCGTAATAATATTCTGCAAATCATCTATAAATTTCGTCGCTTGCATATTTCCAAAATCATTACAAATTCTATGTATTATACCCTTCGTAGATGAACCCAATACACCCTTCTCCATCTGACCTCTCTCATAACTACCATTCAAAATCTCCAACACATTATTTGATAAATTATAATCCTCATCCTCATCATACAATTTCGTTTTATACTTCAATGTTATCGCCGGCAAAATCTGCGCCAATATATCAAAATTCTTTATTCTACTTTTACCATTTATTTTTGAAGGATCTACATTTTTAAACATCATCAACAAATTCATCGTATCACGCGGCGTAAAACTCAAATTTGATCTCGTAAATCTATACGAACCCAACAACGAATCCTGATATATACCAATTATCGGAGAATTACTTGCTGGACTCACCATCTGATAAGGAATCGCCGCCAAATGCTTCAATTCCGTCTCCGCCAACACATTCTGCGGCATATGCATATTCATTTCATCACCATCAAAATCCGCATTATATGGCTTCGTATCCGCCACATTCATACGAAATGTATCACCCTTCTTCATTATCTTTACTATATGACACATCATACTCATTCTATGCAAACTCGGCTGTCTATTAAATAACACCGCATCACCATTCATCATATGTCTATGTACAATATCACCATTATGTAACCTTATTGAATTACGATCCACATAACGTAACGTTATACTCTCACCACTCTTCCTCTCCAATATCTTCGCTCCTGGATATTTATCTTGCCCATTCTGAACCAATTTCATCAAGAAATCACGATTCTTATTATTCACCGTCACTGGCTTCGTAATATTCATCGCTATCTTTAACGGTACACCTAATTCACGAATTGATAAATTTGGATCACCTGTAATAACCGATCTTGCACTAAAATCTACACGTTTACCCATCAAATTACCACGAATTCTACCATTTTTACTATTCAAACGACTCATTATACAATTCATCGTACGACCCGACCTCTGCGCCATCGGCTCCGCACCTTTCACCTTATTATTCGCTATCATCGCTATCAAATACTGCAACGTATCCACCAACTGCTTTATCACATGCGGAGAAGCATTATTCGCTATCTTTTCTAACAAATCACTATTATTCTTTATTATACTACTATAAATATGCGTCAAATCATCTTCACTACGCTGCTGCGCATCATGCTTTACGGATGGTCTCACCGATGGAGGCGCAACTGGCAACACTTGACATACCATCCACTCCGGTCTTGACCACACCGGACTAAAACCCATAAATACAACATCTTCATCCGATATTCTTTTAAATTGTTTCAAAATAAATTCGGGTGTCAATTCCGTCTCCTGTAACGACTTCTCACCCGTTTCACTATCTTGATATTCAAAAGTCGCCTTTATTGTTGAAAAACCTTCCAACCTTATTTTCGGTTGAATACAACCACAACCATCATCCGAATGCTCTCCACATCTCATTATATTTCCACGTATGTTTGTAACATAATGCCAACGCTTATCCGGAGAATAATCCAAAATATGTTTATGCTGATTCTTATTGATTAATAATTTACTACATTTAAAACACACGTTTTTTGTTATTTTTATTATCTCTTTTATATGTTGAATAAAGAATACCGGTCTAGCTAACTCTATGTGCCCAAAATAACCTGGTGTGTCAATATACGTATATCCATCCGTAGGACAAACTATACCTGGTTCTAACACACCCATACGCGGATCAAATAAACCACCAACCACTGGCTTATTATTTATATACGTGTCCCTTGATGATATCTCCACTACCGAGTTCTTACGAATCTCTTCTGGGGATAACATACTAAATTGGACACCAATAATCCTTGATGAGTGCTTTTTACTTGTATTCGATAAATACGACATCACTATATTATACTATATATTACTATTTAAATATTTATATTAGAATATCAATTTTATTAGATCACATAAAATTGACTCAAAAAAATCTCCTTATTCATAACAAAATAAATCAATCTAATTATGACTAGAATAACTACCAATTCCAACAAAGAAACCAAAAAGGGCGATAAACAGAAACGTAAATCTGCTTTTGATCCCAATCAAGAGAATGACTCTTCAGAATCTGAATATGAAACTGTTTCCGAAATTAGTGATGAAGACACGGATGACAGTTCTTACAAACCACCTAAATCTAAAAATACCAGAAATAACAAAAAAAAAGGAAAATCTGCAAAAAATATACAAGACTCGGACGAAGAAGATATGGATGAAGAAGATATGGATAAAGTACGTGACGTCATTCATAAATTATTTCCATCTAAATACATGTCTAAAAAAAGAAAAGCATTCAAAGATTCCAAGAAAAAAATGGATTCCAAGAAAAATACTAAAAAAAATAAGGGCAAAAAAAGTAAAAAACAACGATATGAAGATAGTGACGAAGAAGAAGAAGACGAAGACAGTGACGAAGAATTGGACGAGGATAGTGATGAAGACGAAGAAATTAGTATTGAAGATAGTGACGAAGAAGACGAAGATAGTGATTCCGAATTTGAAGTTGAAGACGAAGATGAAGAAGAACAAGTATATAGTATCTTATTGGTTGGTGGAGATGAAGACGAAGAAGATAAGTATGTAGAAGATAATGCAGATTGTGACAGTGATGATGAAAAGATGTTTATGAAAGAAAAATTTGAAAACATTCCGGAAACCGAACTCACACAATCTGAAAAAGATAAGAAAAAAAAGAAGAAAAAGAAGCAAGATGATGAAGAACAAGATATTGAATTGACTGATGTAGAAGAAGACTATCTGGATCTTGTACAAAGTAAGAAAACCCTAATTGCACAATTAGAAAAACGTCCTAACAGTAAAGTCCTGAAACGAGCAATTAATGATTGTAAAAAATCCATCATGAAACTTGTTAAAAAAGCTAGAAATAAAAACGCCAAGAATTATCATAAATTAATTACAAAAGATAAGAAACGCAAAAATGAAGTGGATTATTTTAAGAAAAAATTGTCTAATAAAGAACAATTACGTGTTATGAAAGAATTAAAGGAAATCAATAAACATATCAATGTGGATAAACCATATCGTCTAGCTTTATTAGATACAAATATTCCTCATAAATTCAAAGCAGTCGCTATGCAAAGGTTGAATGTTTTACGAACAATGGAACCTGGAGATCCTGAATATTATAAAATCAAAATGTGGGTAGATGCCTTTATGCGTATTCCATTTGGAATTTATCGTAATCTATCTATTAGAATGGATGATGGAATGGTAGCCTGTAATGAATTTATGATGAATGCAAAACGAACATTAGATACATGTGCATATGGATTAGACGATGCCAAATTGCAAATTATGCAACTTATGGGACAATGGATCTCTAATCCATCTGCAATGGGTACTGCTATTGCCATTAAAGGACCAATGGGTACGGGCAAAACTACATTGGTGAAGGAAGGTATTAGTAAAATATTAGGCAGAGAATTCTCCTTTATTGCTCTTGGTGGAAACGGTGATAGTAGTTTCTTGGAAGGTCACTCCTATACTTATGAAGGCAGTTCATCCGGTAAAATTGTACAAATATTGATGGATAGTAAATGTATGAATCCTATTATTTACTTTGATGAATTGGACAAAGTCAGTGATACACCAAAAGGTGAAGAAATCATTGGTATTCTAACCCATTTAACCGATACTACACAAAATAGTGAATTCCACGACAAATACTTTTCAGAGGTTAGTTTTGATTTGAGTAAATGTTTATTCATTTTCAGTTATAACAATGAAGAAAAGATCAATCCTATTTTAAGAGACAGAATGTATCGTATTCAAACAAAGGGATATGACAATAAAGAAAAAATTATTATTGCAAGAGACCATCTTTTGCCAAAAATCCGCGAACAAGTTAACTTTTCCGAAGACGATGTTATCATTCCCGACGAAACAATCCAACATATTGTTTCCACTCCGCATCTCACACATAAAGAACAAGGTGTTAGAAATTTAAAACGTTGTCTTGAAATCGTACATACCAAGTTGAATTTATTCCGTCTTGTAGATAAAGATTCGGAATTGTTTAAAAAAGATATGAATATCAACGTGCAATTCCCATTTACTGTTACAAAAGAACACGTTGACATATTCATTAAAAATGATGAAGGTATTAATCAAAGCGTATTAGCCATGTATATCTAATCTGTACAAAACTATTTATCATGTAAAGATTTAAAAATATAAACATATATTTTTTAATGAACGAAATTGATCAATGTATTACAATCAAAAAAATTATTGAAAATAATCCGAAAACAGATAATACACGTGTCGTATATAATCATGTTTGTGCTGTTTTGTTTGAAACATGTAATCATTATTTAGTGCACGATTATATTGATATTAATATTGATAAAAGTGTATCTATTTGTTATTGTTCAAAGTGTATGTTAACCATCCATGCTGATTTCATTTATTCCTATTTAAAATTTAAATTAGATAATACAAAAAGAAAAGAATGGTCCTTTTATTATAATAACATTCATTACTGTATGACCGACTTTTTTATTGATAATGACAAAATCGTCATTACAGTGTTTTTAAATAATATTAGTAAATCTAGAAAACCAAATTGTTTCCATTTTAAGGGAGTTGACTTTATCAATACGCATGTTTCCGATACACATATAGTTATGACTTAATATACACCTTTGCATGTTCATTGATATAATATAAATAAATAATGGTATAAATACAATATGTAAATCATGTATTATGAATAAGATTGAATCTGGAGACAAATTGGATTTTAATAATGTATTAATTCGCCCCAAGCGATCCACATTAAATAGTAGACGTGAAGTTGATTTAACCCGTGAATTTAAATTTAAATATTCATCACAAATATGGAATGGAATTCCCATTATTGCAGCAAATATGGACTCCACTGGTACATTTGAAGTATATAAATGTTTATCTACCTTTTCTATTGTTACTGCTCTTCATAAATTTTATACGATAGAGGATTATGTGCAGTTTAATGAAACCAAACCGGATCCAAATTTATTTATGATTTCAACAGGTATTAATGATGATGCTATATCTAAATTAAAGGCGGTATTCCAAGTGATTCAATGTAATTGGATTTGTATTGATATTGCAAATGGTTATATTTCAAGATTGGTTGAATTTTGTCAAGAGGTTAGAAAGGAATTTCCGGATAAGATTATTGTTGCAGGGAATGTGGTTACAAGAGAAATTGTAGAAGAACTCATATTAAATGGTAAAGTGGATATTGTTAAGGTGGGTATTGGTCCTGGAAGTGCATGTACTACTCGTTTAAAAACAGGTGTTGGTATGCCACAATTATCAGCAGTATTAGAGTGTTCGGACGCTGCACATGGTGTTGGAGGACATATCATATCTGATGGTGGAATAACATGTCCAGGTGATATGGCAAAAGCATTTGGCGGAGGTGCAGATTTCGTTATGGTGGGAGGTCGTTTTGCAGGTCATGACGAAAATCCCGGAGAAATCGTAGAAGAAGCGAATGGTAAACAATACAAAATGTTTCATGGAATGAGTTCAGACAAAGCACAAAAAACACATTATGGTAAAATGAACGCGTATAGGGCGTCTGAAGGTAGAGTATTGAAAATACCGTATAAAGGTAGTTTATATGATACTGTAAATGATTATTTGGGTGGGTTACGAAGCACATGTACCTACATTAATGCGGCTAAAATGAAAAATATGGCGAAATGTACAACTTTTATTCGGGTTTCACAACAAGTCAATGATTTGTTTGCTTCGTCTTCTAGTTAAATTCATTATTATTGATATTTACAATAATGAATTAGATATGATGATAATTAGTTTGCGATATCGTCAGTGTATCCGCCTTTGTTACCTCCACGTGTTCCTAATAATTTGATTTGGTTTTGATCTAAACACAAACCACCCATTGAGTTGGATAAACCAGAGCTCTTTCCAACACATTCTAGACTACCTTTGGATGCACCAATAGTATCAATCTTGGCAGACTCGGTTACAGGTGTACAGAATATACCTTCAAAACCGAAAATCTTTTTACAACCTGCTTGAGGATCATTAATCAAATGTTGTTTGTTTGTGTCCATAGCACTGTTTGATTCCTTGTTGGAATAATCCAAGATTTCACGATTCGCTTTGAACCCTTCAAAATCCGAGTGTTTTTTGAAAATGGTATCTTGGTAATGAGGTTGAACCTTTGTGCAAGACATCATTGTTACGGAAGCAATGACTAAAATAAATAATACGATCACTAAAATATTGAAAATGTTTAATTTCATTATACATATTCTTAAGATAAAAACTTTTATTAAACTCATTGAATTTACTAAAGTTGTTTGTCAAAAAAATACATAAACAAATGACTTTTTTTATATTAATGTCTACTTTGTCAGATAATGAACGTTTAAATCTTCAAAAAATGATTAATGATTCTGAATGTGAAGATAATACTACACAAATTAGGGAATTGAAACACAGTATTTTACTTCGTGACAATATTCGTAAATTGGATACATATAAAAAACAAAACAGATTACTAAAAGAAGCAAATTATCTTGAATATATTGATAAGGCTAAAGTAGAAAGTCCTTTTTTGTTTAATAGTTACACCGATATTTTTAATAGAATTATGAAAGATGAATTGGATTTGGAAATTATGACGAAACTGTTAATCGTACTTAAAATGATTGAAGATGGTAAAATTAATCAACACGAGGGCTCCGTAATGGTCGGAAAAGTTTTGAAAGAATTATATGTTGATAGTGCATTAAAACGTGGAGAAAATATAGATGATGATTCTGGTGTTAATGACGCAAATACTGCAAATGAAGGTAAAAAGATATCTTGGAAGGAGTATAAACAGATGAACATGTGAGAAATCTACATACGGTAATGATATAAAGAGTTATGCAGTAAATGTGTATATAGAGATATGTCTGACTTCACGATTGGAGATTCTTTTTTCACGCCTATTTTGTATAATAATTATCCCGAATTCATGTGTAGTATGATAAACAAATGTGAAAGTACGAAAGATGAGTTCTCTTTGTTGAAATTAGTGGTTACGAATAAAGATTTGATTGATGTATATAAGGAAAAAATAAGACAGCATAATGCTAATTTTAAAGAAAAGGTGTTTATGGATTCTGGATTTGATTTGTTTGTTCCACAAGACCATGTATTTAATGAGGATTCGGTTTCCTTTGATACACAATATGTAAATTTGGGTGTGAAGGCGGAATTGATTCAATGTAAATTTGCTCCACACAAGATTGAAACGATTACTTCGGCGTTTTATTTGTATCCTAGATCAAGTATGTCAAAAACGCCATTGATGATGGCAAATCATACGGGTATTATTGATTCTGGTTATCGTGGAGACTTGATTGTTGCATTGCGTTGTCTTGATAATAAACCATATACCTTAAAGGAACAAACGAGGCTCGTGCAGATTTGTGATTCAAAATTAAAACCGATTTA
>Ga0181565_10003795_pt1 | contig 11601 bp, 6 predicted proteins | sample 101ome_16_FD_129661 | JGI IMG/M metagenome (GOLD analysis project Ga0181565, IMG submission 129661) | Coastal salt marsh microbial communities from the Groves Creek Marsh, Skidaway Island, Georgia - 101401AT metaG (megahit assembly) | ecosystem: Environmental > Aquatic > Marine > Intertidal zone...
CTCGCGAAGTATTCCGACGCTCAACTTGTGGTCTACATCGGCTGCGGTGAGCGCGGCAACGAGATGACCGAAGTGTTGGATGAGTTCCCTCACCTGATCGACCCGAACACCGGCAAGCCACTGATGAACCGGACAGTCATGATCGCCAACACCTCCAACATGCCGGTCGCTGCTCGTGAAGCATCAGTGTACACCGGTATCACCATCGCCGAGTACTTCCGTGACATGGGGTACGACGTGGCCTTGATGGCAGACTCAACCTCTCGCTGGGCTGAAGCCATGCGTGAAATCTCATCTCGCCTTGAAGAGATGCCTGGTGAGGAGGGTTACCCTGCGTACCTCTCCTCCCGCATTGCCGAGTTCTACGAGCGTGCCGGACGTGTTGAAACCCTCAACGGCGACGACGGCTCTGTGACTGTTATCGGTGCCGTTTCTCCTCCCGGTGGTGACATCTCTGAGCCTGTTTCCCAAGGAACGCTGCGAATCGTCAAGGTGTTCTGGGGATTGGACGCAGGATTGGCTCGTCAACGCCACTTCCCCGCTATCAACTGGCTCAACTCGTACTCGCTGTACCCGCAGAGTTTGGACCAGTGGTTCCGTGATAACATCGCTCAGGACTTCCCTGAAATTCGAACCCAAATCAGCGGTTTGCTGCAAGTCGAGGCCGAACTTCAAGAAATCGTGCAACTCGTCGGTTCCGACGCCCTGCCCACCGACCAACAACTAACCCTCGAAGTCGCTCGTATGATTCGTGAATTCTTCCTTCAACAAAACGGATTCCACGACGTCGACGCCTACTGCGATATTCACCTTCAGTACCAAATGGCCAAAGCCATCCTGTCGTTCCAAGACGCCGCAAAGAGCGCCATGGCAGACGGAGCTTTGCTCAACGATGTGGTCAACGTTCCCGCACGGTCCGACCTCATGCGTGGCCGCTTCGAACAAGGCTACATCGAGCGTATCGAGGCCATGGTCAAGGAAATGAACGAACAAATCGCCAACGCCGTGGAGGCCAACTGAGGAGAGGATGAAGATGAGTGGAAAAGAATACCGAACCATTACCGACGTGAAAGGCCCTCTGGTCTTTTTGAACAAAACCGAGCCCGTTGCGTTTGGTGAAATCGTGACCCTCCGTTTGTCCAACGGCGACATCAAAAACGGTCAAGTTCTCGACACTTCTGATGACCTCGTCATCGTTCAAGTGTTCGAAGGAACGGCTAAGATCGACCGCCAAGCCGGTGTGACCTTCATGGGAGATGTGTTCAAGCTCCCTGTGAGCACGGACTTGGTTGGTCGTATCCTTGACGGTGCTGGACGACCCCGTGACGGCGGACCTGAAATCGTCGCTGATGAGAAGGCCGACATCATCGGTGCAGCCATCAACCCCTACAGCCGACAATCCCCTCACGACTTTATTCAGACGGGTATCTCTGCTATTGACTGCTGTACGACGTTGGTTCGTGGACAAAAGTTGCCGATCTTCTCGGCTTCTGGTTTGCCCCACAACGACATTGCTTTGCAAATCGCTCGCCAAGCCAAGTTGAAGGATTCCGATGAAGAATTCATCGTGGTGTTCTGTGCGATGGGTATCACGGCTGAAGAATACAATTTCTTCCGTTCCGATTTGGAGCGAACCGGTGCTCTGGAAAACGCTGTGTTGTTCGTTAACCTGGCCGACGACCCTGCTGTCGAGCGAATTATTACCCCACGTCTCGCCTTGACGGCCGCCGAATACTTGGCGTTTGAGAAAGACTACCACGTGCTCGTTATTTACACGGACATGACCAACTACTGCGATGCTCTTCGTCAAATCGGTGCAGCACGTGAAGAAGTTCCCGGTCGTCGTGGCTACCCCGGTTACATGTACACCGACCTGGCCATGCTCTACGAGCGTGCAGGCATTGTGAAGGGCAAGAAGGGTTCCATCACCCAATTCCCGATTCTCACCATGCCCGGTGACGATATCACGCACCCGATTCCCGACCTGTCCGGTTACATCACCGAAGGTCAAATTGTGATCAGCCGTGAGTTGCATCAGCAGGGTATCTATCCTCCCATCAACGTGTTGCCATCGTTGTCCCGGCTGATGGGGTCCTGTATCGGTGCCAAAACCACCCGTGAAGACCACAAGTCCGTGTCGGACCAGATGTATGCTGCATATGCCCAAGGCCGCGAGTTGCGAGGTCTGGTCGCTATCGTTGGTGAGGATGCCCTCAACGAGCGTGACAAGCAACTTTTGGACTTCTCCGGTGTGTTTGAAAACAAGTTCCTTCGCCAATCTCGTGATGAAGATCGTTCCATCGACGAAACCTTGGACCTGTGTTGGGATTTGATGTCGTCCATTGACACGAAGTACCTTGTTCGACTTGACCAAAAGTGGATTGAGAAGTACCACCCTGACAACCGAGCTTGAACACAGAATGAGCAACAACAGAGGAGGTGAGAAGCATGGCATTGGACATCAAGCCAACCCGCAGCGAACTCATCAAACTGAAGGCTCGCATCAAGCAAACGAAGAACGGCTACAAACTCCTGAAGATGAAGCGAGACGGTCTGTTTCACGAATTCCGGACGCTCCTCTCCGAGATGATTGAAGCGAAGCGTGATCTTACAGACGCCTACCGACTAGCCAAGACACGTATTGACCTCGCCAACGCCATTGAAGGTGGTTTGGCCGTGAGAGCCGCCGCCATCGCCAATTCGGCCCATCCCGAGGTTGAAGTTGAGCGCCGTAACATCATGGGTGTTGTAGTTCCGAGTGTGACCGGTAGCAACCTCAAATCGACCTTTGCCGAGCGAGGTATCGGGTTCATCGGGTCGTCACCTTACATTGACGAAGCGAGCGATTCGTTCAGTGAATTGATTGAAAAAATCGTGAAGGCCTCTGAAATGGAAGCGACCCTCAAGCGTCTGCTGGCCGAAATCGAAGCCACCAAACGCCGTGTGAACGCTCTCGAGTTCAAGGTCATCCCTGAACTTGAGGAAGCCAAGGTCTTCATTCAACTCAGACTTGAAGAAATGGAACGTGAAGAGACCTTCCGCCTCAAGCGTTTCAAAAACAAGTGAGCCTCAACGTCTCCAAAGCCCAACGAGGGATTCATGGGGGATGGGCCATAGCAACATCACGAGGGGGCTGGCCATGGACGAAGAAAAGCCTCCTTCGGACCTTGAATCCCTGCCCCATCAACGCAAAGCATGGGAGCAACAGGACCTTTTGGCCCATATTTTACGACGCTATGTGAATGTCCATCGACGAGACGGAGGGCGTTGGCCTTCTTGGACCGTCTCTGCCAAGGGCGATGATTTGGATGCCGAACTTGCTGCGATCAACACCCATCTCGCCCAACTCGGGTGGATGGGAAAATTGACCCCAGGCGAAGACTGGTCAATCACGATTTTTCCCACGCCTGAACGCCAGTTTCCTCGAAGCAAGAACGTCGTGGTGTTTTGGTTTCTTTCCTCACTCACACTCACGCTTGCTGGTAGCATTTGGATGAACCCGTCTCGACCAACCGAGGGCTGGTTCCACTCGTCCACTCTGGTTGATGCCTTGCTTGGCTATACCCTGCCGGTGCTTGCTGTATTGTTGGTCGCATCAAGCGTTCAGCGGGCTGTTGCTGCTCGCTATGGCGTCCGTTGTGGCCATCTACTTCCCGTTCCTGACCTCACCATCGCCTTCTACGCCATGGGTCTGTTTCCTACGAGTTGGTTGATTTGGCCGTTTGGGGTGTTGCTCATACCGACCATGCCGAGGATGGATGCCCGGCCTTGGCCCAATCGCCCAGCGCTTGGTTACACCGCTCTTTCGGTCCCTCTGGTCATGAGCGTTCTGGGCATGGTCCTGTTTTTCGTTGGCCTGGGACTGACACCCGAATACTTGGCCTCTACCGCTATGCCGTTGCTGACCGACCCGCCGCTGTTCATGTCGCTCATCGCCTCAAATTTCATCGCTTCAGATTCACTCATTCGGCTCGCCTGGGCGCACCCTTGGGTCCACGCCGGAGGGATGCTCATGCTGTTTGCTTGGATCTCTCTGCTACCCATTCCCACCTTTCCCGGTGGACGATTGATGATTGCACGAATGGGGCTTTTCAACGCCCGCAGCTCTAGCAATCAAACCCTCATCTTCGTCACCATCCTCTTTTGTGCGTACGTGTTGGGTATTTTCGAATCGTTCTCGTTGTGGTATTTGGTCTTCGCTCTGTTGTTCCCGTTGCTGCTGACCTTGGGCAGTGATTTGCGCATCCCGATCATCCTTAACGAGACCACTGGGTTGAGCGAACGCGAACATCGCCGTATGGGAGTGATGTTGTTCATGGTGATCTTCCTGTTTTTTCCTGCTGCTCAACCGGTCGTTCACGATGAGTCATGGGACGCCGAATTGACCTACACGTTGAGCGATAGCGAAACCGCCGTGTTGTTGGACAACGGCACGTGGCAGGCAAGGACGGAAATTCAAATCTCGAACCCGTCTTCTCTTGAGCAGCCCTATGCTATTCGCACCGAGTGGGAACATCCAGATCATGGTTGGCAGGTGGATTGGGATTGCGACGGGGAAGACACCCTGTCGGTGGGGGGCGAGGGATGCGGCGCTTTCTTGTTACCCGGGCGGACAGCCTTTTTCTGGCTGAACCTGACCTGGTCTGGGGAAGATGAACCCACGTTGGCAACCTTCAGTTATGTGCTGCACATCAACGATGCCTATGTCGTTTCGCCCGCTGAGGTTCGACCTGCGCTCGAAGTCATGCCTGCTCAACAATGGTACGATGTCATCGATGGCTCAACGGTTCATCGTTGCGTCGACCTGCACGGGATGTTGACGGAATCGACTTACCTGAACGTGAGCGTTTCCCCCTCCTCGTTCGGATGGCTCAACACCTCGTTGGTTGAGATGGATGACGGTACGAACATGTCGGCCAGTTTCACCGAGGTTCCCGATGCTGTTTGCTTGAGAGGGTTGGATCCATTGGTCTTCGAGCCATCCATGGCCACGCTGCATCTCAACAACCATACCTTCGCTCCGTTGCTGCCCAATCGTCGACCGTTGGAAGCCCACGTCCCCGCCACCGGATGGACCATTCAACCCAATGCCTCCCTGCCGTGGGGGGCAGTGTTGGAGGAAGGTGGCATATTGATGAGCGGTGATGCATCCTGCCCCATTAACGCCACCATTAGCACCCCTGCTCGCCCGTTAGAAGGTGAATGGGTGTGGGATACCTCGATTCGTTCATCAGGAAACCTCCCCTTGGTTGAGCAGGACCAACGTCTCACCCTCCAGATCGCTTCGGGCATCCGTGTGTCCTTGTGCAAGTCCACCTTCTCACCTTATCCTGAGGTCGCCTTCGATGCAGTTGAAGGCCCTGAGTTGCTTGTGGAATGGATGAACACCACCACTCGCTTTTGGACCACTCCTTGGGCCATCGCACACAACGGTACGCTGCTGCATCCCGATATGGGGGCGCTCACGTTGACCAATCCAAATCAAGACCCCGTTCCCTTTCGCTTGGCCAAAGAGGGCAGTTTGGGCGATGATTGGGCCACGACATGGAGCGGTGGCTCCCTGCCCCCCGGTGATTCGACCTTGGTTCTGACGCCTCCGGATTCCCCACTCTCGACCATGTGGCTCACCTATGACGGAAACACCGTTGTCATGCATTTAGCCAGTTATCAGTGAGGGGCGAGGATGCGAATCTCTGTGTTGGGTGTGGGGGCTATCGGTGCGATAATGGCCGGCCATTTGGCTCAAACAGAGCATGAATTGCACCTCCATGTCCGGGGCGTGCGAGGTGCTCGAATGATGCTGGAGGGGGTTGTTATCGAGGGTCTTTCGCTTCCAGACGTTCCCCCCGAACGTCTGATGTTTTCGAGCGAAGAATTGCCGTTGGACGATAGTTTTGAGCACCGCACCGATGTTCTCATCCTTGCTTCGAAGTCGTACGCTCTTGACGACCTGTTGCCCCTCGCTCATCGCTTGCTCAAGCCTGAGGGCATTGCCTTTACTGTCTGCAATGGGTTGGGCCATGTAGAAGCCATGACGAGATGGCTAGGACCGGAGCGTGTCCTAGCCGCTACCACGACGCTTGGCGCTTATGCCGAAGGCGAGCGGACGGTGTGGGCAGGTGCCGGTTCGGTTGGACTGGCGGTTCCACCATTGGGGCCCGGTGACCATAGGGTGGCGTCTGTGGTTGCCTTGATGGAGTCAGCTGGCCTCTCCATTGAACGGGTACACGATGCTATGTCGTTGGTATGGCAGAAGGTCCTCCTCAACGTGGCGGTCAACCCTGTGGCCGCCCTCGCCGGATTGAACAACGGTGAGTTGTTGGATGGTGCGTTGTTTTCAACATGCATGTCGGTTTACCGCGAGGCCGCCTTGGTGGCAAAGATGGAACGAGTGACTGTGGATGATGAAGTCGCCTTTGAACATCGGTTACGAGAGGTGCTCACCGCAACAGGCGACAATGCCTGCAGTATGCTGCAAGACATCAAAGCAGGGCGGCGAACGGAAATCGACGCCTTAAACGCCTTTGTCGTTGAACTGGCTGAACACCATGGGGTTTCAGTCCCGTTGAATCGTGCCCTCTCGGCCATGGTCAAGGCTTGCCATCCTTGAGGTCGACATTGAAGTGCAGGCCACGATTGACACGCTGCTCCAGTGCGTCGGCGACCACAAGTTGGCCAACCAACGCTAAATTCCTCAATTCAACGATGTCTCGAGACGGCCGACTGCCCTCCCATATCAAGTCCACCTCTTTGTTGAGGAGATCCAACCGGCGCTTGGCCCGTTTCAATCGTTGGTTGCTTCGAACAATGCCAACCTCGTCAGACATCGTTTGAACCAAGCTTCGTCGGTCGTGGACAATGGGCGCGTGTTCGCTGAGGTGACTCAAACCGTCTGCTCGCCATGGTGGGCGTTTACCTTCGTAGGGAGAGGGTGGAGTGTCCAACAGATGTTGCGCCACACGCCGAGCATAGACCACCGCCTCGAGCAAACTGTTGGACGCCAATCGATTGGCTCCGTGCATGCCAGTACTTGCCACTTCACCGATCGCATACAAGTGGGGCATGGGTTTTCCGTTGCTGCGTTGGTGGGCGCGACCGGTGCTGTCCACCTGAATACCACCCACCATGTAGTGGGCGGCCGGTGCTACAGGTACGGGATCGACACCCAAGGTCAATCCCATTTTGGCCAGGCGTCCTGCAATGGTGGGGAAGGTGCTGTTGAGCCTCTCAGCATCGAGGTGCGACGTCACCAGCCAAACATGCGGTCGTCCGTTTCGTTTCATCTGTTCGTCGATGGCCCGTGCAACAATGTCCCGAGTGGCCATTGAGCCGTGAGGTGAGTGGTCCAGCGTGAAGGAAAACGGGGCAGGTTCAGGTGTTGTCTCACCGGTCTCTCGGGCTGACTCGCACGCCGCTTGCCATGTGTTCAATCCAGCCTCGTCCATCAAAACTGCACCCGCTCCCCGGAGCGCTTCGGTGATGAGGAATGGTCGGCTGGATGCACCGAATAGCGAGGTCGGATGGAACTGGATAAATGCCAAGTCTCGTACGCAGGCTCCTGCTCTATAGGCCATGGCTAAACCATCACCTGTCGCCACACTGGGGTTTGTGGTTTGTTTCCACAACCTGCCCACGCCCCCGGTGGCTAAGATGACGGCATCGGCCTCAAGGGTCACGACCTCCGACGTCTTTTGGTTCAGACACCACACTCCTGCTACGCCTTGTGATGGGTCGCCGTGGTGTCGCTGAATCAAGTCGATGGCGAGGGTGTTGGGCTGGAGGAGAATGCGTTCGTGACGTTCAGCGAACCTTGAGAGGGCCCCTTCGATTTCCTTTCCGGTTGCGTCCTTAGCATGCAGGATGCGACGTTGAGAATGGCCCCCTTCCTGAGCGAGCGAAAATCGCCCGTCGCTTTCGCGCTCAAATCGAACGCCGAAATCGATCAGCTCGCGAATACGGGCGCCTGCTTCCTCGATCACTGAGCGCACCACCGTTTCATCACAGGTTCCGTCGCCCGATGAGAGTGTGTCTCGGACATGCGCTTCCATCCCCTCCGTGTTCGTTTGGTCCAAAATGGCGGCGATGCCGCCCTGCGCCCAGTTTGTTGAGGAGTCCTTGGTCCGTTGTTTGGTCACGACGGTGACGGTGTGCCCGCCTTCAGCCAATTGACAGGCGCAAAAAAGGCCGGCAATCCCGCTGCCAATGATGACGATGTGACTCATCTCAGCCCCCTCCGTGCTTCCCTTGCCAACTCACCTTTTGACGGTGATGGGTCGCCCCATTCCGTCGTTCTCGCAAGCACTATGAAGCAGGCACGCATCGTTGGTGTCGAGGTGGAGGTTCGGTGTTCGGCTTGCGCATGCGTAAACTCTCCACAATCATGGGGCTCGCTATCCTTCTGTTCGTCATCGCAAACGCCCAATTTGGAACGGTTGCCCCTCAATTCATCAGTGGAGCAGAGGGGTTCAAACTTGACACGTTGCTGATGTTTGACCCAGCTTGTTCATTCTCGGCGGTTGAAGAAGAGTTGGCAACCATGGGTACCTCCTATTGCCTGGGTGAGGCGGGTCAGTGGTCAGGTGCCGACTTGTTGATGTTTGCCGAAGGCCTGTTTTTGTTCGCTTTGGGCTTCGAACTGCCGCAAAACAAAGCCTGGGCTCGTCGGGTGCGAAAGGTGGCGTTCATCGTGGGGAGTGTGATGTGTACGCTCGCGGTTCTCGACCGATTGGGATGGTTGCCCACGCCTGCCAACTCCGAAGGCCTCTCTGCCCTGTTCCCGTTCCCAGTTGAGCCCTGGGTGGTGCAAATCGCTTTCGCAACCGTGGGCGTGATGATGATCCGTGGTCCTAAATATTGGGAGGCCGAAGCGGTCGTTCAAACTCAACAGAAACTTGAACGTCGCCGGGAAAAGGCCGGGAAATTCCGTAAATCCTTTTTTGATACGTCCAGCCAAGAAGCCAAAGCAATTGAACGCGTGGAACGTTCTCGATTGTTGAAATCCGACAAAGATCTCGCTATGCGCCGACGACGAAACCAATTGCTGGTGATGGCAACCTGTCCCTACTGTCAAGGTGCTGGATGTTCAAAGTGCAACAATCACGGCGTGTTTTGAACGGTCTCGGCTTCACAAAAATGGACCCGAAAATCAATGCACGGAGCCGTGTTTCTTCGGATTGTTTAAATCCTGTAGGAAACGGGTGCTTTCCGAGTGGTGGAATCGTTGATTTCACTCTCGAGGGATGGGTATGTATCTAAAATCACTTGAAGTGCGGAATTTCAAATCCTTCAAGGGCGAAGTGACCGTCCCGATGGACCGGGGATTCACCGCCATTACCGGGCCGAACGGTTCGGGAAAATCGAATTGCGGTGACGCCATTCAATTCGTCCTAGGGCCCAAATCCAATCGCGTCATACGGGCACAGAACTCAGCCGACCTTATCTTCAACGGTGGGAAGAACTCCAAACCTGCCCGTGAGTGCTCTGTCACATTGGTGTTCGCCAATCCTGTGATGAGCGGTGGGCGTCGCCGACTACCGCTGGATAAAGACGAGATTCGAATGACGCGTACCATTCGCCTCACCTCGTCCAACAATCCTGTGACGACCTACCTGCTCAACGACGAGGAGAGCAGTCAGAAGGTGTTTCATCGTCTCTTGGGAGCAGCCAATGCCCGTCCCGACGGCTACAACATTGTCCTGCAAGGGGATGTGACCAGCCTTGCAAAGATGACGGCCAATGAACGGCGTAAGGTGCTCGACAACGTCGCAGGTGTGACTTCCTACGACGATGAACTTCGGAAAGCCAACAAGCAACAGGAACAGGTCGAGAGTTATCTCGAGCGAATCGGGTTGCTTGAGCAAGAGCAACTCGATCGCCTCTCCACGTTGGCCAAAGAGCGCCATGTGGCCCAACAGGCAAAAGAGGTCACGGACAACATACAATTGACCAATGCGATGTTGTTACAATCTCGATATTCTTCTATGAAGAACGAACTCGCATTCCACATCGACCAGCGCAAAAATTACGTTGATGAGAGCGTATCGTTGCTCGAGGAGCACAAAGAGACTGCAAAAATCTTGTTGGAATTGGACGACCGAATCAGCGAGATTCAGCAGGAGATCAACAAACTCACGGGTGGAGAAACCTCTGAACTTGGGCAAGCGATACAAGCCCTCCAGGTTGCGATTGAGCGAAACACCGACCGAATCGCTGAAGCCTCCAAGGAGGAGGACGACGACGCGTTGGAATCGCAGGAACTTGCAGAGCAACTCGACGAGGCCACGGCCGAACTTGCCGCATTTGAAGCCAACCTTGAGGCCGCAGCCACCTCCCTTGAAGCAGCCAAAACGAGTTTAGAAGAAGCACAACGCGAGGAAGCCGATGTCCGCCTAGCCCTCGAATCGGCAGGCGCCGAGAATCAACAATTCAACGAAGCACTCAAAGCCACTGAAGCCACGGTTGAGCGGTGCGAAACCGCTCGGGCAAAGGCTCAATCAGACGTGGACAGGCTCGCCGTAGAGGCCGATTTGGTTTCGGACCAATTGGCCAAAGCCCAACAAGAATGTGAAGATCTCCGGCTTGCCTTGGGCGAGTTGGACTTCCAAATTGAGGAGTTAACCCAATCTGCACCCGATATGGACCGAGAATCCCTTGCGCGCAAACTGACCGAAGCGCAGCGAGCTGAGGGCCAACTCAGCGAAGATCGCAACCGAATTGAAATCAAACGAAGAGAAGCAGAACGGGCTCTCAACCTTGCACGGGCCGAACTTGAAGAGAAATCCGGTGCAAAAGGCCTCGCAGGGGGCGCGAGTGCCGTCATGGCTGCACGAGAACGTGGCGAGTTGCCTGGCATCATTGGCACCATTGCTGAATTGTGCGCTCCAAAAGATCGTTCTCATGAGATTGCGTTGGCCACAGCCATTGGCTCTGGCATGGCGTCCGTGGTGGTGGACACCGATGAGAACGCCGCTCAGGCGATTCGATGGTTGGCCGAAAACAAAGCAGGACGAGCCACCTTCTTGCCTCTCAACCGCCTCACCACAACCCGTGCTGCCGGAAAATCGGTCATGGTTGCTCGAAAGGAAGGTGTGATTGGTTTTGCTCACGAGATGCTCGATTACGATCCAAGAATCGATATTGCGGTAAAATTTGTGCTCCGCAACACCCTGCTCGTGGACAACATGTCCACTGCTCGCCGCCACATGGGAGGAGTTCGTCTTGTCACCCTACGCGGCGATCTCACGGAAGCAGGTGGTGCGATGATCGGCGGCTCACAACGAAGGATGACCATCCCCTTCGGCGGCCAAATTCAGGGGGCAAGCGACGTCGAGAAGTACACGGCTGAGGTCGAAAAATACATGTTGATGGAGCAGACCGTAAACGAGGCACTTCGGGAAGTAAGAACAAACCAACAAGCCATACGTGATTCCATCAATGCGATGGTTGATGACTCACACGCCACCACCTTGCGAGAAACCCAAGCCGAGCGCCGACAGGTCGCTTCCGCTCATCAAAAAGCCTTGACTGCCGCAGCGGGTCATGAAACCGCGTTGGACGAGATTCGATTCAAAGCCCAAACCGCCTTGAAAGGCCTGGACCAAG
>Ga0181565_10003797_pt1 | contig 11595 bp, 7 predicted proteins | sample 101ome_16_FD_129661 | JGI IMG/M metagenome (GOLD analysis project Ga0181565, IMG submission 129661) | Coastal salt marsh microbial communities from the Groves Creek Marsh, Skidaway Island, Georgia - 101401AT metaG (megahit assembly) | ecosystem: Environmental > Aquatic > Marine > Intertidal zone...
GCTCACGTAGCCTTCAAGCTCTCCAAAAAATTGCTTTGCCTGCACCCAGGTCGGTAGATGCCGCGAAAGATTCGAAATATCGACCGCAACATCTTCCGTCAACGTAAACGTATCTGCACCATCACGCTCCTCAGCGTGGCCCCAGAGCGCAGCCGAGGCGTGTGCAGTCACGACCATAGAGGTGCAAGCTTTGGCAGTGTCGAGAGGTAAACTCAGTAATAGTGTTGCGCCGAGTGAAAGCGCAGGTGTTGCGGCACTCAAGGCTGTGCACTCTGAGGCACGCGCAGTGACCCACTGCAACATCTCTAGGCGACCATCTGAGTTGATGGCGTCTCCGTCAGAGGACTCCAGGTGGAGCGAAGGAGTTGCGAGAGCGAGCAACACGGATGCCTCCAATTCAGGAGATGCGGGAGCCTGCGCAGCAGCAGAGCAAAGCTCGAAACATCCAGCGACGATCGACGCACGAGTAGATGCAGAAGTGTCAGCCCAGCGACCGTAGCTTCTCTCGCCCTGATTTTTTCCGCCCCCTGGCGCTTCAAACCTCTCAGCGAGCATTCGATACTTTTCAGACTGACTGCGGATCGCGTGCATATCTCCACCCACATTGACATTCGGTGCGAGACGTTCTGCGAGTCTCAGTGACTTGCGTAAGATGTCCCTCTCAATCAGTTCACGCAGAATGAAGCTCGGATCAAACGCGGCCGTGGAGACGCGGCCAGCTTTGCAGAGCCCCACCGCGACAGCAACGGATACAGCAGCACGCGTCATAATGCCAGCCTGCACGGCAGGCTCAACATCGGGTACATCGTGTTGCGGCTGCTTTGACACCAATGCGGAATGTACTTCATCTTCCCCGAGTACACTCTCTACCGCGGAGAGCAGCGTGATGACCTGAACACGAGGCATAGACGCCACCGCCGCAGCAAATGCTGAGGCGTCGTTTCCGCCCACGTCTTTGCTGCGGATCCCTCGCTGCAAGGCCATGAGATTGGACAAGCGATGCAGGAGAGCTCTTCGCACATCAGGCACGGGAATGCCGAGGTTGAATTCGTATCTGCCTTTGTCCACGACGTCGCGGTTCATGTCGGCATCGAGGCACATCTGCAGTGTATTTGCCAGAATCGTCATTACCGCCGCACCAGTCAAGTAACTCCATTGCTGCACAGCATCAGCACCCGCCTGTGTTTCGCCATCTTTTGGCGATGGTGCCACCGCGAGCTCTAAGCCACCGCTCATCACGCGCGCTCTGAACTCGGCGGGATCGACGTAGGCTGCAAGCACGAGATCAGCGTGGAAGATTGCAGAGACGGCGTCGAGAGGGAGTCTCTCCCGAACAGGGATGCTCACATGGTTCCGAACAGTGCACACCACAGGTGCGCCTGGGTGTTCGCCGTCTGCGCGACGCCATGTCAGAGCCTGGGCCTCCATTCGAGGGGCGAGCCACCCATCACGGATGGCGAGTAGATCAGCTGTTGAAAGATACCGGGCAGCCGCCACCAGAACTGCCGCCGAGAGCACCACTAAACGATGAGGGCGAAAACTCGCTTCATCTTCACCGAAGTCTTCCAAGCCTGACCCCGAGTCAATGGGTCTCGATGCCACCTTCGCGGAAGACACCGCGTGAAGCGCCCAACGTACCGATAGCGCGACGTCCGATCGCGGGAACGGCTGCTCGGGGGAGCTCAGAACGGCACGAAGGAGATTAAGGCCGGCGATGCGTGCCCTTGTTGACCCCTTAAGTTTCTGTTCGATGATCCCGCACAGCTCCCTTCGTCGGGTCTCATCCACGCGAGCGACGCGCGCGAGCGAAGCGCCCAGCGTATGCATCAGCGCCGATATTGAGAGCGAGTCATCCACACCGTCGGAGCGCGAAGGCGAGGCTGCGACGTCGAGTAACAAACGCCAAGGCTGCTCTGAGACCAGAGATGCGTCCGGAGTCGAAGCCAGCGCCGAGGCGAGCACACGCGCAGCCGCCACTTCTCCGGCTCCGTCCGCAGCCCTCTGGATCGTCGAAGACATAGACTTCGAAGACGGAGATTCTCGTGCCGCGCGCACCAAAGACTCTAGCAGGGGCATCAACGCTTCGCCTGACGTGTTGCCGTTGTCCAGACTGCGCGCATCGCTCGATAAGAATTTCGCCAGCAGCGGCACGCTCTCCTCCGCAAGCACCCAAGTCCTCCGCGACTTCGATCGCAGCAGCGCGGCGAGGAGCGCAGGGACGGCATCCAGAAGCCACGGATGGGGGGTTGGGAGTGCATCAGTACCCTGAAGCTCCGATGCGATCTCAGAGGCTAGACGCGCGGCGTGGTGCACTCCGATCGGCCCGAGCGCTCGATTCGCGACCGCCCGCTCGAGCGCGGCTTCCACCTCGACCGCCGCCGTCCCGCGTCCCCGGGAAGCGTCCCGTGCGAGCAATACACCAAATGTGAGAATGTCGCTCGGGGAAAGCGCGTGAGAGCTGCCGTCCTCTGGTGCGGCGGCGACCAGCCACTGGCGTGTGCGCCCGTCGTCCGTCAGGAGCGAGTGGAGGTGTCGCGGAAATTCCGCCGCTCCGAGGTCCTGCATAGCACCACCCTCCTCGTCTTTTCCTCAGCGTCGCGTCATGTCAGCGGTGTCTCAACGTGTTTGATGTGTGGCCCGCGACTGCTCACGCTGATGCGCCGTCGTGCGCAGCCCCTCGGCGCCAGCGCGAACGCGATTTGATGCCACCGCGGGAATTGCACGCGATGTCGCTCTGATCGCTGAGATCTGGACAACGGCAGGTGCACGCAGAAAATCTTGCCAGCCAGTACTTGACCTACTATCATATACTGGCTTTGGTCGGGTGCCAAAGCGACGTGCACCTCCGGCGATGTAAATGAATGTGTGATGTCATTTCATTTCAATACATGGAGAATATCCTCAGGGGTGAGGTTGGTGACGTACCCTTCGCGCACGTCAAAGTCCCACCCCTCCCCGATCCCTCCCCCTGCGCCGGCGCCGCACAGCCTCTCAACCTCCGCCTGCACCGCCTCTGGCCCGACGGCGTCCGCATCCAACAGATTGCACGCTATTTCCATGACGGCCGCGCCCGCCTGATCCTCGCCATGAGGCAATGCCATCGCCTGCACGGATCGAAGCCCACCCCCGCGCTCGCTCACCGCCCTCGCCAAACGCCGAGCCGCAACTATCGGGTCGGTGCCCGGTGGGGGCGCCTTCCCCGCCACAACAACCGGGACGTTGTAATTGCACACCCAGGGCGTGGCCCCGAGCATGACGACGCCGCGCTCAGGGGGGATGTCCGCCGGACCGAAGTCTGCGTCGACGCGCCCGCCGTCGACGACGTGCGCCCCCGCCCAGGCCCCCGCCCCCCCCCCCGTTTCCCGGAAGTATCCGAGTTTCCGCCGGAGGTCCGCGAGCTTTGCGCGCGCGGGACTCGCGTCGCCGTACAGGAGCACGGGGACGCCGAGGGTCGATCCGATGTGGGCGCCGAGACCGCGCGCGAGGGTGGTGGCGATAGATTCGCGCGCGTCCCCCACGGCGTGACAACTGATGTGGTCCACGACGCCGCAACGAGGATGGGTCGCGGCGTGCGCGCGAAGGTCCACCAGGTCCATCGCGCGCTCAGTGAGCGCCAACGCGACGCGACGGAGAGGCTCGACCACCGCGGGTTCGTTCCCGTCGGAAGGGGAGGAGGAGGAAGAGGGCACGCTCATGCCGAGGGTGAATCCCGTGCGGTTGTACTCCACGTCGCGGAAGACGTTCACCACCTTCGCGCCGTGAGACTCGCACGCTTCCTGAGCGGTGCTCTCGAGCGTGTCCACGATCTTCTCGGTTTTTCCCTCAGACACGTACACCACCGCGACGAGGCCTCCGGCCTTGCCTGCACGGGCGGCGGTCGTCGACGCGCGCATCGCGGTAAGACCACGAAGACCCCAGGCGGCAGCCAAAGTGGCTGACGACATCGCTCGCGCGCGCGAGGGAGTGCGGAAGGTGGAAGGAAGAGCCGTGACGCGTCGGTCGCCGAGGGCAGAGGTCGTCGTGTTGTGCACCGGGATATCCGGCCGGCCCGAGTGTACTGGTCAGAGAAATTTTATTCAGCGATTCTAAAGTTTGAGTTGCCGCATCACAAACCGACGAGCCATATGGCTCTGTGCACATGTGTCTCCAAGCACACGCCCTGCTCTGCCGCGCTCAAAACCGCACGTCCATTCGCGGTGAACGTCTTCGCCATCGCAACTTCCCCAAGCTCGAAGGCATCGAGCTGTGGGTCACTGATGCGCTCCAGGCTCCTCACCCGCCTCCTTCGGCTCTCGACGCCTGAATCATCGCCCTCATGCGCTTCGGCGACGTCCAGAACCTCGATTCTGTGACTCCACTCCTCCACCCATCGCCGTTGCTCCCGTGGCCCGCCCATCGTGTACAGAATCTTAACGAATCGCCGCAGCACGGACGGATGGACGACCAACTTTTCGTAGTCCTGGAGTTGGCGCTCCAGATCTTGCGGATCCTCGAGCTCCGCGTTGAGGCACGCCCTGTGCTGCGCCTTTTTCGCCGCCCACTCGCGGACGACCGGATCGTCCAGAAACGCCATGAAGTTGGATCTCGTGGCGTGGCTCACCTCTGACACGAGCGCGAAGAGCGTCGTGACATCGAGGTTGGCCATCTTCGGCGGAGCTGGGGCGGGAGGGAGCACCGCAAGAGGATCCAATGCCGCCACCCCTCCGACCCCGTTCGCCCGGAGTATCAGAATATCGTTCTCCCTCAGCGTCCGAGCTTCCATCTCCCCGAGCTCGCCCGTGACGAAGACCGCCACGCGCGGGGGGACGCCAAAAGGGCGAAGATTGCACGGCGCGGAGGCGACCTTCTGCAGAGTCAACGCCTGCGTGACGATGCCGGCGGCGACGCGGCCTCGCTCCGCCTTGCACTCTATCCACAGCGCACCTCCTTGGGCGACGACGTCAACCTCCACGACCTCGTCGTCTTCGAGCTTCGCGACCACGGACGGGGTCCTGGAGGCGAACCGCTTACGCACGGCCGTGACGTTCGGAGCCCAATCCGCACATATTAACTCGAGGGAAAACCCCCGCAGATTATTTTCAAGGCCCTGGCGCGAGGTGGCGAACCTGGAGGAGTCCAGGCCGGACCGCAGACTCACCGCCACGTCCCTCTCGCGCGACAAGGCTCGTCTGAGCTTGATGATACCCTCGACGTCGGGTTTTCGCGCCATGAAGCTCGCAATGCGAGCGTCGAGGGCTGCGCACCCTTGGACGAGCTCGTCACACGCCTCGTTGTTTACTGGGCGCTCCGAGCTCGGAGTCATGACTGCGCATCGAGTGGCCGTGCGCTGCGAGGCACCCGACGGCCTCTCACGATGATTCGGTTTTACTCTTGGCGCAGCAGCGACCGATAATGCGTGCATTCGACTCTTCTAGAAACCGCGCGGCATATGAGCGGCGCGCGCGGAGGTTCTGGGTGGTTTCTCTTCTCCGTGCGTTTTTCGAACGTCGGTGAGAGCCCGGCGCCAGAAAAAATCTCCGCGGGCCAACTTGGCGGACCCTCGGGCAAGGCAAAACGGGTTCCAAAAAAAAAAGAGTGGTGGAATTTTCCTTCAGACTAGTTCTTCATACGAAAGTTCAGTCGCGGCAAGTCAGCATCACACAACCCCTCCGGTCGCGGCCCCAAATGAGGAGGAAAAAAACCCAAAGGTCGGCCGGCCCCTTCCACCGCTATCAGCACACCCGTCCGCGTGGCACGCGGATATAAGACACCGCGCGTCGGGCTGCGGGCGTTCGGTTTTCGGTGGAGAACTTTTCCTTCTTGGCGGCGAGCGCGAACCTTAGACGCTCACCGGGTGGTTGAGGTGCTGGGGAAGGAAAAACCACGCCGATTTGTCGTACCCCTCTGTCTCCCAGGCACGATGGCGACCTCACCCGCGGACGGCGAGAAGCCTAAGCTGGCGGTTCCGTCGCACTTCCAGTGCCCGGTGTCCATGGAACTCATGGGTGATCCCGTGATGGTCGCCACTGGGCACACGTATGACCGGCAGTACATCCAGCGGTGGCTCGAGGCGGGGAACAAGACGTGCCCCGTGACCGGTGTGCGTCTCCGCCATCTCGAGCTCACCCCGAACTTTGCGCTGCGCAGCGCCATCCAGGAGTGGGCCAAGGCGAACGGCGTGACGCTTAAGACGAAGCAGTTCACGAGCGTGACGGAGAAGGCGGTGGTGAACAGCGCGTCTGACGTCACCGAGGGCGGATCCGCGTCTATCCCGCACTGTGTCCTCGAAGGGCACGAAGAGATCGTGTGGGCCGTGGAGGCAACGGATGGACACCTCTTCAGCGCGTCCGCGGACAAGACCATCCGAGTCTGGGACACGCAGACGAGGCGATGTGTGCACGTCCTCGAGGAACACACCCGACCCGTTCTGTCTCTCGCGGTGAGTCAGCGCCACGGCAAGCTGTTCTCGGGCTCGTACGACTGCTCAATCCGTGTCTGGGATCTTTCAACCTATCGCCGTGCGCGCGCGTTGCACGGGCACACCGACGCGGTGCGCTCGCTCGCCGTCTCAGGGGACACTCTGTTCAGCGGATCGTACGACTCCACGCTTCGAGCCTACGATATCAACACCCTGAAGCCCCTTAAGGTGCTGGAGGGGCACACCGGCCCAGTGCGCACTCTCACCGTGCTCGGTAAGCACGTGTTCAGCGGCTCGTACGACAAGACTGTCAGGGTGTGGGACACCGAGACGTTGGAGGCGGTGACGACGCTCGAGGGCCACACAGACGCCGTTCGCGCGCTGGCCGCGTCCCCGGTGGAAGACTGTAAGTACGTCTTCTCCGGATCGGACGATTCCACCGTGCGCGTCTGGGACGCGGAGACGTTTGCGTGCGTGCGCGTGTTTGAGGGCCACGAGGACAACGTCAGGGTTCTCACCGCAGACAGCCGGTATCTGTACAGCGGCTCGTGGGACAAGACGATCAGGGTGTGGGACTTGGACACGCTGGAGTGCGCGCAGGTCCTCGAAGGGCACGTCGAGGCGGTCCTCGCGCTCACCGTGATGCGCGGACACCTCATCAGTGGGTCGTACGACACGACAGTGCGCTTCTGGTCGACGGGATCCTTCGCGTGCGTCGGGAAGTTCGAAGGCCATGACGATGCCGTGCGCGTGCTCACGTCCACGGGAGAGGATGCGGACACCGTGTACAGCGGCTCGTATGACGGCAGCATCGGGTTTTGGTCCATGCCGACGGCGTCGAGCGGGGGGGCGTCATCGTCGGGCGCCGTTGCGGACGCGATGGCGTCACTCAACGTCAACGATGCAAGCAACTAAACAGGAATATTGTAACAACGCAACACGCGCCACGCGCGGCACGAGTAATACGCACAACAGTTACAGTCGAGATCACTAGACTACCTCATCGATCAGCATCGTCGTTCCGTCGCGCCCCGGTGCCTTCACCCTGTCGAAATCTCACACAAGCTGTTCACGTACGAAAATTGGCTGAAGCGCATGAAGAGTTTGCGATACCACACCCACTGGCTCGCGTGCAAGCGCATGGCGCGCACGAGCTCCGCGGGGTCTGACGCCTTCACCAGCGCGTGCGTCTCGAAGAGCGCGAAGGCACGATTGATGAACCCAAAGTATTTCCTCAGGGGATTGATGCTCACCAACGCCCACACCCGCGGTGGTGGCGATGCTGCGCCGGCGCGACCGACCCAATTTAACAACCAAAAGAGCACCCCTCGATACGTCGCGACGTGGTTCGGATGCCCCGATACCCCCTTCGAGTCGAAGGTGAGCACGACATCCGCGTTCACACGCTTCGCTGCAACGTCCACGTGCGACGCGATCGCCTCCTCTGGCCACCGCTCCTCGAACCCGTCACGCACTCGTGGGTCGCTCACAACCTCGACCGAGCGTAGCCCGAGAGTCGCCCCCACCGCCTCAAGCTCCTTCGTGCGCACCTCCCCGAGACCGTCCGCGTCGCCGTTAGACAGACACACGAGATGCGTTTCAACGCGTGCCCGCGAGAGCGCCTGGATCGTCGGCCCGAAGAACATCGTCTCGTCGTCGGGGTGCGCGATCACGAGCAGCACTCTTCTCCACCCATTTGGCGCATCACCTCCCGTACCCCCTTCAGCTGTCCCTGTTCTTCTCCAGAGCAGCCCCCGCACGCAGATATCGACGACGGTCCCGACGAAAAGCAGCGCGACGATGATCAACCATGAGTTCTCCATCGGCATCGCGCCGCTCCGCGCGCACCCGCGCGTCGGAACTGTAAGGAGTTTCGCGGGGACGATCGTGCGCTTGGTTCCCGAAGAAGAAAAACTTGCCATTGCACTCCGGTCACCTTCTAAAACCATACCTTGTACAAGTAGTTCATCAGCTCATCATCGGTTCCACTCCCGAATACTGATCCCCCCGCCCGCTCTCGCCGTGGAAATTCAACATCTCCTCCCACACCTTTCTCCTGAGGTCGTCCTCCCCCAAGTCCTCGTCCTCAAACTCGAACTCAAACGGCGCCGGCACCGACGCGGGCTCCACCGTGGGGTCGTGCAGGCTCGCCAGGTACGGGTGCGCCAGCGCTTCCTCCACCGTGATTCTGTGCTTCGGATCGAACTCGAGCATCTTGCGAAGGAGGTCCACGGCAAGCGGGTTCGCCTCGGGGAACATCTCCGCGAAGTTCGCCTTTGGCGCTTTTGGGAGCGAACGAATGTACGCCCTCGCCTTTGCGGAGACGATGAATGCAATGTCTGCCTCCGACGGGGAACCGAGCACCTCCACGATCAATCTCATCTGATGGATGTAATCCTTTCCCGGAAATAGCGGCGCGCGACCGAGAATCTCGGCGAGGATACACCCGATGGACCAGATGTCGATGGCGGAGGTGTAGTCCTCGCACGACAGTAAAAGCTCCGGCGCGCGGTACCACCGCGTAACGACGTACTCCGTCATCAAACCCTTCTCTGCGGAGGTGCGCGCCAAGCCGAAGTCGCATATTTTCAAGTCGCAGTTGGCGTTGAGAAGCAAATTACTCGGCTTCAAGTCCCGGTGCAGCACCTTGGCGGTGTGCACGTACTTCAAGCCACGCAGGATTTGGTACAGGAAGTATTGAGAGTGTTCGTCCGTGAGACCCTGTGACGAGCGCACAATCTGATGGAGATCCGTATCCATCAGCTCGTACACCAAATACACGTCGTTGAAGTCATCCATGGAGGGAGGTTTCATGATATCTTTCAGCAAGACGATGTTCTCGTGCTGCAGGCGGCGCAGAAGCTTGATCTCTCGCAACGTTCGACGCGCGTCGGTGACGTTGTCGAATGCGTTGGAGATCTTTTTTATCGCTACCTTTTCCCCCGTCGTGGAGTCCTTCGCCGAGCACACCACCCCGTATGCGCCCTTGCCTATGGGTTTGATCGGGACGTACTTGACGTCAATCTCGAACAGACTGCGCCAGATCATGTAGCACTGCTTCCCGGGCCGGCCCCCTGGTGAGATTTCGGAGTGTCAGGTGCGCGGCACATCACACGTCAGCGGGTGTCGGAACGCGAAAGTGCCGCTCGGAGGAAATCGATCGGGACGCGGGGCCGAGAGGTGTTTCGCTCGACGCCAAGCGAGTCGGGTCGGCGCGGAGGAACCTCCGCGTCGCCATTACGCTTCGATGCGAAGCGGTGGACGGACAATGCTCGGGTTGGGGATAAGCGTCGCGACGCACCTGGCCGAAGGACCGGAACTTTGTCGCTGCTGCTGCTCATCGCGAGGGTGGTACAATTTTCCTCGCGCCCTCGTCCGAGCCGTGGCTCGGTATCGCGTGGTGCTGCTTTGCGCGGGCGACCAAGCGACTAGGCGCGGCGCACTCGTGCGCGTGGGCAAGAGAGACCGGGAGCGTTTCTTGAACTGAGCGTCTACCCCCCGAGCGGCGCCCAATGGAAGCAAGGCATGGCGTGCCCGATTGGTTGACCGGAAGGGACGATGAAGGGACCTTTCTCGTAAACACGGTCTAAATTCACCGGGTCGTTGATCGTCATTTGTCGCGGCGAGAAAAGTCGGCATCTCGGGCTGACGATCGAGCCACAACAAGACGGGCGCCGCCCGTGCTCCCTCGACCCTTGGATCGGGTTTCCGGGCACCCCTCGACGAGCCCATGGAGACCGTAAACCTGCCGGTGGTTGTTCGCGTGAAGCGCAAGAGAGAACTCACGCCCGTGGACACGATCGTCGTCGAGTCGGAGGAGGGCCCTGCCGCGAAACGGCGCGCTCGCGACGCCGAGCTCGCCGCCGAACTCGACGCCGCGTTGGGCGCCCTGAGCGGGGGCGACCGCGCCGATCCGTCGCCGAGGCCTCCCGCCGACGCCTCTGCGAGCGGTGCTTCGCGCGCATGCGACGGCTCGGCGCGGACGAGGGAGGAGGGGGTCGGGACGAAGCGCCGGCGATTCCGCCGTGTCGCGTTGACTGTCTCCGCCGCAGACGCGCGGGACGGCGCGCGCGTTCGCGAGCTCGCGCGAGCGATCGCCGCGAACGCGGGCACCGAGCCGCTGGAGGTAGAATCCCGCGCGAGTGTCGCCGCGTCTTCAGCGCGCCGCCGACCCGTACCGCGTGCCATGCGTCTGCGCCGCCCCCCCGCGCGGGAGGGTTCGGCGGCGGAGGCGTCCTCCTCCGCTGATGCCATGGGCAGATACTTCACGATGTTCGACCTCGAAGCGGGCGAAGATGCGATCGATGGCGCCACTGGGGACGGTAGGGGCGAAGAGGTGGACGCTGAGGAGGCGAGGCTCATGGCCGCGTTCGGGCCCATGGTGCGGGAGTACCTCGGCGAGGACCTCAAGCCGGCGCGGGGCGCTGAGGCAGACGACTCGGATGACTTCGTGTATGACTTGTACGTGCCCTTCGACGAGGACGCGGAGGCGGATGGCGGCGAAGCTGGGGCTTCGAACGAGGACGGCGACGTCTCGGACGATGCGGCGTACTTCGCGGGGGGAAGGGACGCGGCGGTGTTTTTCGACGCGATGGATGGCCTTGTGGAAGACGACGCGGACGACGACGACGCGGACTCGCAGGACTCCAACAGAGAAGACGCGCCTGACGCGGACTATCCCGAGGACGAGTCCGGAGATGACTCCCAAGACGATTCTTTCAACGGTGACTCGTATGGATACGAGTTCGGGCGGCGGCGTGAGGTGCACGATGGAGGGCTCGGCGGATGGCGCCTCGGGGCGAGCGGGGAGGACGCGCTCGAGCTCGACGACGGTTTCGACGAGGACGGCGGAGGGTTCGGTCGGCGGCGTCCGACGGAGTATCGCGAAGTGGCGTACGACCCGGAGTACGACGACGTTGGGGGGGATGATGATTACTATGGATGAGTAGAGAGGGGGTGAGCGAGATGGGGCACCGCGCGGCGTCACGAGGCGAGCGTTGTCAGACAGTTCGCGAGAAGGGTGAAAAAAATATCTGCTGCTGCAATCGTGAATGTCGGCCCCGGATCCCAAGAGTGCTTCGATTACACGTGGGGGGCTCGTTGGTGAGGGAGGTTGCTCGGCACTTGACGAGGCGCGTGCCGCTCATCAGCGGCACCTCGCCACCACCGCCCGAGCGCGATCGGGCGGCGTCCTCCCA
>Ga0181565_10003805_pt1 | contig 11581 bp, 12 predicted proteins | sample 101ome_16_FD_129661 | JGI IMG/M metagenome (GOLD analysis project Ga0181565, IMG submission 129661) | Coastal salt marsh microbial communities from the Groves Creek Marsh, Skidaway Island, Georgia - 101401AT metaG (megahit assembly) | ecosystem: Environmental > Aquatic > Marine > Intertidal...
GTGTTATGATTATGATTTTTGGAATCATTATTATTGGAGGAATAACACGGTTAACGGGTTCTGGTCTGTCTATGGTTGATTGGAGACCACTAATGGGGATTATTCCGCCCTTGTCTCATGAAAGCTGGGTAAAAACATTTAATCTTTATAAATCATTTCCACAATATCAACTTCAAAACGCTACTATGACATTAAATGAATTTAAAGTTATTTTTTTCTGGGAGTATCTTCATCGCATTATTGCGCGTGTTATTGGATTAGCCTTAATTATTCCATATTTGTTTTTTTTAATTCGAGGTACTCTTTCATCGTGGCTGAACAAAAGAGCTCTAAGCATGATTGTGTTGGTTATATTACAAGGGGTAATGGGGTGGTATATGGTGAAAAGTGGCTTGATTGATAATCCGGAGGTAAGTCATTTTCGCTTAGCATCTCACTTAATGTTGGCGTTTTTATTATTGCAATACATTTTATGGACTGTCTTAGAATTAAGTATAAAAAAGCAATCTCAGAAACATTGGTTAGCACGATGGAGTGCTTGGTGGAGTATTGGTATTATAATTCAGATTATTTATGGGGCTTTTACCGCTGGAAAAAAAGCAGGGTGGGGCTATAACACGTATCCTTTAATGGATGGATCTTGGATTCCTGAATCTGCATTTATGTATCCAAGCGTAGTATCTAATATACTAAATAATCCTGTAATGATTCAGTTTTTACACCGACACATGGGCGTGATTTTGGGTTTAGGCTTTTTTGTAATGGCGATAATTATTTTTAAAGATAAACAAACAAGTAAGGGATTAAAAATAGTTGCAACAATAGTGCTAAGTCTAATTTTAATCCAAATTATTTTAGGGATTATGACCTTGGTTTTAAAAGTGCCAATAGTTCTGGCTGTATTACATCAGCTTACTGGAGCGGTTTTATTATCTAGCATTACAATCTTTAATTATTTTTTATATTACAAAAATAAGCATATATGATAGTTTTAGTATCAAGAAAACAATTATGAAAAAAATTAGTAAGCGATTAAGTAGAAATGATATATGTTGGTGTCAAAGTGGCCTAAAGTATAAACATTGCCATTATGAATTTGATGAAAAATTAAAAACATTATCGTATCTAGGGTATCCCACCCCAGCTAGAAATTTGATAAAAACAGAAAAAGATATCCAAGGGATAAGAAAAAGCTGTAAATTAACTCATTCTATTTTAAATGAACTTCATACATTAATAAAACCAGGAATGACGACGAATGAGATTGATCAATGGGTTTATGAAACAACGCTAAAACACAATGCAATTCCAGCTCCTTTAAATTATAAAGGATTTCCAAAGAGTATTTGTACTTCTATAAATGAAGTTGTCTGTCATGGAATTCCAGAAGATAGGTTGTTGGTTGAAGGCGATATTCTGAATGTGGACGTCACTTGTATTCTTGATGGATATTACGGAGATTCCTGTCGAATGTATCCCATTGGAACTATTTCAAAAAGCGCGCAACATTTAATTGACGTTACCAAAGAATGTTTAGATGAAGCTATTGCTAATACAAAAGCATTTGATCCTATAAACAAGATTGGAGAAATTATTTCAGCAATTGCAGATAGAGAAAATTTCTCTGTAGTAAAAATGTTTGGTGGCCATGGAATAGGGAATAAATTTCATGAAGATCCTTTTGTGTATCATTATAAAAAATCAGAGAAATTAATGATCTGTGCGCCAGGTATGGTTTTTACAATTGAGCCTATGATAAATGAAGGTGGTTATGACTGTGAAATCTTAGATGATGATTGGACTGCTGTAACCAAAGATAGATCCTTATCTGCACAATGGGAACATACCGTATTGGTAACAGAAGAAGGTTTAGAAATTCTAACTTAGTTTTGTTTTTTCTAATAACATTGTATAACGATATTTATCCCGCTTTCTAAGTCGATGGCTTTCATATAACAGAATATGTTTTAGTCGTGATCGATCTTTACCGTTATTTAAATCAATACTTATTTCTCGAGTAAAATTTAATTCAAATATTTTTACGTTAATAACAGATGCCTTCTTTTTTTTAAGTGTAGATTTAATCGAATTAAATGGATCTGTCATAATAGTATTCCAGTAAAATATATTTTATTTTGATGTCTTAAGTGATACCCAAGTTTATTTAAAAAGAAACATCTAATAATAAATATTATATAAAAAAAATATATAGATGTAAATATTAATTAATAAATACGGTGCTTTTTTGAATTGGAAAATGTGAGGTGAATTTTTTTAAAGAAAATGTAACACTGCTAAATGCAATTTTATCCCACGGGATACGGTCAAAATCAAAAAAATCTATTGTTAAAGTCTCATTTCCTGGAAAAAATTCTTTAGATTTTAATTCTGATAAAAAGACCATATACACCTGACTAATATGAGGAATAGAATATACCACAAAAAGATTCAAATCTTGGCAATGAATGCCTGCCTCTTCAAACGCCTCACGTTTGGCACCTTCTTCAACAGTTTCGTTACATTCCATAAATCCACTAGGGATTGTCCAAAGGCCATAAGCAGGTTCTATGGCACGCTGACATAATAAAATCTGATTCTTGTAATAGGGAAGAATCCCTACAATAATTTTAGGGTTTTCATAATGCGTGGTTGTGCACTGTGGACAAACCCAGCGTTCTCGATTATCATCCTCTGGAATTTTTAATTCACATTGATAAGCACAATGACTACAAAACATCTTAATAACTATACTAATAAGAAGTATAACTATGCACAATACTGAATTTAATACAGACTATAATAATGACCTACCTTCATCTATTCCACTAGGAAAAACAGTTTCTAGCCCAGAAAAATATAATCCAGACTTACTTGTACCTATTAAACGTCAAAAAATTATCACAGACACATATTATGGAATAGATCTTTGGAATTTATATGAACTATTTTGGTTGAATGATTTAACTATTCCACAAACCGGTTGGGCTCAATTATCTTATTCTTGTAATTCAGAGTATATTATTGAATCAAAATCATTAAAACTCTATTTAAATTCACTAAATGGATCAATTTTTGAATCGGAATCAAAGCTTTTTCAAACAATAACAACTGATTTAGAAAACGTATTAAAAACTAAGATTGATATTAAAATGATAACAGACACCGGAGCACAAATGCCGGTAAAAAATCTAATTACGTTAAATACAAATCTTGCAAAGCCTCAACAATTTAAAAAACTTATATTTACACAAACTAAAGGCTCGGAAACAATTATCTTTCATGGGTATCGTTCGCTTTGTCCTGTAACTAGCCAACCTGATTTTGCATCGATCATAATTGACTATGATGGCCTAATAATTCAGCAACAATCACTCCTTAATTTATTTGAGTCTCACAGAAACAAGCAATCGTTTCATGAAGTATGTATCGATCAACTATTTTTAGAATTAAGTAACTATCACGAAATTACTAATGTGACAGTTCAAGGTGCTTTCTTAAGACGTGGGGGAATTGATATTACACCGATACGTAGTACAGAAAAAAACTATGCCATATTTCCACGTCAAATTCGTCAGTAATTTATAATTTTCTTAAATATTTCTGTAAAGAAGACTTTAAGTCTAAAAATAAAAATGATTTTACAGGGCCTTTTGCTTCATTATTTAAAGAAAGATCACCAAAATAGGTGTCTTTAGAACCGCCTTCATCAATAAATACAGAAAAACTTTTTCCTCCATTATAGGCATTAGTAGGTTCTGGTTTTTCAAATAATGCATGATAGATATCGCTGCCATTTTTGTCATTAAATAAAGCAAAACTATTATGATCTGCCTGTGCTAAACAAAATGAACGATCAAGGCAATTATATATATCATCACCTTCTTCATCTAAAAGAAAAGCGTTGCTATTATCCCAGGCAATAGCAAGTGAAGAACCAAAAATTGTTTTGTATGTATCATCACCACGTCTGTTCTTTAAAATTCCTAGAGCCGAATGTGCTGCTGATCCAATAGAATATCGTGATCCTAAATGGGTGTCATGACCATAATCATCAAATAGCATTCCCAAGCCATAATAATAGCCTGTACCTTGTGAAAAATTACCAGACTCATAATGATCGTTACCTTTATAATCATAGAGAAACCCAATGCCCCCAGAGCTAATATGTCGAAAGCCAAATCCAAATCCTTGCCCAGCACCCTTAAACACACCTTCTGTTCCGTAAGAATTAAGATTTCTAGCGCCTAAAAAGTAAGTATCGTTTCCATAAAAATCAAACAGCGATCCAATCCCTTTGGTAAGTCCAACACCTTGTGCAAATAAAGCTGCTGTATAACTATCATTGCCATAATAATCTATAACAAAACTTTTGCCACCTAATGCTAACCCCTGAGAAAAATCTTGGGCAACATAAGAATCATCACCATAATAATCTATCAAGCCACCGCATCCAAAAATACCAATACCTTGACCTAGGCGAGATGCTCGGTATAAATCATCACCTTTGTAATCAATTAGTAAGCCATAACCAAGTATTCCCGAACCCTGTGAATATAATTCTGAAGATGAGTAAATATCGTTACCATCCAAATCAATAACAAATGAAATAGGGGCATCTTTTGTAGATCCTGCAGCATTATTTCTATAAGTATCATTACCCCCTATATCAATAATAAAAGGAATGTTTTTAGTATATGTATTATCTTCACCTGAAGAAATTACAAGAGTACCGTGTTCTGTTTCTTCAGAAAAATGAATCTTTCCAGTGAGGCCATCAATGGTTGAATCAATCATAGCTAAGGAGTTAACTGCGCTCTTTAAATCATCAAGCCAATCTCTATTCCATAATTTTAATAGGGTAGCATAACCATGAAATAAACCTGCTGTATCCACTTCCTTTAACAAAGAAAAATAGGTGGCTAACTCATGATCTGAAATTTCTTCATTGCCTGCAATAATAAAACTTTTTTCTAACTGATTAATAATTATTGGTGTTTTAGCTAAAATAAAGTCACGATTTTCCTGGGTTAGATTTTTTAAAGCATTATTTAATAATACGTTTGATTCAGTAATTATTTTTAAAATAAAATCATAATGATCTGTAAAAATAGTAGTTTTAGGGTAGGGATAGGTAGTTACTTCTGCAATAGAATCAGATAATCGCTGTTGTAATATATCAACATCATTTATAGATATATTGCTTAATTCTTGATGAAGTAACCCTGTAAATGCTGGCAGTTTGTCATAATGAACATGGAGATATCGAATTAAAGGAAATCGCAAACCATCATCCCAAAATTCATTATATAATTGATGTTTTTCTAATTCTTCAAAATGAGAACTAAATCCATCATAAATTCGTAATGAATCAAGCAATTCTGTATAATAAGGGCCCATATAGTCAATTGATGGAAATAAATCTAAGCTTATATTTGGAGTGCTTGCTAAAATAAGAGGTTTTCTTTCTAGATTTAACTTTACAATGTCTTGTTTAATATTTTTTTTAAATTTAAATATGAGTGAATTGTTTGGTTGAATTAAGTTAACTTCAGCAACAACATCATCAAGTGTATGTTCAACATCAATAAAATCGCCATCAATATTCTTTCCTACAATTAAATCTCTTCGTAATATATGTAAAACAAGTTGATCGTTAATATCTTTTTCATTTTTTATATATGATTTAAATTCTTCTGTTGTGTTACTAGTAGCTAAATTCTGATAGTCTACCATATATATTATATCGCCTTTTTTAAGATTGTTTTTATCCGCACTAGAATTTGGAACAATATAATCAATTTGAATCCCATAAAAGTTTTCCTTTTCTTTTATAAACTCAGAATAACCAATGCCTAAAAATGGATTATTAGGATTTGAGTAAATGGGCGTAAGTAACATCAAGAAAATAAAAGAGATGCTAAATTGCTTGAATATATAAAATAGATTTTGATAGAAGTTCACTTGAATTTTTATTATAATGTATCTAAATTAAACGTCAACAAAGTTAAGAGTTATGAAAAATAAATCAGCAACATACTATCAAGAATCATTAATAAAAGATCTTAGCGTAACTCATGATATAACAATCAAAGAAGCACAAAAAGCAATCCATTTTATAATAAAGACATTAATCACTAATTTATGTAAGGGACATCTAATTAAAATTTCTAATTTTGGAAAATTATTTAACTCTACGCGTAACCCTAAGTCGACTACTCATCCAATAACACAAGAACGTTATACTATTCCTAAACGAAAAACTATAGGGTGTAAATTTTCTAAAAGCTTATTTTTTAACTTATAAGCTATAGTTATTCCTGTTAAAATTTAGATTTATTTCAATTTTATGGAGAATGCACTATGAAAAAAACTCTTGTTATTATTACTACGTTTCTAATTACAACCAACCTAGTATATTCAGAATCTCAAAATTCGCATCGAGTAGATTCCCATGCACCCATAAGTGTGATGGGAGATCATAATCATAACAAGGGCGAAATTATGGCTTCGTATCGTTATATGAGCATGGATATGAAAGATACTGTTGAGGGTGATAAAGATATTTCTTCAGATTCAATTATTACAAATAAAAACTTTATGATGGCGCCTATCTCAATGCAAATGCAAGCTCATATGATAGGGCTAATGTACGGATTAACATCTAAATCTACCGTAATGATAATGGGCGCATATAAATTAAACTCAATGGAATCAAAAAACTCCATGGGTATGAAAATGAGTATGGAAACATCAGGTGTTTCCGATCCAGCGATATCGGTAATTAATACGATCAAAAAAACACATAATAGTTCTTGGGTAGGGCAAATTGGTCTAACACTACCGGTAGGTTCGATTAATGAAACAAATAACTCTATGAGAGTTCCCTATCCTATGCAGTTGGGTTCTGGCACATGGGATATTATTGTAGGTACGACTGGGTTTTATTTTTTTGAAACGGTGTCTTTAGGCGGTACGCTTAATACAAAACTTCGTACCGGAAAAAATAAATATAAATACAGGCTTGGAAATACACTTTCTATGAGTGCTTGGGTTGCTAAAAATGTAACAAATGCATGGAGTATTTCTAGTAAATTAATGAGATATTCTAACGATGATATTTCAGGGGGCGACTCTTCCTTAAACCTTATGTCATCACCAACAACGTCTTCAAATACTGGAAACGTGCTTTATACATTAAGTGTTGGAAGCCAGGTTAAATTTGAATCATTTTTTGACTTAGGGGCACGCCTAGGTTTTGATTTTATTTTACCTCTATATCAACACAGTGATGGAATTCAAATGAAACATACCCAGCATTTTGTTGTGGGATATCAACAAAATTTTTAAAACTTTAATAATGCATTTAAAAACAAATTAAGATAAACTACTTTTACTTTAGTAATAGGAGAGAGATCAATGAAATTTTATAATGTTAAATTAAGAAAATCATTAGATATTGATGATGATGAGATTGAAATTATCATGCTAAGTAATGGTCGTCCTGCTGCTAAAGCTGAAGTTGTTATTGATGGTGAAAGTCAAAAATTATTTAAAATACTATCTAAAGAAGAAGCAGAAAAATTAAAAAAGTAATTTTAAATTCATGAAACTAAAAACAGTTGTTTTTTTGTTATTATTAACATGTTTTAGCAATGTGTTATTTTCTCAAATAAATTCTCTTCAAGCGGGTGGAGCTACATTACCTTATCCATTTTATGCAAAACTATTTCAAGAGTATTATAAAAAAACAGGTGTAAAGATAAATTATCAGCCTATCGGCTCGGGTTCTGGTATACAGCAATTACGTGGCAATAGAATTGACTTTGCTGGATCAGAATTAACTGTCTCTGAAGATTATATCAACACTTATTTTTCTGGCGAAATTATCCAGATTCCTATGTATGCTACAGGCATTGGTGTTATTTTTAATTTACCAGAAATTAACACTCTTAAATTAGATAGTACTGTGATTGCGGATATATTTCTTGGAAATATAACAAAATGGAATGATAAAAAAATACAAAAGTTAAATCCTGATACTAAACTCCCGCCTTTATCAATTACACCCATTGTTCGTGCAGAAAAAAGTGGTACTACCTCAGCATTTACTCACTATCTTTCAAGAAATTCAATTTTATGGAATAAAACTATTGGTAATAAAAGCATGATTGCCTCAGCAATTACACTTTCGGCAAAAGGTAATAAAGGTGTTGTTAATTTAGCAGAAAAAATTAAAGGTTCAATAACATATGCCGGGTTAGCGTATATTGATTCAAGCTCGCTTGGGATAGCTTCTCTTTTAAATAATTTAAATAATTTTGTTTATCCCTCGGTTGAGTTCGTTCAAAAATCAGTAAAGAATATTAATAGTTTGGCTAATTTAAAACTCAATCCACAAGATTCTAATAAAAAAAATGGATACCCAATTATTGCTTATACCTGGATCTTAATCTACAAACAGCAACAAACTAGTACAATACAAGAATTAATCTCATGGATGGTTACTGATGGAAAAAAAATTGCAAAAGACTATAAATTTATTCCATTACAAAGTAAAATACAAAAGCAAGAAATTTCAAAAATAAATATAACAAAACTTCATCATGATTAAGATAAGTAACAAAAGAAAAAATAAACTATTTAAATCAACGTTAAAATTTTCAGGTTATTTTACAGTCTTTTTAATTGCTTTGTTTTTGATAACTTTAATTTATAACTCATTTTTATCATTATCTACGTTATCACTACCATTTTTATTTGGTTCAAAGTGGGAGCCTAACGCAGGAAATTTTGGAGCAGCACCCTTTGTTATTGGTACATTATTAACATCATTACTTGCATTATTAATATCAATTCCATTTTCATTATCGCTATCTGTGTATATTGGCTATTTTTTAAAAAATAAAAAGCGAAAAAATATGCTTGAGACACTAATGGATTTACTTGCTGGAATTCCATCGGTTATTTATGGATTTTGGGGCTTGATGATTTTAGTTCCAATTATTATTAGCTTTCAAACAAAGCTAGGTGTCGTACCATATGGAGTAGGAATTTTGGCAGCATCCTTAATTTTGGCAATAATGATTATTCCTTATTCTGTAAGTTTAGGAAAAGATGTTATTAATCTCGTTCCCAGCGATTTAATTGAAGCTGCAATTGCTTTGGGAGCAACGCCGTATGAAGTTGTGAAGCATATAGCTATTCCTTATAGTTTTTCTGGACTATTTGCTGGGCATGTCATGGCCTTTGGAAGAGCTATTAGTGAAACTATGGCTGTTACTATGGTAATTGGAAATAGAAACTTTATCCCAAAATCGTTAATGGATCCTGCGAATACATTAGCCAGTGTTATTGCTAATGAATTTGGAGAAGCCTCGGATCCTTTATATGTTTCAAGTTTAATAGAACTCGGGCTAATTTTGTTATTAATTACAACGACTGTTAATATTATTGGTAAATTCATCGTTAAGGCGTATCATGTCCACACAAACTAGAGAAAAATTAAATCAACGATTATTAATCAATAAGATATTTTATAAGTTAATTGAATTTTTATCTTTTTCATTATTAATTCCACTTGGATTAATTTTATTTTATATTATCAAAAATGGAATTGCTTATTTAAATTTAGATTTTTTTCTAAACATGCCTGCTCCTGTTGGAGAGACGGGGGGTGGCGCATTTAATGCGATTATAGGTAGTTTTATGATTGTTGGCTTGGCCGGTCTAATTGCGATACCTTTAGGTATTTTAATTGGAATATTTTTAGGTGAATTTAAAGATCATAAAATGAATAATCTTACACGAATTGCCATAGAGACACTTCAAGGAATACCATCCATAATTTATGGTATCGTAGCTTATGTATGGTTTGTATTACCCTTTGGAAATTTTTCTGCCTTTTCTGCCAGCTTTGCTCTTGCTTTGATGATGTTGCCCATGGTTGCAAAGGCAACAGAAGAAACAATTGTGATGATTCCATATACATTAAAAGAAGCTTCTTATGCTTTAGGAGCAAATTATTACACGACTATTATTAAAGTCATTCTACCTAGCTGTATGAAGGGAATTAGTTCCGGAGTATTAATTGGAATATCGCGTATTTTAGGAGAAACTGCACCGCTTTTATTTACTGCTTTTGGTAATGCTTTTTTAAATTTTAATATGGGTAAACCAATGAATGCCTTACCCTTGCTTATCTATAATTATGCATCGAGTCCATATCAAGAATGGCAACAAATTGCGTGGGCTGCATCATTGTTTTTAATTATAATTGTGTTAGGATTAAGTATCATTGCAAAAAACGTAATAAAATGACAGAAAAAGAAATTATATTATCCGTTGAATCATTAAGCATTTCTGTAAAGAAACATAAGATTATAAAAAATCTATCAATTTCTTTTTATAAAAATAAGGTTACCGCAATTATGGGCCCATCAGGTTGTGGGAAAACTACCTTAATTCGTTCTTTAAATCGTATGCATGATCTTGATAAAAGCTTTAGAGTAAAGGGATCTATTTTATTTGAAGACCAAAATTTAATGAAAATTGATCCTATTTTAGTAAGACAACAAATTGGGATGGTATTTCAACGACCCAATCCATTTCCAACAATGAGTATCTACGATAATGTTTTAGCTGGTTATATTTTAAACGGAATTAAATTAACAACGGATGAAAAAGATGAGATTGTACATTCGTGTCTTAAAAAAGTAGGGTTATACTCAGAAGTTGAAGATAATATTCATCGAAAAGGAAGTCATTTATCAGGGGGACAGCAGCAACGTTTATGTATTGCTCGTGCTTTAGCAATGAATCCTCATGTCTTATTACTGGATGAACCTACCTCTGCATTAGATCCAAAGGCAACAACCCGGATTGAAGATTTGATTAATGAACTGAAACATGAAGTATCTATTATTATGGTTACTCATAATATAGAACAAGCATCTCGGGTATCTGATTATACCGCCTTTTTGTATCTGGGAGATCTCGTTGAATATGATACAACCGAAACGATATTCACTGTTCCAAAAGATAAACGAACTGAAGAATATTTAAGTAGAAAATACGGATAAAAAAAGGGAGAGTTTATGTCTAGTAATTTAGATACAGCAATTAATGAATTAAAACAATCATTTCTTAATATTTCGGCTTCTGTAATAGAAAATGTAAAAATATCAAGTGAAATTTTAATTAATAAAGATGGTAAAGAAATTAATGTAGTTCGTGAAAATGACCATGAAATTGATAAAAAAGAAATTTTATTGGAAGAAACTTGTATTCAGATTATTGCTATGTATCAGCCAAAAGGACAGACATTACGATTTTTAATTGCAATGATTAAAGTAAATAATGATTTAGAACGAATCAGTGATTTAGCTGTAAATATGGCAAAATCAGTTAAGACGTTAACACAATATAAGTCCGATGATTTATTTTTGTTAAATGATATGGTAATAAAGGTTATTTCAATGTTAGAAAACTCTATCGATGCTTTATTAAACTTAGACTCCAAAAAGGCAATGCATATTTGCGGACTTGATGAAGAAATTGATTTATTAAAACATCAACAACGTGA
>Ga0181565_10003812_pt1 | contig 11568 bp, 5 predicted proteins | sample 101ome_16_FD_129661 | JGI IMG/M metagenome (GOLD analysis project Ga0181565, IMG submission 129661) | Coastal salt marsh microbial communities from the Groves Creek Marsh, Skidaway Island, Georgia - 101401AT metaG (megahit assembly) | ecosystem: Environmental > Aquatic > Marine > Intertidal zone...
TCACTACGTTTTCTAGCCGCATCAATCATCCAGCGCATGGCCAGGGTATTACGACGAGTAGGACGCACCTCTACAGGCACCTGATAAGTAGCTCCACCAACACGACGGGATTTAACCTCTACCGCCGGACGAACATTGTCAAGTGCAGCCTCAAGGACTTCCAGTGGATCACCACCTTTCTTTTCAACTACGTCATCCAATGCGTTGTAGATGATCTTTTCTGCAACAGATTTTTTTCCGCTGACCATGATCATGTTGATAAATTTCGCAAGTAACTGACTTTTATACTTAGGATCAGGTAATACTTCGCGTTTTGCTGCAACTCTTCTTCTTGCCATTTTCTAATCTCAAAATTTCGATCCGAATGGACCGGATTATCCTTTAGGACGTTTAGCACCGTATTTAGAACGAGCCTGACGACGACCATCAACACCAGAGGTATCAAGCGTTCCGCGAACAGTGTGATAACGAACACCCGGTAAATCCTTCACACGGCCGCCGCGTATCAGAACAACAGAGTGCTCCTGCAGATTGTGACCTTCACCACCGATATACGAAGTCACTTCGTAACCGTTGGTCAAGCGAACACGTGCTACTTTACGCAGTGCTGAGTTAGGTTTTTTCGGGGTAGTAGTATAGACACGGGTACATACACCACGCTTCTGAGGACATGCCTCTAAAGCTGGAACATTGCTTTTCTCAACCTTACGACGGCGAGGTTTACGCACCAATTGATTTATCGTAGCCATATATTCCGTCACTCCGGGGACGATTTTTCGGCGTTTTCACGCTATTTTCAAACAAGCAAAAGGGACTTACCGCCGCACTTGTCAGCGGAAATCCGGATTCATCTATTCATCTCTTTCGTGATTTCAAAAGAGCGCAGAAAATGTGGTATTCCCTGCGAAAAAGAGCGCGCATTCTATTGAAGCAGCAGCCAAGCGTCAAGCCCTTTTTCTTTTTTATTCTGTTCAGGATCTTTTTGTTCCTGAACCCACACCTACAGGTGTGCCAATTGTGTGAAAAACAAACTGTTTTTCAGCAAAAAATTCAGCCGGAGCAAGACCCCGGCTGAATATCTTCCAACAAAAGAGTAATCAACCCTCTTCTGTTGTGTTCAGAGCCTGCTTAATGGCTTCCTCGACATCTTCTGCCGCCATCTCAACAGGACCATCATTGTTCTCCTGTTCGATCATTCTGGCTCGCTCATCTCTTCTCTGATTGTGATAAGACAAACCAGTACCGGCAGGAATCAAACGACCCACAATAACATTCTCTTTAAGACCATTGAGGCTATCGATAGTACCTTTGACAGCCGCCTCGGTAAGAACACGAGTTGTTTCCTGGAATGAAGCTGCAGAGATAAATGACTCTGTAGATAGCGATGCCTTGGTAATACCTAAAAGCACGTGCTCATAGCTAGCAGGCATTTTACCTGCCGCGATTGCTTTTTCGTTTTCTTCCAGCATGGTTGACCGCTCTACCTGTTCACCACGTAACAGATTGGTGTCTCCGGCAGATTTGATCTCTACTTTACGCAACATCTGACGAACGATAACCTCGATGTGTTTATCATCGATTTTCACGCCCTGCAAACGATAAACATCCTGAATTTCCTTAACCATGTATTCAGCAAGATCGATTACACCCTTAAGACGCAGGATGTCATGCGGTACTGGTTCACCATCAGCAATCACCTCGCCTTTTTCTACATGCTCACCTTCGAACACATTGAGGTGACGCCATTTGTGAATCAGGGTCTCGATGGTTTCGCCGTTGGAATCAGTAATAACCAGCCTCTGCTTTCCTTTGGTTTCTTTACCAAAGCTGACAGTACCAGCCGCTTCAGCCATGATGGCTGGCTCTTTCGGTTTACGCGCTTCAAACAAGTCAGCAACTCGTGGCAGACCGCCGGTAATATCACGGGTTTTGGACGATTCCTGTGGAATACGAGCCAATACGTCACCAACACCAATTTCCCCGCCGTCTTTTACGTTAACGACAGCACCTGCAGGCAAGGCATAACTTGCCGGCAAATCCGTACCAACCAGACACAGATCTTCACCAGCTTCGTCAACAAGTTTGATCATTGGACGCAAGTCTTTACCTGCGGAAGGGCGTTGTTTCGGATCCATGATAACCATAGAGGACAGACCGGTAATATCATCAGTCTGACTCTGAACAGTGACACCATCGATAAAGTCAACAAACTTGAGTTTACCGGCCACCTCTGTGATAACCGGGTGAGTATGCGGATCCCAGCTAGCCAGCAGCGAACCGCCTGCTAATTCTTCACCATGTTTTACTTTAATGACGGCACCATAAGGCAGTTTATAGCGTTCTGACTCACGGCCATATTCATCAACGACCAAAATTTCACCGGAACGCGATACAGCAACATGATTACCGCTGGAATCTTCTACCGATTTTATATTTTCAAAATGAACGGTACCGGTACGTTTGGTTGAATAACTGTTGGTAGCTGCAGAGCTGGATGCCGCACCTCCGATATGGAAGGTACGCATAGTCAGCTGTGTGCCCGGTTCACCGATGGACTGCGCCGCAATAACACCGACAGCCTCACCTTTATTAACCAGATGACCACGAGCCAGGTCACGACCATAACACTTGGCACAGACACCAACTCGGGAATCACAAGTCATTGCCGAACGCACGACTACGTGATCAATACCTTCTTCATCGAGTACATTTACCCAGTATTCATCTAATAATGTGCCCGCTTCACAAACCACATCATCAGTACCCGGTTTGTAAACATGCTTAGCGGTAACACGACCCAGAATACGCTCACGCAACGGCATAACGACATCACCGCCATCAATGATCGGTGACATTGGAATACCCTGTTCAGTGCCGCAATCATCTTCATTGACAACGACATCCTGCGCAACATCGACAAGTCGACGCGTCAGGTAACCTGAGTTGGCGGTTTTAAGGGCGGTATCAGCCAGACCTTTACGAGCGCCATGCGTCGAAATGAAGTACTGCAATACGTCAAGACCTTCACGGAAGTTTGCCGTAATAGGTGTCTCAATAATCGAGCCGTCCGGCTTGGCCATCAAACCACGCATACCGGCTAACTGACGAATCTGCGCCGCGGAACCACGAGCACCGGAATCAGCCATCATAAAGATGGAGTTAAACGAATCCTGCTGCTCTTCTTCACCGTCACGATTAATCACGGTTTCCTTACCGAGGCCAGCCATCATGGCTTTGGCGACCTGATCATTGGTTCGTGACCAGATATCGACGACTTTATTGTATCGCTCACCGTTGGTGACCACACCTGAACGATACTGTTCCTGAATTTCCTTAACTTCTTCTTCAGCTCCGTTAAGAATATCGGATTTAGCATCAGGCACGACCATGTCATTGATACCGATCGAAACGCCGGCTTTAGTTGCCATGCGGAAACCGGTATACATCAACTGGTCAGCAAAAATAACGGTATCTTTGACTTCCAGCTGGCGATAACAGGTATTTAGAATATTCCCAATCTGTTTTTTACCCATCGCCTGATTCATCAGATCAAATGACAAACCATGAGGCAGAATATCAGACAACATCGCACGACCGATTGTAGTATCAACAATGCTGGTCATCGGTGTTTTATCGCCGTTTTCCTCAAGGACATACTGTGTAAGACGAACTTTTACGCGCGCCTGCAAGTCCGCAACGCCAGTTTCATAGGCTTTACGGGCTTCGTCAGGAGATGCAAAGACCATCCCTTCACCACGGGCATTAATTCGCTCACGAGTCATGAAATACAGACCTAAGACCACATCCTGAGACGGAACAATAATAGGTTCACCGTTTGCAGGTGAAAGAATATTGTTGGTAGACATCATCAAGGTGCGGGCTTCAAGTTGTGCTTCTACGGACAATGGCACATGAACCGCCATCTGGTCACCATCAAAGTCAGCGTTGAACGCGGAACACACCAATGGATGCAGCTGTATCGCTTTACCTTCAATCAGTACCGGTTCAAACGCTTGAATACCCAGTCTGTGCAGAGTAGGTGCACGGTTAAGCATGACAGGATGTTCGCGGATTACCTCTTCGAGGATGTCCCAAACCTCACTGGTGCCACGTTCTACAAGTTTTTTTGCAGCTTTAATGGTAGTAGCCAATCCGCGTAACTGCAGCTTGGAGAAGATAAACGGCTTGAACAGTTCCAGAGCCATTTTTTTCGGCAGACCACACTGATGCAGTTTAAGAGTAGGACCAACAACAATAACTGAACGTCCAGAGTAATCAACACGTTTACCTAACAGGTTTTGACGGAAGCGACCTTGTTTACCTTTGATCATGTCCGCGAGTGATTTCAATGGACGTTTGTTGGTGCCGGTTATGGCACGACCACGACGACCGTTATCGAGCAATGCATCTACCGCTTCCTGCAGCATACGCTTTTCGTTTCGCACGATGATATCCGGCGCATTCAAATCCAGCAGGCGACGCAGGCGATTGTTACGGTTGATGACACGACGATAGAGATCATTCAGATCAGACGTCGCAAAACGACCACCATCCAAAGGAACCAAAGGACGAAGTTCTGGTGGCAGTACCGGCAGTACCGACATCACCATCCACTCCGGTTTATTACCGGAGCGATCCAAAGATTCGAGCAGTTTCAGACGTTTGGACAGCTTTTTGATTTTGGTTTCAGAATTTGTGGAATTGATCTCTTCATGCAGACGAACAATTTCAGATGGAATCTCAATAGATAACAATAGCTCACGAACAGCTTCCGCACCCATACGGGCATCAAATTCATCACCATTTTCTTCAATCGCATCAAGATACTGTTCATCGGTCATCAATTGACCGCGTTCCAGAGTCGTCATACCCGGATCAATGACGACATATGATTCGAAATAAAGAATACGCTCGATATCACGCAGGGTCATATCCAGCAACAGACCGATTCGAGAAGGCAAAGACTTCAGGAACCAGATATGTGCACAGGGACTGGCCAGTTCAATATGCCCCATACGTTCACGACGCACTTTGGACAAGGTAACTTCAACGCCACATTTTTCACAGACAACACCACGATGTTTAAGGCGTTTGTATTTACCACACAAACATTCGTAGTCATTAACCGGGCCAAAGATCTTGGCACAGAACAAACCATCACGTTCCGGTTTAAAAGTACGGTAGTTAATGGTTTCAGGTTTTTTAACCTCACCATAGGACCAGGAACGAATCATGTCCGGCGAAGCCAGACCTACGCGAATCTTGTCGAACTCTTCTGCCTGACCCTGCGCTTTTAAAATTTTCAGCAAATCTTTCATCTAAGCAATCCTCAGTCCTGTTCCAGCTCAATATTGATACCCAGTGACTTGATCTCTTTAACCAGTACGTTAAAGGACTCTGGCATACCGGCATCCATACGATGATCACCATCGACGATGTTTTTATAGATACGGGTACGACCATTTACATCATCCGACTTGACTGTCAGCATTTCCTGCAATGTGTAGGAAGCACCATAGGACTCAAGAGCCCAGACCTCCATCTCACCGAAGCGCTGACCACCCTGCTGAGCTTTACCACCGAGCGGCTGCTGAGTAACCAGACTGTAGGGACCCGTGGAACGGGCATGCATTTTGTCATCAACCAGATGGTTGAGTTTCAACATATACATATATCCCACAGTAACCGGGCGCTCAAACTGTTCACCGGTACGACCATCGAACATAATACTCTGACCATCCTCACGAATACCGGCAAGACGGAACAATTCGCGAATTTCCTCTTCATTGGCACCATCAAAGACAGGTGTAGCCATCGGGATACCGTCTTTGAGGTTATCTGCCATTTCCATGACCTCATCATCCGTCAAGCTATCGAGATCTTCCTGATGACCGCTGAAGTTATAAACCTGATTAAGGTAACCACGGACTTCAGATATTTTCGCCTGCTCTTCAAGCAAAACTCCAAGGCGCTCACCAACCCCTTTAGCAGCAAAGCCAAGGTGTGTCTCCAGAACCTGACCGATATTCATACGAGAAGGTACACCCAGAGGATTCAGCACGATATCAACAGGTCGTCCATTGACATCAAACGGCATATCTTCAACCGGAACAATGCGTGAAATAACACCCTTGTTACCATGACGACCGGCCATCTTGTCACCTGGCTGAATACGACGTTTTACCGCAACGTAAACCTTAACCATTTTCAGCACGCCTGGCGCCAGGTCATCACCGGTAGAAAGTTTGGATTTTTTAACGTCCAGTTTGGCGCGGAACTCGTCACGAGTCTGCTTGATCTGATCGGATACCGCTTCCAGTTGTTGTTGGGCATTTTCATCTTTAAGACGAATTTCCAGCCATTTGTCTTTTTCCAGATCGGCAAGATAAGTCTTGGTAATCTTGGTGCCTGACTTCATGCCATGCGGGCCACCGTCAGAGACTTGACCGACAAGCAGTTTTTCAACACGGTCAAAGGTATCTTCTTCCATGATACGCAACTGGTCGTTGAGGTCTTTACGGTATCGTTCAAGTTCAGCTTCTTCAATCTGACGCGCGCGAGCATCTTTTTCGACGCCGTCACGGGTAAACACCTGTACGTCAATAACGGTACCTACAACACCGGAACCAACCCGCAAAGAGGTATCTTTTACGTCAGAGGCTTTTTCACCAAAGATAGCACGCAACAATTTTTCTTCCGGTGTCAGCTGAGCTTCACCTTTAGGCGTGACCTTACCTACCAGAATATCACCTTCACGAACTTCAGCACCGATATAAACGATACCGGACTCATCCAGCTTGGACAGTGAAGATTCACCAACATTTGGAATATCCGCAGTAATCTCTTCAGAACCGAGCTTGGTATCACGAGCCATACAGGTTAGCTCGTTAATATGGATAGTTGTAAAACGATCTTCCTCAACCACTTTTTCTGAGATGAGAATGGAATCCTCAAAGTTGTATCCATTCCACGGCATGAACGCTACACGTAGGTTCTGACCCAGCGCCAGTTCACCCATGTCGGTTGAAGGACCATCTGCCAGAACATCGCCACGACCGATCTGATCACCCGCCTTAACCAGCGGTCGCTGATTGATACAGGTATTCTGATTAGAACGGGTATATTTGGTCAGATTGTAGATATCCACACCCGACTCACCGGTAATCGTTTCATCATCGTTGACGCGAATCACGATGCGCGATGCATCAACAGAATCAACCAGACCACCACGTTTGGCAACAACCGTCACACCCGAGTCAACCGCAACCGTTCTTTCCATACCGGTACCAACCAGTGGTTTCTCGGCACGCAAAGTCGGTACAGCCTGACGTTGCATGTTTGATCCCATCAGGGCGCGGTTAGCATCATCGTGCTCAAGGAAAGGAATAATTGACGCCGCCACTGACACGATCTGCTTAGGCGAGACGTCCATATATTGCACATCTTCAGGCGTAGACAAGGCGAACTCGTTCATGTGACGCGAAGAGACCAGGTCATCGATCAGCATGTTATTTTCGTCTACCGTTGCACTAGCCTGCGCAATAACATAACGGCCTTCTTCAATCGCAGAGAGGTAGTCGATTTCATCGGTAACCTTGCGATCAATAACCTTACGGTAAGGAGTTTCGAGGAATCCGTATTTATTGGTACGCGCATAAACCGCCAGGGAGTTGATCAAACCAATGTTTGGACCCTCTGGAGTCTCAATAGGACATACACGGCCATAGTGAGTCGGGTGTACGTCACGAACCTCAAAGCCCGCACGTTCACGCGTCAAACCACCAGGTCCCAATGCCGAAACACGACGTTTATGCGTCACTTCAGACAAAGGATTATTCTGATCCATAAACTGCGACAACTGGCTGGAACCAAAGAATTCTTTAATAGCTGCAGCAACAGGTTTGGCGTTGATCATTTCCTGAGGCATCAGACCTTCAGACTCAGCCAGTGCAAGACGTTCTTTAACCGCGCGCTCAACACGCACCAGACCAACGCGGAACTGGTTTTCTGCCATTTCGCCCACACTACGGATACGACGGTTACCAAGATGGTCAATATCATCGACCACACCGTTACCATTTGCGATATCCACCAGGGTTTTCAGCACGTCAACGATATCTTCTTTGGATAATGTACCTTGACCTTCGGATTCTTCACGACCAAGGCGACGGTTAAACTTCATACGTCCCACTGCGGAAAGATCGTAACGGTCATCGGTAAAGAACAAGTTGGCAAACAGATTCTGCGCAGCATCTTTCGTAGGTGGCTCACCCGGACGCATCATGCGATAAATTTCAACCTGAGCTTCGAGCTCTGATGAAGTAGTGTCAATTCGCAAGGTGTCGGAGATAAACGGACCATGATCAAGATCGTTGGTAAACAAGGTGTTGATCTGATCAACACCCGCTGCAATCAATGCATCGACAAGTTCAGTAGTGATTTCATCATTCGCATTAGCAATGATCTCACCGGTTTCTTTATCGATTACAGTATGAGAAATAACTTTGCCTACGAGCTGCTCGCCAGGCACGGTGAGTTTGTTTACACCGCGTTTTTCAAGTTCTTTGATGTGACGCGCAGTGATACGACGACCACTTTCAACAATAACTTCATCACCGTCTTTAATGTCAAAAATCGCTGTTTCACCACGAAGACGCTCAGGGACCAGATCTAATTCAATGCTGTCTTCACCAAGATGGAAGGTATCAGTACTGAAGAACATATCGAGAATTTCTTCAGTTTCATAGCCTAAAGCGCGCAACAGGATTGTCGCGGGAATTTTTCTACGACGGTCAATACGGGCAAAAACGCAGTCCTTCGGATCAAATTCAAAGTCCAGCCAGGAACCACGGTAAGGAATGACACGAGCAGAGAACAACAGCTTTCCGGAAGAATGCGTTTTTCCTTTGTCATGATCAAAGAACACACCCGGTGAACGATGTAGCTGGGAGACGATAACACGCTCAGTACCATTAATAACAAAGGTACCGTTATCCGTCATCAGGGGCAATTCGCCCATGTAGATTTCCTGCTCTTTAACATCTTTGACTTTTTTGGAGCCGGCAGGAGCATCTTTATCATAAATAACGAGACGAACAAGAACTCTCAAAGGCGCTGCATAGGTCGCCCCGCGTAGTTGACATTCACGCACATCGAAAACCGGTTCACCCAGACGGTATTCAACATACTCAAGGATAGCATTACCCGAGTAGCTTTCGATGGGAAATACCGAACTGAATGCAGCGTGCAAACCAACTGACTCACGTTCTTTAGGGGCTTTATCTGACTGCAGGAAACTGCGGAAAGATTCGATCTGCGTAGCAAGCAGATAAGGTACATCCAAAACACTATGGCGTTTGCCAAAACTTTTTCGGATACGCTTTTTCTCTGTAAAAGAATAAGCCATTCTTGTCATCCCTCAGAAATCAAAATTAAACCAGGTGCGGAAGTCTGCTCCATTATTTGAGCTACTCGATTCCGCCCGAAATCATTAATTTGTTAAAAACATGTTTTGCTATTGCAAAAAAATAACTGGATGGCTTCCGTGTCTCCAGACAATCGCCCTGTTTCCGGCGGACGATTAATTTTATTCCCGAATCGTAGAAACAGGAAAAGGCCGACAGATATCCAGTCAAAACCGGTATCTGCCAGCCTGCTTTTTCAAGCTAAAGACTAAATGTCAAAGGTAATTACTTCAGTTCTACCTTTGCACCAGCTTCTTCAAGCTGTTTCTTCAGATCTTCTGCTTCTTCTTTGGAAACACCTTCTTTCAGCGTAGTTGGTGCGCCTTCAACAGCTTCTTTAGCTTCTTTCAGACCCAGACCAGTTACGCCGCGAACGGCTTTAATAACAGCAACTTTGTTGCTGCCCATGTCAGCCAGAACTACGTCAAATTCAGTTTGTTCTTCTGCAGCAGCAGCATCACCGCCAGCAGCAGGAGCAGCAACTGCAACAGCAGCAGCAGCTGAAACACCGAATTTTTCTTCCATAGCAGAAATCAGTTCAACTACATCCATTACCGTCATATTGGCAATAGCATCAAGGATATCGTCTTTAGATACAGACATTGTATAACTCCTAAAAAATCAGATTGATATAACTTAAATTACGCCTAGCGCAGATTATTGTTTGGCATCGCGAATAGCAGCAACAGTACGAACCAGCTTGCCAGGAACTTCGTTCATGGTTCTGGTCAGTTTTTCTATTGGTGCAAGCATGACAGACATCAGCATGCTGACTGCCTGATCGTAAGTAGGCATCTTGGCGAGTGTTTCGAGCTCGCTGGCTGCAAGCATCTTGCCGCCGATAGAGACCATTTTTACAACCAGTTTGTCATGGTTTTTAGCGAAGTCCTTGATGACACGAGCAGCACAACCGGGATCTTCCTGCGAAAACGCAAGAATCAAAGGACCAGTCATACCTTCCTGCATGCAGGAAAATTCCGTATCTTCAACAGCACGACGTGCCAGTGAGTTTTTAATAACACGTAGATAAACTCCATTGTTACGCGCTTCTTTGCGTAACAAAGTCATTTCATCCACAGTCAACCCACGATACTCAGCGGCAACCGCTGAGAAGGCATTGGCTGCAACTTCTGCGACTTCGGCGACAATTTCTTTCTTTTGCTCTAAATTAAGTGGCAAAGTCGTCACCTCTATCTTTGTGAAGCTTACGCTTCAATTACAACAAGCGCGGTAAACCGCACCACCTTTGCGCACCTTCATCAGATATAACAATCTGATTCCGGGCACCATCTACGCAGGCATATTGATTAAGCGGTAAACGCACCTGCGGTCTTTGATGACATGGCATTCCTGCCAGTGCCCCAAAGTTTATGTTCATCCGTCATTCAACGAACAAAACAAATTTTACACTGCAGCATCCTTGCTACAGTACCAGATCGATTAAATAGCCAGGCTACTTAAATCAACCTGCAAACCGGGGCCCATAGTCGAGGACACGGTGATTTTTTTCATGTAAACGCCTTTAGCAGAACTCGGTTTGATTTTCTTCAAATCAGCCAGCAAGGCTTCAAGGTTAGCTTTCAGATCATCCGCAGCAAAAGACACTTTACCAATCGGGCAGTGAATGATGCCGTTTTTATCAGTACGGTATCTGACCTGACCTGCTTTAGCATTTGTGACAGCTTCAGCAACATTAGGTGTAACAGTACCGACCTTAGGGTTAGGCATCAGACCGCGTGGACCGAGTATCTGGCCTAACTGACCGACAACCCGCATTGCATCAGGAGTAGCGATCACGACATCAAAATCCATTTTACCGGCTTTAATGTCATCCGCCAGATCTTCAAAACCTATGACATCAGCTCCAGCTTCTTTTGCAGCATCAGCATTAGCACCCTGAGCGAATACAGCAACACGTACAGTTTGACCAGTACCTTTTGGTAATACAGTCGCACTGCGTACGACCTGATCTGATTTACGCGGATCCACACCCAGATTAACCGCAACATCAACAGTTTCCGGGAATTTTACATTTGAAAGTTCAGACAAAAGTGCAAATGCTTCTTCTGCTGCATACATTTTGCCGGCTTCGACTTTTTCAGCA
>Ga0181565_10003820_pt1 | contig 11552 bp, 10 predicted proteins | sample 101ome_16_FD_129661 | JGI IMG/M metagenome (GOLD analysis project Ga0181565, IMG submission 129661) | Coastal salt marsh microbial communities from the Groves Creek Marsh, Skidaway Island, Georgia - 101401AT metaG (megahit assembly) | ecosystem: Environmental > Aquatic > Marine > Intertidal...
AATGGAAATATATTTATTAAAAGTGGAGTGGTTATAAATTCAGGCTCTGTTATTTATTCCGGCAAAGGGCTAATTATTGATGAGAACTCGATTATTGGTGCAAATGTTGTGATTTCTCCTGTATCACATCAATATCAACAAAAAGATATTCCCATAAAAAGCCAAGGTTTCGAGTCTGATATTGCTTTCAAGGATTTTGATTGTAGTGTTTACATTGGAAAGGATGTGTGGATAGGGCCTAATTCAGTTGTTCTTGATCGCTCTTATATTCCTGATGGCTGTGTAATTTCAGCGGGTTCCGTTGTATTTGGTGTTTTACAACCTAATGGTATTTATGTTGGCTCCCCTATAAAACTGATTGGCTTTAGATCGTAATTTATGGGGATAATTTTATGAGATTTACAGTAATTGGTTCTTCAGGCTTTATTGGATCAGCATTGATGCAATACTTGATGCAACATAACCACGAAGTATTGGAGATTCATAGGGGTAATTTAAATTTTTTAGATCATGATATTGACCTAGGGCATGTTATTTATTGTTTTGGGCTTACTGGTGATTTTAGAGTTAAGCCATTTGATACAGTAAATGCCCATGTTTGCATATTAGCTAATTTATTGAGAGTTAAAAAATTTGACTCTTGGCTGTACTTGTCAAGTACAAGAATCTATTCAGGAATAGATAATATTGCTAAAGAATCCGCAAGGCTTCCAGTATTCCCAGATTCTGATGGAATCTACGATATAAGTAAGCTATTAGGTGAATCTTTGTGTCTGTCCCTAAAAAATGAAAAGATAAGAGTCGCGCGTCTGTCTAATGTTTATGGTGTGGGCCAAAGTACTAATACTTTTCTTGGGTCTATAATCGATGATGTAAAAAGTGGTCACCCAATAATCATTAATGAATCACCTGATTCAAGAAAAGATTACATATCTATCGAAGATGTTATTGATATTTTGGTGAGATTAGCGATAGAGGGTAAACATCGTTTATATAATGTTGCTGCTGGAGTAGCAATAAGCCATGCCGAGGTTGCAAAAGTTATTGAAGAGGTCTCTCATAGCTCCGTAAGTTTTAAAAGTGGCGCTCAAAAAAGAATCTTTCCAGATATTGATATTTCAAAAATAAAGCAAGAATTTGATTTCCGTCCACGCTTATTATTAGATGATTTATCGATTCTTTTAAATTCAGATTAAGGATTTCAAAATACATGAAAAACACTGCAGGTCCAGTTCAAAAGTTTCAAGAAGAGTGTCTTGAAAATATTGCTAAATATTCTCAGGATTCTTCTTGGATAGGGGATTCAAATGCTTGGTTAAAAAAGGCATTTGAACATAAATATATGTACAATTTTGAATGTCTAGGGCGTCCAATTATCCAGTTGCCAAATGACATTCTCGCGATGCAGGAGCTGATCTGGCAAATCAAGCCTGACCTCATTATTGAGACGGGTATTGCGCATGGTGGCTCACTGATTTTGAGTGCATCGATGCTGTCGCTATTGGATTACTGCGATGCGATTGAGCAGGGAACAATGCTGGATCCAAAGTCGACACGCCGTCGCGTGCTGGGCTTGGATATCGATATTCGTGCGCACAACCATGCGGCGATTGAGGCTCATCCGATGGCGAATCGCATCGATATGATTGAGGGATCGTCGATTGATCCGGCCATCATTGCGCAGGTGCGGGATATTGCGCGCGGCTATGAGCGTGTGCTGGTCTGCCTTGATTCCAACCACACCCACGAGCATGTGCTTGCTGAACTTGAAGCCTATGCACCGCTGGTAAGCGCGGGTAGCTATTGTGTGGTGTTCGACACGATTGTTGAGGACATGCCCGCCGAGATGTTCCCCGACCGCCCCTGGGGCCCCGGCGACAATCCCAAGACAGCGGTATGGGAGTATTTGAAAATGCATCCTGAATTCGAAATCGACAAGCAGATGGATCACAAGCTACTTATCAGCGTTGCACCGAATGGGTATCTGAAGAGGGTCGGTTAAATAAATGAATTTTAAATCTACAATACGCTTTATTTATCGTTCGTTGCCATTCAAGCGGCCTGTTATTTTATTTTTTCGCGAGCGTGGGTATCTCAATTACCTGATCGTTACAGAAAATATCGCCAACGAACTTGGGTTATTGAGCAGATAAATATGACGAAACCCAAATTGACCATCCTAACTGACCCTTTGCCTATCGGGCGTGATTCCTTACCGGAAGCCTCCCGCCGTATCGCGAGGGGCATGAAATATCTTCTTAAGAAACGAGATTTTGCCAGCCATTCACGTTTCCGGGGGCACTTTGCGGTCACTCGTAGTTTAGTTGAAGGGCTTGAGAAGATCGGCTTTGACTTTAACTATAATCCCAATCAACTATCTGAATTGGCTGATACTGTGGTGGTGTTGGCAGGGGTGAGAACTTTACGGCAGGTTATCCGTCTGAAGCAACAAGGGAAAATAAGGCGGCTTTTCGCGGGGCCGAATATCGTTCATTTTTCAAGTGATTTTGATTCAATTTTGGCTTCTCCCGAAGTGGATGCGGCGATTACGCCCTGTTATTGGGTTATGAAGAGCTATATCCAAGATTGCCCAACTTTGCGCGGCCGAATCTTTTCATGGGCTGCTGGAGTGGATCCAAATTATTGGATGCCAGATTTGAAGCTTAAGCGTCATCATATTTTGATTTTTGATAAACGAACTATTGAGGCTGATCCTCGGAGAGTTGAACCATATGTGCAATATTTGCAAGATTTAGGTTGGAGCGTTGAAATTTTGACCCGTGTCAACGGTGTAATTGGTTATTCTCCATCCCAATTTCGCGAGCTACTACAGCGTGCCCGTTTATTGATAGGCTTTACATTGGGTAGCGAATCACAAGGAATAGCTTGGGCTGAGGCATGGGCCGCAGATGTTCCGACCTTGCTTTGGCGTAACAACCAAAATGTTTGTCACGGGCGACTTCTAGAGGTGTCAACTGCGCCTTATTTGTGTGATCAAAACGGCTTGTTTTTTGATGATTTTGAACATTTCAAAACACAATTTTCTTACTGGCAGGCACACCGCCTGCAGTTCGCGCCAAGAGCATGGACACTGGTGAACATGTCGGATGAGGCATGCGCCCGGCAGTTATACGAAAAGGTCATGTCATGTTGAATCCCAGTTTTTCCGATGCGCTTCTTAATCGTGTGCTGCCGCAGCGCTGCTTCGGTTCCATTTGCCTTGTTTGTCGTCGTTGAATTGAGCTTCTAGATCCAATGAGCAGAATCAAGAAAAACATCGCTGCCAACTTTGGGGGCAGCCTGTGGACGGCATTTGTCAGTCTGCTGTTCATCCCTATTTATCTGCAGTTTCTTGGGGTGGAGGCTTACGGGTTGGTGGCGATCTTCACGACCCTGCTGGCGATGTTTGCAGTTTTTGATATGGGGCTTATACAGACCCTTACTCGTGAAATAGCGCGTCTCGCGGTTATACCGGATAGCGCCAGAGCGATGCGCGATCTGTTGCGCACACTAGAGATCCCCTACGTCGGTATGGGATTGATTATTGGTCTAGTAGTGGTGCTAATTTCCCCATGGATTACACATGAATGGATTAATAACCAGGCGTTGCCAACCCAGTCGGTGGAGACAGCGGTGATTCTCATGGGGTTGATGATTGCTATCCAATGGCCTCTCGGGTTTTACTCTGGTGGGCTAGTTGGGTTGCAGGAACAGACGGTGTTGAATCTCGTCAATGGCGCCGTGGCGCTTGGTCGAGGGGTGGCCTCGGCGCTGGTATTATGGCAGCTGGCCCCCACCATCGAGGCCTTCTTCTGGACCCAGCTTGTCGTGAGTGTGGCGCACATCCTGATTGTCAGCCGCTTGCTATGGAGAAAACTCCCGGCGGCCCCGCAGCCGCCGCGATTTCGCATGGAGTTGTTACAGGGTGTCTGGCGTTTTGCAGCGGGGATAACAGGCATCGGACTCATCTCCAGCCTACTGATGCAGCTCGACAAGATCATTTTGAGCAACTTACTTAGCCTTGAGGTGTTTGGCTATTACGCCATTGCCAATGTGGTCAGCATGAATGTATACCGGTTGTTCGGTCCGATTTATTCCGCCATTTATCCACGCCTAACCAATCTCTTGGCGTTGGGATCGAGAAAGGAGTTGGCGACCTTCTATCATAAGAGTGCTCAGTTTCTTGCCATTGCGGTCTTCCCCGTAGTTGCAATCCTTGTTTTTTTCTCCAACGAGCTGCTGCTGATCTGGTTGCAGAACCCTGTGACCGCCGATGCCGCCGCCCCTATAGTTAGTATTCTGGTCATGGGTACGCTAATAAACGGCATCATGCATATTCCTTATGGCTTGCAACTCGCAGCAGGATGGACGTCACTGGCTTTGAGCTTTGGTGTCGTTTCCTTAGTCATTTTCGGAATCCTGCTGGTGGTGTTGAACGAATTTTATGGTGTTGTGGGTGCTGCACTGGCATGGCCGATTCAGCAAGCTTTGTACCTAATATTTACTGTTCCCCTGATGCACCGACGCCTTTTGCCCGATGAGCAGTGGCGGTGGTATTGGGCCGATGTGTTTTACCCCTTGCTGCTTGTCGTAGCCCCCGTTGCCATTGCCTGGCAACTCAAGCCTGATGCGATGGGACTGGCTCTGACGTTGGTTTACCTTTTTGCTACCTACATTGTGTCATTAGCAGCAGCGCTGATGGGGCTTCCCGTGGTGCGGCGAGTAGCGCTAGAAACCTGGAACCTGCGCTCTCGGTTCACTTGAGAAGAAATATTTCTATGCCATCAGTTCATATTATGGAACACCCTCTTGTTAGTATTGTAATGCCGGTTTTCAATGGTGAGCGTTTCTTGCGTGAGGCGCTAGATTCGCTATTGACTCAGACCTTCAGCGATTTTGAATTGCTTATTGGCGATAATGCCAGTACTGATGCCACGGCAGCCATTTGCCTGGAGTATGCCTCGAAAGATTCACGCATCATCTATCACCGGCACACCGAGAATCTGGGTGCATTTCGTAACGCTGAATGGCTCTATCGTGAGGCGAAAGGCGAATTTGTGATGCTGGTCGGTGATGACGATGTATATGAATCCGACTGCCTGGCCCGCTATGTGGAGCGTATTCGCGACCAGAAAGATGTAGTTTTGGTTTACTCAGACTACGGTTGGGTTGATGTTGAAGGCCGCCGCTCTGGAAGTGGACTAAAAGATTTTATGGTCGCGGAGGATGGAATCGAAAAAAACCTGCATCGGTATATTCGAAATGCCATCGTTTTACCCTTAATGATGGGGTTGTGTCGAACCACCGTGGTGCAAAAGGCCCTGCCGTTCCCAACCTTTGGTAAGCAATACAAGGATTTTATCGGCGGGCGTGATATCGGTTTTATGTGGAATATTTTGCCGAAAGGCCGGGTGGATAGTGTACGCGCGTCTCTGTTTTATTACCGCAACAAGAATCGGGATTACGTTATCCCCACCAGTTGGGGTCCTAGTAGTTTGTTTGCTAAGTTACGCATTATTCATGTGAACTGGATAATCCTGACGCAACACGCTTTACCTGCGATTTGGGCAAGCGAACTCAGCATATTTCCAAAGGTCCGTCTGTCGACTTGGGCCGGCTTAATCTTCGTTGCGCAGTACACTCTGATTCCCCTGGTGCAGAATTTTCGACGTCGCTTCCTAACCAAAGCTCGTGGAGACTAGTGGCGGATGGTTGAAACAGTTTTGGTTATGGCCTCGTCCCTAAATTGATGCGGATGACTGTTCACAAGCGTGTAATCGGTTTGGTTGTGGTCTGGTTGTTATGGCTTGGCTATCTCGCGTTAACAGATGCTGGCGCATTCTGGATTTCTCTGGTGTTTGTACCGATCTTTGGTGCCATCACCTGGGTGGCGATTCGATCGGAAAACATTATTTTGCAAACATTCTCGGTGTTCATGTTTGTCGCCCATGCGATTGGTGCCACCTTTTTTTGGCTGAACCGGAGTAAATATGGTGGTTCCGGTTTCAGCTCCGTTGGTGACTTTAAGTTCGATCTGGGTGAGTTTTTTCTGATATATGTCTGGGTGTTTGCGATTTATGGGACGCTGGTATGGTGCACCCGTATATGGGATGCCTACGCCATGCCCCGGCACGGAGCTGTCTCGCGATTTTTACAACAAACACAGAGTCCAGTACCGGCGTTTAGGTCAAGTAGAACCGAAAGGGTTTTTGATGTGTTACTTGTGGGATTTGTCGTTTTGTTCTTGGTACCGCTGAATATCTACATGAGTGCAAACAATATCGGCACTCTAGGTTTGTTAAATGATCCGCTACCATACCGTCTGACTGGGATCATGTATTACACGAGGTTATATTTCGGACCGCTGCTCATTTTGGTTCTCTTTGGAAAATCAAGCCGGAGCTGGATGCTCGTTTCAGTAATTCTTGGCTATGCGGTCTTTGCCGGGCTGTCGTCCGCCAGTCGTACCGTTTTCCTTGTGAGCATGTTCTCAGTAGGATATTTCGCTATCGTCGGCCGCCAAAAATTCAGGCTGGCGATCATCTCGGTCATAGGGCTATTGGGATTTATACTAACCGGTGCATCGCGGGATTACACCTACACCAGTGATTTCTTTGTGCTCAGTGATGCCTTCACGACGGCTTTGCTGTTCCTCCTGAGCGGGCAGATAAGCATCTTCGACATGATTGGCGGTATTGCTAATCGCTTCTATGGGGCTCAAGACATGATTCTCGCCTATCAGTTTGTGCTTGAAGATACCTGGCTGGCGTTGGTGCACTATTTCATGAGCGGTGGCAGAGCTGATACGATTGTGCCGGACTTAGGGCATGATCTTTATGACATGGATCTTCAAGGAACAGGATTAGGTGTGGGACTTGGCACTATAGCCTACTTGCTCATCCTCAGTCATTCGAACATTCTGGTCATGCCGTTTGCTGTGCTGGCACTTGCATTTCTGATCTCAGCGGGGAATCACCTGCTTTACTATGCCCTTGCCAAAGCCGTCTCCTCCAAGCTGGTATTGCATAGCATCGCTAGCGGGCCGTTGCGAGTCGTATTCGGTGGGTTTATCGGTTTTTCACTTTATAGTAGTTCAATTAATTACTTTTACGGATTAGTTCAGCTAATTCTTATGATGTTGTTTATACACTTCCTTCTTGTTAGTTCAAGGCCCTCGGTCAGCAATAATGATTCATAACATAAAAAAGAGGCTTAAAAAAAGTAAGCTGGCGCGAGATTTGAATTCAGCCATCAAGGGCGTTGCGCTGGATACGGCATATGAAATTAACAGATTTCGTTTCGGTGACTACTGGAATCAATACTATTCGGGTGATTGTGGCCGAGTCGCTATTGAATTACTTCAAGGGCGACTTTCCGACATTAGGCGAAATAATCTGACTTCCCGCCTGAATATATTTTTTGTTGGAACATATTACGATCATGAGATTCAGGGATTCTTCCAGGGGCTTCAACGGTTAGGAGATGTACATACTTACATCAACGCTCATGGCGGGTATGGAATTAATACCCCGAGGGGTATGAAGCTCTCGTCACATGAGCATCAACAGTGGTGTCATCATTTATATGAGTCGGTTGTCGAGGCCATGCAAATCAAACCTATTGATTTCGTGATTGGAACTTTCACCGCTCCGGGTGTTTCGTTGAAGACCCTACTCGCTATTCGGGGGCTCGGAATACCAATCATCAATTTTGCGATGGACGACATGCTACCGCAGCATTGGAGAAGGCAGCGCAAGGTGATGATGGGAGCATTTGGATTGGGCCCAGCCGTTGATCTGACGCTACAGACGACGCCTGCGATGATCCCGCGGTATCTAAAGGCGGGTTACCCTGCAATTTATTTTCCGTTTGCATCTGATGCTGACATATTCTGCCCAGCGGCGGAGAAAGACATTGATGTCTTGTTCATTGGAAACTGCTATGGCAAGCGACAGAAGCTCATTGCCAAGTGCGCAGAGGCAGGTATTAGTGTCGAGGCATACGGCTTGGAGTTTCCACGCGGTCACATCGCAGGGGAGGAGGTGCCACGCCTTTTCGGCCGATCCAAGATTATTCTTGGCTCAGGACTGGTGGGGCACTCAGGAAAACTTTCTACTATGAAGTTACGAGACTTCGATGGGCCGATGGCGGGAGCTTTGTATTTGACATCATATAACCCGCTTCTGGCAAATCATTTCAATATCGGCGAAGAAATTCTGACCTATGCCAATATCGATGATTGCATCAATCAGATCAAATACTTCCTGTCGAACGAAAAAGAACGGCTTCGTATTGCCGCCAACGGCAGAGCAAGAGCCTGTGCCGAGCATACTTGGAATCACAGGTTGCAGTCATTGCCTCAGGCCCTTGGTTTGTTATGAAAGTCGTTGTCATTGGTGGCGGAGTCATTTCAGGCAAGCTATTGTCTAGCGCGCCTGAAGAGGTTCAGTTGTCCCGCTTCACCATTCGCTCTCTGTCCGATGTTTCCGGCTCGTGGACGCCGGCGATAGAGGAGTGCCAGGGCGCAGATATGATTGTGTACTTAGCCTACCACCACCGCGATATGCCCAAAAATATTAGGCTGCTTGGAAAAGTACTTTCATCGCTTAAAAGTGTCGCTTGGGGCGGACAGCTTGTTTTCTTAAATACCCAATCTACTCTTGCAAGCAAGATACTGAAAAGCCAAAAACCGGTCAAGCAAGTCTTCAGCTTTGATTTATATACCACTACAAAACGTCTTCAATCTTGGTTGCTATCACGATATTCTCGGCAATTAAACATTTCAGAGATATATTTGCCTGTTGTGCTCGGTGTTGAAACCAAAGCCCAAAAGAGATATCTGGAAATAGCCAGGCATGACGTTGTTCATTTGCCCAATAAAGGTGAAAACCTATTCGCTTATCTTAATCTTGACGTCTTTTTGTCGTGGTTCTGGCGGTTATACCCCCATCAGTCATCGGAGACGACGGCATTGAAGAAATACCGAAAGGTATTCGTTTACCAAGGGATGCGTTCGTTTGCGGCAATGATCGGCCTATTGCGTGCAAACCTCAGGGGTGAGGGTGAATCCGCAGCAATTGAAGCTATCCCGTTAGTAATCAAGGGCTGTAACTATAAGTATCGTTTTTCCAATGATGTATGGAGTAATCTTGTTTGTGGTTTGAAGATGACGCCCATCTGGCTAGTATTGAGTGTGTTGCGGAATGAATTCAAAAAGCTGACGTCTTCTGAGTGGGAGGCAGCGATAGCCTCCGAGGATCCGGCGACAGTCAAGACGTCGTTTTTTCCGATGGGGGCAGAGTATCAGTATTTATGTACCACCATTGATCTCGATGCTATCCCATTTAACGCAATTAAGATTGAGTCATGAAGCAACATGTCGTGATTATCGGTGCTGGTTTAGGTGGGTGTTACCTTGCGGCGGGACTGACTGATTGTTTTAACGTAACTATGATCGAGCTTTCTGATGCACTGCCGCCCCTCAGGGATCGCATAAAAGATGTCGCGCGTCCCGCCGTTACTTACCCTAATATTGAATCGGGCCTTGGTGGAACCACAAAGGCTTGGCATAACGCATTGATGGAAATTGATGAGGCGGTATTTGACAATAAATGGCCGTTTTCTAAAGAGATTATCGCTCCCTATTACGAGCAGGCTTACCGAGCACTCTCTGGCACAACACGGGAGAATATGTCTCAATTTTCCGATGCGCTCAGGGATGCTCTTGTGAATATGGGATTCCCCGGGACGTTACTGACTCAAAGTATGTTTATACCTAAGGTTAGGGTCAATGCTTGGGAGGCTCTGGCGCTTAAAGGAAGAGTGAAGCTCATAGAAGGTGAAGTAACTAAATTGATCCCGGATGGAGCGTCCGGGATCGGTAAGGTTAAGATTCGCAGTAAAGGTGGCGAGTATCTGTTTTTAGATGCAGACTACTTTGTGCTGGCTGCAGGTGGATTGGGGTCCCCATTGTTATTACAGAAACTAGCTCAGTCGTGGCCCTTAGAAGCGTTTAAACATGCAGGTATGCACTACGAAGATCACCCGACTGCATTTGTTGGCGAGATTGAATTAGAAAAGCCGCTTTACAAACTGTGGAATTACCCCGCTAAGACTGCAACTGGGAACGCCAATATACGATTGCCATTATCGTTATATTGGAAAGGATTGAATATCTCATTTCAATTACGGCCAGCGCATCATTTGAGACTTTCAAAACCACGAACTAAGATTATAAGTGTGCTGACTGATCTACGTAATTTTCCGTTCAGGCCAATGAACTACTGGCGTTTGATAAGGCATGTTGACGATATATTCGATATTTTGTCGTTCAAGTTCGGCCTGCGAATTCCAACCCGAAGATATTCTATACTGATGGTTGCAGAGCAACCGCCAGCATCGTATCGCGCTGTTTGGAAAGAGAATAATGATATTTACATCAATAGGAAATGGGAAATTGATGACGCCTACATTCTTGCCGTAAACGAAGCTATTGATTCCTTGCTTGTGGCTCTCCGACCGATAATTAAAAGTTCGCGTTTATTTCCACGCTGGCATGATCAAATATATTCTTCGTCACATCACTCAGGCACAGCACGGATCTCTAGTTCGCCCGAGGATGGTGTATGTGACCCTAATGGAAGAGTGCATGGCCTGTCAAACGTGTTTATCTGTGACGGGTCCATCATACCTGGAAGTGGTTTTGTTAATACCGGTCTGACTATAGTGGCGCTAGCGATGCGAATGGCCGATTTTTTTTCGAGTCTTGCAGCGAGAAAGCGCAATTCTCAGTAGGTATCTCATGGCTTCGCTCGTGCCCCGAATTCCCCTGACTGATGGAGAAACGCCCTTGGCGATTCTCAGGCATGTGGCTGAGCACTCAGTGCTGGCCCTTCATCGTCGTCAACAGCCTCTTCATTCGGGCAGCATGCCTTGTGGGGCGCTTGGCCAAGCAGCATGCGGCAGGACAATTTGTAATGAGACCTCAAAGATATATGCCGGGTTAACTCGTTTGATTTGGAAGAAGCGGGTCGAATGAAAATACTAGTTGTTGGTGATGGACACTCGGCTATCCATGAAGTTGCAGTGATTGCTGCATTCAGAAAATTGGGGCATCAGGTTGAGTCGTTTTACTGGAAAGACTATTTCAACTCGATTAATCCAATAGTAGGATTATGGCGGAGAGCGCAAAATAAATTTCTAATTGGCCCCGCCTTTAATAAATTAAATCAAAATTTAATTTCTAAAGCTGTTGATTTTGAACCAAATCTAATATTTATCTACCGTGGAACTCATATAAAACCCAGCACCATCGTCAAGCTCAAGCAGGCATTGCCGGACTGCAAGATATTTGGCTATAACAATGACGATCCGTTTGCTGCTGGACATTCTCCCTGGCTATGGCGGCACTTCATAAAATGTGTGCCGATTTATGATTTGGTGTTTGCATATCGCAAGCACAATTTAGATGAATTTCTTGAGCTAGGTGCACAGCGTGTTGAACTTCTGCGGTCGTGGTTTGTGCCGGAACTTAATCATCGTGTTCCTCTTAC
>Ga0181565_10003824_pt1 | contig 11544 bp, 7 predicted proteins | sample 101ome_16_FD_129661 | JGI IMG/M metagenome (GOLD analysis project Ga0181565, IMG submission 129661) | Coastal salt marsh microbial communities from the Groves Creek Marsh, Skidaway Island, Georgia - 101401AT metaG (megahit assembly) | ecosystem: Environmental > Aquatic > Marine > Intertidal zone...
CATGCGGATTCGACGCACGGCATCATATTCCTCTATATGTAATTCAATATCATCTCCGGCACGCACAAACTCCATCGGGTAGGGTTGCTCCATGATCAGGGGCATGCCCTTGGGCGTACAACCCTGGGTGGAAACCAGATTTTCGCCTCTCGCCTCAAAGGCTTCCACGCGCGCCAGTCCAGCCTCGGTAAGTGGGAATGCGTTGGTGTCCAGCCTGCTGAGATTGAACAATCCGGGCAATGCAAACGAAGAACTCCAGACCCGGAAAATACCGGCCTCCGGTCGTGAGCGATCACCCTCATTCTGGCTCCAGAATGCAAAATCACCGCGGCTTTCTTCGGACCAGCGCACACTGGCACTGGGCCAGGTGACAAACTCTTCGCCACTGGACAGCAACACGTTTTGCATGAACATTTCACGACGTGCTGTAACCGGTGACCAGCCGGCGACACGAACACGATCACCCACCTGGAACAAGCTCTCCCGCAAACCGGAACGGGCAAGTGTCGTGACACCGGCCCCTTCCACTTCCCACTCGATTTCCTGGCCATTCTCATCAGTCACCAGAACCATCAGGTGAGCATGAGGATTGCGCCAGCGGATTGCCGTGATTACTCCTTCTATCTCCGTAAGACTGCGGGAATCATAGCGTCCGTCAGAGGAGTGATGCGCACTGGCAGAAGCAGTGACAAGCAACAGGCCAGCAAAGAGTATGGCAATATTTTTCATGGCTTCCTCACTTTTAAAGCACATTGTCCTGGCAGCAACTGATGACTGCCCCGGATTTCACGATATGACTGCTGGCCTCAGGCCAGGGCCTGCCTGACATACTCCGGTGACAACGGCAGACGACGAAGTCGCACACCCGTGGCATTGAACACGGCATTGGCGACTGCAGCCGGTACGGTCACATGACTCGGTTCGCCGGCACCGCCTGCCGGCAGGTCGGGTCGGTTGATCGTGGCAATTTCAATACTTTCCGGCGCATCCGTGATATCCAGGATCGGGTAGCTCAACCAGTCCTCGCTGCGGACCATCTGTTCATCAAAGCGTACTTCCTCGAACAGGGTGCGGCTCAGGCCCTGCACGATATTCCCCTCGATGGTCGTGCGCAGGCTTTGCGGATTGATGATCAGTCCGCAATCATGGGCAACGTAAAAGCGCCGCGCCCAGACCCGGCCACTGGCCGGTTCCACTTCCACGTCACAGACCGTGGCCACGAATCCGCCAAAGGCAGTAGCCAGGGCCACGCCCCGGCCGGTCAGCAGTTCACCACTGCGCTGTCCCTGCGGCGCTGGCGTTTCCTGCCAGCCGGACAGTTCGGCAACCGCTTCCAGCACCGCGCGTTCGCGCTCATTGTTCAAATAACGCAGGCGCAGGGCGATGGGATCCTGGCCCGTGGCTGTGGCCACCTCGTCGATAAAGCTTTCATGGGCAAAATGAATCTGGGGTTCCTGGGGGGCACGCATGTGGGAGGTGCGCAGCGGTGAAGCCTTTTCCTGCAACGGCGCAATCGTTTCCCAGTAGGCCACACTGTTGGGAAAATCATAGGACTCGGTAGGTGCCCCGAAGTTATAACGGCCTTCCCGCTCGTAACCGGTGAGCTGACCGACCAGGGTATCCTTGGGATCGGCGGCATTGAACCAGACGTCCCAACCCGACATGCCCTTGGCATGGTAATACCAGCCCGCTATGGCATTGTTGTTTACACCGGCACGGCAGTTGATGACACAGGGCGGCGCCTTCGGATCCCAGGCATGGCCTTCATGGCGCATCCACTGCATACGTACCGGTTGTCCCAGGTATTGGGACAACAGGGCTGCCTCGTAGGCCGCTTCATCGGCATCGCTGCGCCCATAGGAACCGGCACCGGGTTTCCAGACCACCCGCACCTGCTCATCGGACATACCCAGCAGGCGGGCAATGCCGCTGCGGGTGTCATGGGGTTTCTGGGTATCGGAATAAATCACCGCGCTGTCTGCACTGACATCGGCCACACCAATGGAAGGCCCCATGCGGGCATGGGACTGGAACGGTACCTGGTAGGTGGCCTCCAGTTGTTGCGGTGCCGCCGCAATGGCAGCCAGTGTGGGCGCCGTTTCATAAGGCTGCCCGCCAAATCCGCCGGTGGCACTGTCGCCGGTGGCAGGACTGGCCTCGATATGCTCAAACAGGGTATCCATTGCCGGAAACGGCGCCTCGGCCTGGCTCCAGGTCACTGCCAGTTCGCGGGAGGCCTTGATGGCAGCCCATTCGGTGTCTGCCACCACGGCCAGGAAATCACCATTTCTGACTGCGCGGGCAGAGGCAATGCCGGCAATGGAGTTTTCATCATGGGACACCGGCAACTGGTTGGCCACCGGCGGGCGCACAGCCCGGGCGTGCAGCATGCCCGGCAGGCTGACATGGGCACAGTATTCCGTGGTGGCCATGATCTTCCCGGGAATATCCTTGCGCGCTACCGGCGTACCAACGACACGATAGTCACTGACGCTTTTGGGTTGCGCCCGGCCTGTAACATTCAGGTTGTTACCGAAACTGCCATTCCAGTCCAGCTCAAGGGCAAAGCCGTCCGCGATGAGTTCACCATAGCTCACCTGGCGTGAGGCATTACCAGCAACCGACACGACGCCATCATCAACACGCAGGGAATCCACAGACACATCCAGGTTTTGCGCTGCCCGTTGCAGGAAGATACGGCGGGCTTCGGCGGCAGCATTGCGCAGGGCATTGGCACCCAGGCGCACACCACTGGAGCCGCTGGCACCACCCTGGTTCGGGGTACGATGAGTATCACCCATCACGACACTGACCTTGCTGACGGCAAGATCCAGTTCATCGGCCACCACCTGGGCAATGGCGGTATCCACCCCCTGCCCCATGTCCATCTTGCCAAAGAAAGCAGTGACCAGGCCGTTGTCGTCAAAGGCCAGCCAGGTATCCAGTTGCTGGGGGCCGATGGCGCGCGGCTCGGCAGCCAGGGTCTGGGCCTGGCTGGCATTCATGGTGAGAATACTGATACCGCTGGTGCTGCAGGCAAAAACCAGCGCTGACCCTTTGCCCAGAAAAGCACGGCGGCCCTGGTTCACGGTAAACTCAGGCTTGTTCATTGGTCACCTCCGCATAATCACGGACCTGCGTTCCGGCCACCGGTTGTCCCAGCGCCATGGCATCGGCTGCCCGGCGCACGGCGCGCATGATCGCCATATGGGTACCACAACGGCACTTGAGCCCGGTGAGCATCTGGCGAATCTCCGCATCGCTGCGATTCGGGTCCTGCTCCAGGGCTGCTGCGGCAGTCATCATCCAGCCATTGGTGCAATAACCGCACTGGGCCGCTTCCTCGGCAATAAAAGCTGCCTGCACCGGATGCGGACTGTCCTCGGTACCCAGGCCGTCCAGGGTCCGGATTTCCCCGTTGACCGCTGCAGAGACCGGCAGGATGCAGGAGCGCACGGCGTTACCATTGAGGATGACCGTGCAGGCGCCACACTGCGACAGGCCGCAGCCGAACTTGGGGCCCTTCAAGCCCAGTTCACCACGCAAGGCATACAACAGCGGCATGTCGGTATCGGCATTGATGGCCTGCTGTTGTCCATTCACTTGAAGATTGAAAATCGGCATATGTCCCCCTTGTCTTTCACCCCCTGTAACACAGGGTTGTATGTCCTGAATCTAGCCTTTCCCGAATCAATAGTCCATGCCTGCAAATCCCGGAACAAAGAAACCGCAGACAGCATGGCTAAATGGCTATAATGCCCCTATGAAAAAAAGTAGCGCCGGTTAATCTTCTTGTCCACCTCCCCTGCTGATCCCCAGTTCTTTGATGTCATCATTCTTGGTGGTGGTGCCGCCGGCCTGATGTGTGCGATGACGGCGGCCAGCCGTGGCCGCAAGGTCCTGGTCCTGGAAAAAGCCAACCGTATCGGCAAGAAAATCCTCATGTCCGGCGGGGGTCGCTGCAACTTCACCAACTACAGTATCGAACCCGATAATTTCCTTTCCCGGAATCCCCACTTCTGCAAGTCAGCCCTGGCCCGCTATACCCAGTGGGATTTCATCAAGCTGGTGGAAAAACACGGCATTGATTATGAGGAACGGAAACACCAGCAGTTGTTTTGCCGGGACTCGGCAAAGCAGATCGTGGCCATGTTACATACCGAGTGCCGGGAAGCCGGTGTCAGCATTCGCACAGACTGTGAAATTCACGACATTACAACAGGGGATAAAGAGAGCGCACGTTTTCAGTTAACTGTCACGTTTACCAGGACAGCACCGGATATACGCCAATCAATGGCGTGTGACTCCCTGGTCGTGGCCACCGGTGCCCTGTCCGTGCCCACTCTCGGCGGCAGTGGCATGGGGTATGACATCGCCCGTCAGTTCGGCCTGGCCCTGACCGAGCGCCGTGCCGGCCTGGTACCCTTCATGTTTACCGATGAATTCAAAGCCGTTTGTGAACGCCTGTCCGGCCTGTCAACGGACGTCAGCGTCAGCTGCAATGGCCAGTCCTTTCACGAAAGCATGCTGTTCACCCATCGCGGACTCAGCGGTCCGGCCATGTTGCAGATCTCCAGTTACTGGCATCCGGGTGACACCATTACCATCAACCTGCTTCCCGGTATTGATGCCACGCCATGGCTGGTATTGATGAAACAGGACAAGGGTAAAAACCTGTTGCGCAGCCTGCTGCAGGAACACCTGGGCAAGGCACTGGTTCTGGAACTGCAATCCATGTGGTGGCCCGGGGAGGCGGAAAAACCGCTGGCAGAGTTCAGTAATCAACGTCTTGCAGAGCTAGGAAAACAATTGAATGCCTGGACCCTGAAACCCTCGGGCACCGAAGGCTATCGCACCGCTGAAGTAACCCTGGGTGGCGTGGACACCAACGGCATCAGCTCGCAAACCATGGAAGCGAAGCAGCAGCCGGGACTCTATTTCGTCGGGGAGGTGCTGGATGTCAGCGGTCACCTGGGCGGTTTCAATTTCCAGTGGGCCTGGTCGTCAGGTTACGTGGCCGGGCAGGTGGTCTAGGTAATGAATGTCGCTTGGTAAACCTTCATTTCGGTCGGTATCGCGACCTTGCCGAACCTGGAAGCGTAGGTCGGCATAGCGAAGCGTTTGCCGACAATGACAAGCCTCCATGTCGGCAAACGGCCTTTGGCCTATGCCGACCTGCGACATTGTCCCTGACCGTCAATCTTCACTGCGCACCGGTTCTGTCGACGGCAGGAGATAACCGTGATTGGTCATGCTCATGTTCGGGTCATACTCACAGGGCACGCAATCTGGCAGGAACAACTCCGGCTGCCTGCCGCTGACGGGATTCTTGTAGCCCCACCACATGGGCAGGATCATCGGCCAATCCCAGGGTTCCCCGGTGCCGCCACGAAAATGCTCCTGCAGGACCCCCAACTCATTGATTGGTACATCAGGTCGGTACTGCTTCACCAGCTCGGCACCAAAGTAACGCTTGGGGCCATCAGGATCACGGAAGCGTCTTGCCGGCGGCGCAGCGCCTTCCGGTTCGGGCATGTTCACTCCCGCCCAGCCGCGTTCCCAGTCAGGCATCTCAAAATAGGGTTCATCCAGAGACAGGTTCCACAGGCGCCAGATGCCCTCTTCAAGGATCAGGTGGTCATCCGGATAGATGGCCCCGAACAGGGTTGAGGAGCGGTCCTTGTAGGTATTCGGGTGAAACAGGTAGGTTCGCAGGCGCGCCGAGCGGCCATCGGGCGCAACGATAATGACGGGCTGGATGCGCCAGTGAAAGGCAATACCCGTTTTCTTTGTGTCGAGGCTGACCGGGTCACCATATTCCAGGAACAGCGCCTTGGAAATACGCGGAAAGCTGGTGTAGTACCCGGCAAAGGGAACCTGCTTGGTCCCGGTATTACCGAACAGTTCAGACAACCAGTCCCACTGGGAGTCATCGGCGTAGTAGCCATAGGAAGATGAGACATGCTCCGCGCCATCGTAGGCCGTGGCCATTCGGAGTTTGCGCCGCGCCTCATTGAGGCGTTCGTCAGTCATACCGGTTTGTGTTTTACGACCACCGGGCGACAGGCGCGACAATGGTGTAGAGGCCACCAGTTTCATCCCTGCGGGCGCTTTCACTGCTACTCCGGTTACCGGATGCCGCGAGACAAAATCAGGAATCAGGCGATCCTGCTCGCCCCGGTCAGTGCGGGGCAAGGGCTTGTCAGGCGCCAGTTCCCCGGTGAGTGACTGCATGATCCGGCTTTTGCCCCAGCCCTGGAAATAGTCAGCACGAAATACCGGGAACACGCGCATTTCCTGCACTTGCCACAAGCCATCGACTTTCACGAAGAGATTCCTGAAGACCGAGACTTCCCAGAACGCTTCCTCGTTTTCCACATCACCAATCATGGCCATTTCAATGCCACGGACCTGTGCATGTTGACGGCCAGGCATCAGGCTCACGACAGTGTCAAACTGCAGGCGATCATTGAGTATGCCCCAACTCAAGCCTTCCGGCCCCATGCGCTCGTGTGCCCGGCGGACTCCCGCCCTGCCTTCATAAATCCCGTTGCCACCAAATTCATAGACACCATCATCAGCAAACAGGTCAGTGACATCGGTCCACATCCGCCGGTTGACGTAATAACCATAGACGGCCTGCAGATTCCGCACCAGGGACTCATCGTTCATGATGGCAATCCGTTCTTCCAGGTCAGAAAGACTCACCTGGCTGGCCGGTGCCGGGCCTTGCGGTGCCGGTATGGGAATACCGCTTTCATCCGGTGTGAAATGGTAGGGCAGGATAGCCAGGTCCCTGCCCTTCCAGTTATTCCAGCCATCCTCGTAGGGGCCGGCATACTGCGGATAACGATGATGCTTGCTGATTTTCCAGGCACCATCCTCGCGTACGTAATCATTTTCAAAGACACTGCCCTCAATGCTGGCATTGCCCTGGTCATCACTGAGTAGATAAAACCCGTACCAACGGCCCTCCGCGGATTCGCCGTCAACAGACAGGTTGACGACCGGATGGTCAATTATCTGTGTATTCACTGCGCCGGGCGGCAAACCCTGCTGGCCGCCACCAACCTCATTCACCAGGTAATCACGAATGGCTTCGCGTCCTTGCAGGCTGGTTTCATCGAAGAGGAATTCGGCGTTATCGGCAAACAGGTCAGCCATCTCGTTCCAGAGACCGAACTGGGCATACTGGGCATAGGTGCGCTGCAGTTTTTTTACAGCCCGCATGGATTCCGCGCGATCCACATCCCGTGCCAGGGCATCAAGGTCGTACTGGGCCAGGGCGGCATTGGACAACGTTATCTGGAACAATACTGCCAGTAACGGCAGGAACATCCTGTAATTAATAGACATCAGACTAATTTCCCCTTGGTATTTCCCGGATTTAAAAAATTCAGTGACACATTCTTCGGGGCTAAAGCCCCTTCCTACACAGTTTAACTATCCTTTTGTAATCCCTAACAGAATATACCTGAACATGGTAGGAAGGGGCTTTAGCCCCGAATAAAAAAGGCCAGCCTATCGCTTGACGAGAGTAGCTGACCCCTTAGATTTCATGTGCAACCGACTTTATGGTTTTTATCATTGTCGGCTTATGTCTGTATCAATTATTTGCGTGTGATGGCATTACTCTGTGCACCATTGAGCAGGTTCTGCCCTTCACGCATGGCGGCCGTCAGGCCAATAATGAACTGGGTAGTGGTGCCGTAGTAGGTTTCGGAGGCAACATCGAGGTTGCTGGAGGCTACGTTCAACACGCGGGTATAGAGACGCCCCGGTGGGTTTTTGTCACCGAAACGCGGCGCATTTTTGAACTCACCGTTGCGTGTCATTTCACCAAGGGTGTACATGATCCGGGTCAGGTTGGCTTCCATTTCCGCCTGGGTCAGCTTGGTTTCTTCCCCTTCACTGTTGACCTTCAATGCCAGTTCCAGGGCACTCTGGGCAAGCTGGTCGGCAGTGGCCGTTTCGGCGGTGACCCCTTCGGGAAGCCGGTCCAGGATCGCATTCCTGGTCGCCACATCATTGGGCACCTGGGCCTGGACGGTCAGTGCCAGCAAGGGCAGACAGAGTAAAGCAGCGTGGATGAATCGCATGGCAGGTTCAGTTATCCAGCAGGGCATCAATGAATTCGACGGTTTCCGTATGACCCATCTTCACTGCCAGATCGCGGGGCGTCATACCGCCTACATCCCTGGCCTGGAAATCCACGCCCTGTTCCCAGGCAAACTGCAAAGCCTCGTTCCAGCCGGCCTTGGCAGAGCCATGGACAATATTCTGGCCGTTGGCCGCCACGCCATGGATATCGGCACCGGCTTCCTGCAGCATTTTCATGATGGTCACCGCATCGGCACCGGTCTTGAATTCTCCGGAGATGGGATATTCCATGAAGATGCCATAAACACGCCAGACACCACCTGCTGTCAGCAAAGGGGTGACTTCGTAAACCTTGTTGGCGGCATGCACATTGGCACCATAGGACAATAACAATTCTACCGCTTCGATATCACCGGCCTTGGCGGCCTTGTGCAGGGCTGTCGCACCGCCACTGAGAACACGGGCGTCCGGACTGCCATCGGTATAACCACGGTCACCACCGGAGCGAAACGGCGGCTCCTTCTTCAGGCGCATATCAACGTTGATGCCCCTGTCGAGCAGAATCCTGGCGATATCCAGCCCGGACAACTCATCGGTGGAGGGTAAATCGCCACGGCGGCTGCTGGTCAACAGGTTCAGGTCGATGGCGTTATACAGGGCGGTACGACCCCACCAGTCCCAGCGATGTATATCTGCACCACGCTCAATGAGCAGGTCTGCCGCATCCCAATGCATGTTCAGTGTGGCCATCAACAGGGGCGTCTGGCCCCAGAGATCAGGAAGGTCAATATCGGCACCGCCTTCCAGCAACGCGGTAATGCAATCCATGCAACCTTCACGTGCGGCATAGAGCAAGGGGGTGTAGCCACCCGGGTCCAGGGGTTTGTTACGAGGCTCGGAAGTGATGTAGCGCGGCCAGGCATTGTCCTTGCCGCGGGCATCAACATCCGCGCCCGCTGAGACCAGCAGTTGCACCATGTCCGGCTGACTCTGGGAGGCTGCCCACATCAGGGCAGTCTGGCCACCCCAGTTTTCCCGGGCATCGACGTTGGCGCCATGCTCGAGTAACAATTCTGCAGTATCAACATGCCCGGTGCGGGTGACTGCCATTAACAGGGTCTGGCCGTCCTGGTTGGCGGATTCAGGATCACCGCCGGCTTCCAGCAGGGCTTTCATGATGTCGAATTCACCATGCACTGCAGCCACGGTCATGGGCGTGGCATAGTAATCATTACTGGTATCCGGATTCGCACCCTGCTCGAGCAGACGTTCAACCAGGTCCACCTCTTTCCGGTAGACCGCCCAGTGCAGGGCTGTCGTGCCATCGACTGAAGGCTGGTTGACATCAACCCCGTCGGCAATCAATTCCTGTGCAGCTTCAATATTGCCGGCTTCTACCAGGTCTGGCAGGGAGTCCTGCGCCATTGCTGTATTGGTCAGCAGTAATGCCGACAGGGCACATAAGAGCAGACTGCGCAGACGGGTGAAAAAATTGCAGCCAGGCATATCAGACTTCCGAGAAAATGCCGGTGCTGTCGCCCAGGGAATCAATGCCCGGTATGCCGGCCCGGTCCAGCAGGGTCAGGATCAGGTTGGCATGCGGTGTATCGGCGGCGTATTGCAAATGCTGTCCACCCTTGATGCGGCCGTAGCCTTTACCAAAGATCGTGGAAGGCAGCGGGTTGGCATTATGGGAATTGGAGTCACTCATGTTGCTGCCGTACAGCAGGATGGAATGATCCAGCAGGGAACCATCACCGTCCGGTGTGTTACTCAGGCGCTCCAGGAAGCGGGCAAAAATGCGGGAGTGGTAATTCTGGATGACCGCACACTTGTCCATGTTGGCCTGCACATAGCGATGGTGGGACAGCGGATGGTAGGCATCGGAAATACCGATCTGGTTATAGGTCAGCATGCTGATTTCAGCGGATATCATCATGCTGGTAATACGGGTCAGTTCGGCCTCGTAAGCCAGTGCGGTCAGGTCATACATCAGGTTGATGTGCTGCTCCCAGTTACCGGGTACACCCAGGGGCGCATCGGGAATGTCGATGCCGGTAAAGTCCTGCTGGCCCAGTTTCTCTACCTGTTTCTCTACATCACGGACCGATTCCAGGTACTCCTCCATGCGCTGCTGGTCGGCATTGCCGAGCCGGCTGGTCAGGGAAGAGGCGCTTTCAGAGACCATGTCCAGCAGGCTGAACTTCTGGTTCATGATGGAATCACGTTCGGCAGCGGTATCACCCTGGCCAAACATGCGGAAAAACAGTTTGCGCGGATTATGCTCCAGCGGCAAAGGCTGGGTGCGTGCGCGAAAGGAGATCGTGGAGCCGTAGCCGCAACCCAGGTTGGCATCGCAGGCACCGGCGCTGGAGGCCTTCACTTCGGTACATAGTTCCAGCGACGGGAACGGTGTGTCCTGGCCGATATGCTGGGCAGCAATCTGGTCAGCGGAAATACCGTAGTTGGGGTCACTTTCATCCACCGCAAAAGGTGAAGCACAGCTCAACCACGTACCCGGAGACGTGGCATGCACGCCGGCGCCCTCTGCGGCGCGGTTACGCAGGCCGCTGACAATGGTCATCTGGTCACGGAATTTTTCCAGGGGTTTCAGGATCGGGGTGATGGAAAAATCGGACCCCGTGGTGGCGGGCGTCCACTTGTCCATGATGGCGCCATGGGGGAAATAGAAAAAGCCCATCTTCGGGCTCGGGGAGGCAGCCGTTTGTGCCAGGGCAGTACCTGCCGGAATCATGGCGTCCAGTAACGGCAAGCCGATGGCTGTTCCCATACCGCGTAACATGGTCCTGCGTGACAGGTGTTTCTTGGTGATGAACATGTGTCTTCCCCTGGATCCCCTCTGGATCGCTCTAAAATTTGATAGTTACCTGTTCGTTCTTTCTGCTTACTATGTAACAACTACTTGATATAACAACCTACCGGCCAATATAACAAAAGTATGTGGGGCCATATATAACAGTATATTAATGCTTTATATAAGGCCTCTGGTCATTCCCTGTACGGCCAGTTTACTCCTGTGCCAGGGAATTTGCCGCTAATTCCGGCCCCTGTTCATATTTAAGCCTGAACTGGTCGCTGCTGACGATGCCCTTCACCAAGGCAGAAAAGCGGTAATCCTCAGCCGCTGCTTCCCGCACAATACGGCGGATTGTGGGCATATCCGGGTATTCTATTCGGCGCCCCAGGGCGAAAATCATCAGTTTTTCGGTGAATGTCTGTACGAACTGGTCAGGTCGCCTGAGAATGGCCTCACGCAATGCCACTGGCCCCTCGACCGGTGTGCCATCGGCCAGGACCCCGGATGCATCAATAGGAGAGCGTGCCATGCGGTCTTCTTCACGCCACCTGCCCACGGCATCGAAATTTTCCAGGGCAAAGCCCAGCGGATCGATTACCCCGTGACAGGAGTTGCAGGACGGATTC
>Ga0181565_10003838_pt1 | contig 11528 bp, 12 predicted proteins | sample 101ome_16_FD_129661 | JGI IMG/M metagenome (GOLD analysis project Ga0181565, IMG submission 129661) | Coastal salt marsh microbial communities from the Groves Creek Marsh, Skidaway Island, Georgia - 101401AT metaG (megahit assembly) | ecosystem: Environmental > Aquatic > Marine > Intertidal...
GGGTACGGGACGGCATGAGCAAACGCATTCAACTCAACCAGGACGTGAACGCATGAACCAACAACACACACAAAAATCGATGCTGGTCGCCCTCGGGGCGGCCGTTTCCCTGTCCGTTGCCATGGGCTGGCTGGTGCTCCGTATGGAGCAGCGCTGGTTGGACGACGGGCGCTCCGGCTTCGAAGGCGACGGCGGTCTTCTGCTGCTCATCCCATCGGTGCTGGCGGCGCTGATGCTCTACGGGTTGATCCGCTGGCGCCTCGAAGGGGCGCGAGCCTTGGCCCTCAACCCCGGCTACGTCAGCCGTCCGCTGACGCTGGGCTACCTCGTGCTGATGTTCATCATCGGGGCGCTGGTCGGTCCGGGCGTCCTCAACGGTGGGGCCTGGCCGCTGGCGGCGTTGGCCGTGGCGGTGGGCGTCAGTGCAGGGTACGTGGCGGTGCTCAACCGGGCGCCGGTGAAGGCGTACGGTGCGGTGGACGTGGCCGAGTGACCCGCCTCGATCGGCTTCATTCTCAAAACATGAACAAAACATGTTCACTTTCCGTTGCGAAAAACATGGTTTTTCACCGAGATTTCGGAACAACATGACATCTTATTGAATAAGGTTTAAATATTTGTTCCGTGAACGGTGTTCCTGCGAGGGAGTGACATGAGGGGTGACACGTTTCTGATTCGGAATGTGCAGACTTCACCCCCACGGCATCGCCGCCGATGACAACGTCGTTGACGACAGAAACGGTTGGCTGGCACCTTCCAGTGCCGCCGCTGTCTCGCTCAGGACAACAAGGAGGTATGGTGTAGCGGAGAGCATCAGGGGCTTCGGATCCCTGGACCCCGGTTCGAATCCGGGTACCTCCGCATGTCCTGTTCCCATGGGGCATGGTGTAATGGAGAGCATGTTGGCGTGCGATGCCTTCGATCCGGGTTCGACTCCCGGTGCCCCAACCAAACTCACGCTCGGCGGAGCAACAACGCAACAAGGAGAAAGCAACATGAAACACAGAACAATCAAGGACATGGAGAACAAAGACGGGGCGTGGTTCGTCACCAACGGCTACGCCCATCCGGAGACACTGATTGACCACGATGCCGATTTGGACGAAACCGAGGCGTTGCTGGGCATGTTCGCTGCGTACAATCAGCACCACATCGCCAACGGCACGCCGTGGAACACCTGGCCCGATTGGGAGTTGTGTTTGACCTCAATGCCGCATGAAATCCAGTTCCTGAGCGAGGCCAATGAGGCCGAGAAAGCGAGGATGGCGCATTGGCTTCAGCTGATGCAATTCATCCACGATTCGCCGCAGGTGACGGTGGACGGTTACACCGTTCAAGTGAAAGGTTCGCACGGGACGACCTTTGCGTTCGACCTCAGCCTCGATTTGAGGGCCTGGGTCAGGCCGGGTGATATGGCGAAGCACATGCAGATGCTCGAGGACGGCAGCAGACCGAGGGAATGGATGAGGCTGCACGGTGGCAACGGGGGGGTCGTCTATGCGGGCATGCACGTGGTCGGCCACTCGCTCGGTTCGTTCTGGTACGTGCCCGACCATGTTCCGCACCTTGGAGGCAGAGCGACCCAACACACGGCCGACGAGGAAATTTGCATCGAGCCCAACAACGCCTCGTTGGCCTTGGCGATGACGTCCCTCATTCACCTCTGCATCGACGACACGCAGATTTGGTTGATGAACGCCGAGAAGGACATCCACGAACAGGTCAGGGCCGAATGGTGGAACGAACATTGGCCCCAAGGCAGGCCTGAAGACTTCCTTTGCCAGTACACCAAGGACGAATGGGAAGCCATCCAGGCGAGTTGGTGGGACGAAGCGAGGGACAGAATCCATGCGATCAGGAGGCAACAACATGAATGAAAAAATGGAATGGAAGAAACTGTTTGAACTGCTCATGACGTTCATTGAACTTCAGAACACGTTCACGAAACTGAGAATACAAGATTTGAGCGAATACATCGAGAGGCCGTGCTCTTGCCCGGATTGCATCATGAAAGCCCTGAGCGGTAAACCGGTGGACGACGAGGACAAGGAATGGTCGGAATTCGATGACGGCTTCAGGGAGGAATGGGAATGACCGTGGTCTGGAGACCCAACCCCACCGCCCCGTTGTGGAGCGAATCGGAGATCGGCGAGCCGGAAGGACCGTTCTTTCACCACTTCGACCTGAAGCACGTGAAACAAATCGGACCGTCCTGTGTCGCCACGACGCTGTCCATGGTGGCCAACGCCACCGGCGCCCACACCACACCGGAGGACTTCAAGGCCATGACCAATTCACAAGCACCGCACACCTGGTCGCAGGCGCTCAAGCCCTACGGTTTGCAGCTCGCCTACTGCAACAACGACGTGAGAAGGCTCGGGTACTTCATCGACGAACTCGTCGCTTACGACGACCTGTTCTTCCTTTGCTTCTACTCCGAAGACCCGCCGTCCGACCCCAACGCATCGGGCAAGTTGTGCACGGCCCACATCGTCACCATGCACAGGGGCACCGTCTACGACACGGCCAAGGCCGCTCACTTCGGTGGCGTGTGCCACGCCCACGACTACAGCAGGCTCGAAAGGCAGACGAAGAGGATCTTCAGGGTCGTGCCGCTGCACCATCCGAGGTGTGTCTGATGGAGCCGTTCGACGATGCCAACGGTCAGCCGGGACTGGGAAATGAACAATCGCCAACGAAGGTTTCCATCGACGCAACCGAGGGAAGGTTCGGCACCTGCGTGGCGTACGGACCTTCGGCGGGCATCGGCTTGCCGATCAAGGTGGCCGAACAAAGGCCCTTGGTCATGGTTCACCCGTGTGCCCATGCCCACTACCACGCCAGCCATGCCCTTGTTGCCGACGGCGGTCATCCGTTCCTGCAGTTCATCGTGGATTTCGGCGACCATTCGCCCGACGCTTGGGGCGTCAACGCGAGCGTGGCGGGCACCGCCACCCACGTGAGGTTGGTGGATTCCACGGCGGGCCACAAGGTGTACAGGCAGGCCGACTTGGCCACACCCCACTGGCAGGTGCATGCCGTAGGCGAGGCGCTTGAGACGTTGGGGGCGCTGCCGCCCGTCGACATCCTCTACGTCGATTGGTTGTCGTGGATGAACCCCGAAGGCTACGGTGAACCGCTCGTCTTTTTGGAGGCCATGAGGGTGTACGCCCACAAGATCAGGGACGGCGGCTTGGTCGTCCTCGACCACAAACACCACCACCTCAACGGCGGCCCCGTGGATTGGTTCACCTTCCCTGAATCGCCCACGTTTGAGGTGCTTCCCGGCATCGAGATGGTCAACAAGGGTCCGGTGGAGTGGCTGGGGCCCGACTTGTACGGTGAATGCCAATCCCACAGCGCCAGCGTCTTCTCGGTGCACCACACCGCTCCACCGGCCCCAGAGGCCTCCGCATCAGCCGCTCACGAAAACGGTGGAGGATCTGGGTCTGTCGGCCGGGCGGTTCCCTTCGATTGGGACAAGGCGATGAGGGCATGGTTTGAGGTGAACGTGCCGGAACTCAGGTTCGGCGTTGACGGCCCGCCCGTCCGCACGTCACCGAATTCGCTGGCATCCGCCGAATCCATCCCCTCGCTGGCGCATCATCACCTGCACCCGAACGCCTTGACGGTCGAACAGTGGATGGACCTGTGGATGATGGTGAACGACGAGCACGAAGGCGACCCTGAGTTGCCACCGATACCGGCCGAAGCCGTGGAACCCGAGCCGTTTTCACCGAGGTTCATGAACTGGTTCAGGACCGACCCGTTGGCTTGAGATACGATGAAGACGCATCCGCTGAAATGCTTGTTCCGCCTAAAAATCGTCATAAAAACAATCGAAACCTCGCTCATCACTCATGACATCCTCATAACCAGGATGTTCCGGTTCACTGCAACCGCATGCAGGGCACCAGCCGGATGAACTGAAATCAACGTGGATCATGTGTTCACAATTGATGCAGAAACACAGGTCCTCCAAAGGCACGGGCTCTTCATCCTCTCCGGATTGGTGACGGGGGTCGATGGCATTCTGTGGATCGAATTTGAAGTCCTCAAGCTTCACTTCAGCAAAAAGTGTGTGCAGCTCGCCATCAGGGAGTTCGCTGATTTTGCGTCCGTCACTCAATCTCAAATCAGCAACGGCATAACACGGTGCTTCGGCGTAGAAGGACCACCATTGTAGGGGCTCATCTCGGCCTGCCACGAACGCCCTCGTGCAGCCCGGAATCTGAACATCGAGTTCACTGCGTGGTTTAATCCAGGTAGCAGGAAACGGTCTCGCCATGTACCATTCCCTATCATCACTTGCTGTTTCAATATCCATGATTCCCATAATGATTGGAGGGTCGTCCAACACATCTCGTGGCGGCACAGAGGCCAATCCAACGTATTGTTGAACAACCGTGCCCAAGTGCGACATGATTTCTTCACCGTTTTCGTATTTCCCAATGGGACGTTCATGCTCGGTCGCTCGTAAGGCTTTGACCTCGTCGAAATCAATGTAATTCACAAAATATCGCGTCATTCACTCACCTTCCTCTTTTATGTGGAAAAAGAACCAATCCATGGCGAATTCATCGTCCTCAAAGTTAGGATCCTCAATCAGATGCCGAGCATACTGTATCGCAGCCGTTCCAAGGTAACGGCCCCAGTATTCACCGTGTCCTACCCATTCCTTTTCCAATTCGTCAAACTGGGCTTGGAATTGTATCAGCTCAACCGCCAGTTCGACGACGTACTGTTGAAGTTGCCAGAATTCAACACCCCACTCACCATCAGGGTCGTTCCGGTATTGAGGAGGCCGATTCTCGGGTTTTTTTGCTTCTAGATCCAAAGCGATGAGGCCAAGTAAGAAATTTCCAAAAATCGCCCTCGGGGAGTTATTGTTGCTTGACACATTCAAAATCAAGAGTTATTGGTATTTGATACTAAGTCAAATTTTTACAATTCCTATTCTAAAAGTTGAGTGAGGTGTTATTGAGTTAATCATCAGTATGCATGGCCTGAAAATCCATGCGGAATGTCACTTTGAATCTTTTTTGATCTACTAATTCAAACAACACAGAGAAACGGGAATTCTTTTCCCCGTTTGCCAAAGAGTCATAGACATTTGTGAGATTTTGGGTGAACATTAATTTTGTTATTTTGTGGCTTTTCCAACTAAATTGAACGACATGCCGCTCTGGTAGAGCAGATTGGGATAGTTTGGTTGGTTTACTTCTATTCATTTGAACCAAACGAACCTGAGCTGGGTACTCTTTCCCCCGATGGACCAATGAAAACTCACATTGCAATTTTTCGCTATTCAAAGAGTATACTGAGCATATTTCTCCAAATACCTCTTTAGGTAATGTGAAACAATACGACTCGGATTTGTCCTGTCCAATGAAAGTTTTTTTTGGCCATACTTCAAAAGATGACTCGCTGTATACTTTTGGGCGGGGCATAAAATAAAACAGGGAAATTGAGTTTATTTTCTTTGATCAAAATCTTTAGATCCTTATTATTGCTGGAATAATTATGCCAGTGGCCGACTGTGACGAAAACTTAAACCCTCCTCTAATGAGAAATCAAAACAGAAGGTGCCCAGAATATACTGTCAAAGAAATCAATCAACGCGTGAATGTTTCTTTGCCAGTAACTATCGGAAATCAAAATAATCACACCTTGGTTCAAGGTTTTCTGACAGTAGATGAAATTCTGACCATTAGTATGATTCCAGATCTAAATTTTAATCAAAGTCTTGTTGATTTTGCAGACGATACATGGACCGATATTGGAAATTTAGGAGCCGGCCCGCCTGAGCGCTGGCAAAGACCTCTAAACTTCAGTCGAGAACGTGACATCAGAGATTATTTTCTTTCAGTTGCTGGTGGCATGGTAAGAAGGCCAGAATCATTGATACCGGGTTCAGTTGTGTTGGGGGAAAGAGAGGTAGAAGGTAATAATGGAGATATTTCGGTGGATGTCACCGCAAGAATGCCTCACAAGCAATATTCAATGACAGTTGAATATGACCTGCTGGAAGAATGTCCTGAATGTAGTCACACCGAAATTAATACATTTTTTGACCGCTGTCCCGTTCACGATTGTGTACAACACAAAATTTCACAAGCTCCATTTCAGATCATCGATGGTCAACATCGTGTATTAGGTATGAAACGACTATCTGGGGAGGAAAAAATTCCAGTGGTATTCTTATTATTCGATAAACACGAAGTCACGGAAGAGGTTGATAATCAAACTCTGGTGATAAAACCAACTATTCAAGGTACTGAGGCAGCGGTTCAGGCAGAAATATTTGAAAAAATGAATAATGAAGGAGCAAACCTAGATTCCTTACATTCTTTATGGATTAAACGTATGCTCGATCCAGCAAACATGAGGGTTGATGAGGCAGAAGCATTCGACTTATTGTGCAATTTAGGAAGAAATGTTGGTCGTGCCGCAAACAAATGGAGAGGGAAAGTTCAATTTCAACCAAAATCATCTCAACAACCTTTCATCACCTCTAAGCGTGGTGTTGATACCGGTGCAAATACTGGGGCAATACGGCAGATACTTCCCAATTTGCGAGCGTTTGCTGCAGATGCCGCAGTGGGCCGTCCGACGCATCAGCAACAGCTAATCAATTTCATTCGCGGTGCAATAGATGATGTTGCAGCGGGACCAACTGTAGCATCTGCTAAAGATATGTTCACAGGCCCTGGAGTAAGGCCTTTCGCTGGGGGAAGACTTTTTGAAGTGATAATTAGAAACTACGACCTCATTGCTCAATGGGCGAAGCGCTTGAATGGAGCCCTCGATCATGCAGCGTTCGTGGATGCTTGGAATCTACAAAGTGACAGTTTTGATGTGGGTTATGGGCCTACTTGGAGTAAGTATAGGAGTACTGGTGAACTACAATGGCAATATTTTGAAATGTATTGGAAGTTAATGTGGAACCAGCCTTTAATCCCTGATGCTGCTGAAGCTTGCGGATTTAGGCTTCCTCAAACAGCACCCGATTGGGAGACCGATTTGGGAGTCGCACCAAATTGTGCTGATTGGGGTGAGTATGCAGGTTTGCCACCAGACCCGATCACTCTGGTGACTCCGGGGACTATGCACTTATCAGGTGGTTCTACGGGAAGCAGCAAAAATCCCCATGGGCCAGCAATTGTCACAACGGTTCTTGATACCTTTGACATGGAGTGGAATGCTCCTCGAAATATCCTGAATACAGTAAAACCTCTAGTTCAAGTCAGATTTTCACAGGCGGGAGGTGGATGGGGTTCATGGGATGAACTTGATTCAGATGCTTGGTCTGGATTGGGGACCATCAACGCTACAGTAGACCTATCCGATTATGTTGCTCAAGGGCTATTGGGGGCAGGAGATCAATTTCAAATCCAAATTGAGTACGAAAATCTGAGAGGAAGCAGCCTTTGCCAATTACAATATGAATTAATGTAATGTGAGTTGATAAAAATGTCAGAGTGGCTCAGTCTAATGCGGATGGAGGGGATCACATTAATCCCTGATGATGCCGATCCAGAAGAAGTACAAAGAATCGCAGACATTGGATGGTTTTCAATATTAGTTGCAGGAAAATTGTATAAGGATAATCCATCGTTAAGTTCTGAAGATTTTGTTGCTCGAGTTAAGGCAGATATTCGAGATTCTTATTTCGAACTCGGATTAAATGACCGATTGGATTGGGATTTTTGTGTTCGCTTGACATTGGTATGCTATGAAGCAAAAGTAACACCCCCAACTCGATCTCGCCTTCCAAGTGTGGAAGGAATGAAATGTTGGTGTGGATCACATGCAGAAGAACTTGATCATTTGTGGCCATTGTCACATGGAGGCCCTCCTCATCCAACAAGAGAATACGGGGGCATGTCTGATCATAACTGGAACTTCATGCCAACATGCAAATTTCACAATAGACAAAAAGCTGCAACACCCATGCTCATCTACAAAAAGGAATTTTTGCAGGACTTAAGAAAATATATCTTTACTAGAACTAGAGGTGTTGATGTTTGACTCGGAATTTAAATAGCAATTTAGATAAGCAGGTTTTTTGAAAATCGTATCTCAATTTTCGTGGACAATACCATCATATTCTCTGTGATATCAAATTTGTCTGTTGCTGAATATCTACTTGAAACTGGCTAGGGGTTGTTTCTGACCTCCGGTTTACAAAAATCATTTGCAACATTAACCCATGTTTCTTGTCCCTGTATATGCCACAAAGCATCATCTGGGTTTCCCTCATCGGTTGAAAAATCACCCTCATTAAATTTCTTTAGCCAATGAAAAAGCCATTCGATGCTTTCATCTCGACCTTTCGATGTAATGTGATTTTCAACGACCTGAATGATGGCCCCTGCACTCACATGTCCTCCAATTTGGCTCAATGCCTGAACTCGGACATCAACATCTGGATCAACAATGAGCTCAGCAAGGACATTCATATCGCCCTCACCAGTACAGTGGATCAATTCTTCTTCCTGCCAAATCATGATGCTGTAAATCCTCGTCCATTTGTTTGGACTTTTCCGTTTTGCAAGCACCTGCTCAACCGAGGGAGGATGCTCTGACATGAGTTGATGGCAATGCGTCCAAGCTAATCGATGGCCCATGTACAATCTTCCTATGGGTCCAAATCCAGAATTTGATAACCATGCACATATCTCATCATCATCCAAAAGAGCATCAATGTCTTCTCTCTTGAACCGAGAAAAATCTCCGCCTGAAATTTTCTCTAATTCGTGGTGGACGTCGAGATAATTGCGTTTTTGCCCATTCCTCCCGATGAGTTGGTCAACAAGATCGGTGAATTCTTGCATGAGATGACCTCTATCTTGCATCACTTAAATCCTGTATTGATGGAATCTCATGCCAAGCAAGATTTGCAGATTCCTCCTTCACCTTTGCAAATGCTGCATTTCAACACCTTACATTTCTGACATTGAGAGTTTGGAACCCAAATTCCGTAAAAACCGAAAACATTCGCTCCACAAGTACAAACAAATCGATGATCTTGGATGAATTTTTCACTCGCTGATTCGATTTGATTGAGGAATTTACTATCTTGTCGAAGATTAACAGCGATTTCTGCCCAACTCCGTCCAAATTCGATTCGCTCATCCTCCTCGAGTGCATATGCAATCTGCTGGATACTATCTTCGTTGTTTTCCAAATTTGTTTCATCCGCAGTAGTTATCAGGAAAATGACCCATCCATAGAGCCATTCAGCAACATAATGATCCCATGTTTCAAATTCTGAGAAAAAGAAATTTTTGATTTCATTTATGACCGCTTCATTCGATACCGTAGGAAGTAGGTTTTCTGCTGCATGGGCTCGGACTGCAGAAAATTCATCCAACAGCAAGCTTGCTAGTGAATCATATTCCTTTCGATATTGGTTTGCGTTTCCTCTGTTCTCATATGTGCTGAACCAAATGCTAAACAAACGAGCGCCTATTGATTCTGAATCCTTTTTTGAGATAATTTCGCACTCCGTGGGTGGAAATCTCCAGAATATTTCACTAATTGCGTGTAGCTCCTCCCAATTGTCTGACTGTTGATTTAGAGGTGACATTGGACAATTATCATCCCACAAGAGTCCGCAGATATGATCGTTCAATAGAAGTTGATTCATTTTTTCTCTGTAATCCCCATTATCTGAAATGAGGTCCTCAAGTTCTGTAAAAATAGGGTCATCAATGGCTGGTTTGTCATCACTTGATGCGCAACGGAGGAGTATTGAATCAATTATGGATTCGACTGTGGCCATGATGTTGGCTCAATTTTATGCCGTATAAACACATTCAATATTACTCCACGGGTCAAATGGTCGGCTGCGTTCGCGTTGCATAGCCTGTGCGGTGGCTAATGCAGGATCCTCAATTCCCGCTTCTCACAGGGTGAAGTTCCTTGACGACCAACGGTGGTCCTTGGTTCGGAATCGGATGAGCGGTGCAAAAGCCGGGTTCATCCAGCGCCAATGGTCGACGAGCGTTTTGAGGTGCGAAGTGCCCATCTTTCGATGCATGGAACGTCGCGTCATGGCGACGAGTGTGATGGACTCGGTGGCGGTGCCCGGTTCGTTGTGCTTGGCGACACGCTTGCGAAGCAGCATGTTCAGTTGGTCGAGGCCGAACTTGGGGTGATCCACGAACACCACGAGGTGCGGCTGGAAGGCACCGGGGGTTCCACTTGGGAACACGTTTGAATCAGGGTGAATGTCGTGGTCGTGGAGAATTTCGTCGAGGTCGTTCTCCGTAAACGCCTCGTCCTCCCAGCGGGTGTCGCAGGTTCGGTCACCCTGACAGATTGGACAAGGGTTGGCGTACCCCAGCTCGGCATCACCGAACAATTCTCGGTCGTCAATCATCCCTTCTTTTCTGCAAAATCCCTTCAACAGCGACATGCTGTTGGTAAACCCTTGACCCGATATAAACGCTTGAGGGGATTTGAGGCCTTTTGTTCGGTTCTGAAATCGATCAATAGGCGTGCCCTTCAGCGATCTTGACGTCCACGGTATCGGGCTGCGCTTCCGTGCACTGCTCGAACCGCTTCGGGAAGTGCTGCTTCGCCAAGTCCTTGCTCCATCGGTCGGTGTAGGTCACGTCTTCACGGACCCACTCAACCAAGCCCGTCAGCGCTCGGTCCTGACCCAACGCAGCGAGCAGGGCGTTCTCTGCACGCACCTTCGCCCATTCCGCTTCCCGAACGGTGCGGCGTGAGGCCAAGTAATCGGCGTGGACCTGCTCGGCGGTGGCGTCCCGAGGGGTCACGGCCTGCCCCAAATTGGCGGTGGTGGCCGGCGAGGTGATGGCGTCCTTGGCTGCTTTGCGGTCGTCGAAGAGTTGAGCATCGAGCTTCTTGACCGTCTGGGTCCCGGTGAATTTGGGCGTGCTGGCCTTGAACTCGGTTCCCGATTCGTGGCATTGTGCCAACTCCGCCTCGGTGAGCAGGGCCTTGAACGCCGTGGCATTGAAGGTGGCTCCCCGGGGTTTGCGACTGACCTCGACCACGCCCTCGATGCCGCTGCTGCTGCCGATCATGGCTCGAATGGTGGAGTCGATGATGGTGTGGCGAGCCTTGGCCAAGTCATGGGCGTGCTTGGCGTCGACGTACGCCGCATGCAGCGCAGTTTCCGCAGCCGTGGGTGCTCGCTCCAAACCGGTGTCGTGCTGTTTCTTGAGTTGGGCCACGGCCTCCATGTGGGGTTTGGTGTCCGCTTGTTCGAGGGCGAGGCGCTGGATGAGGGGAATGAGTTCGTTGTTGACCCGGGCGTCGTCCAGGTCAAACCATTCACCATGAATCCGGTCGGACGAGTACACGTGATGGAGGTGATTTTCCATCATCGTCATGAGGGGTGCGTGCATCTCGAAGACCGTGAAGATGTGGCGCGGGTTGCCCGTTTGGTGGTCCTTGTTGCGAAGTTCGACCTCGTTTTTGGTCAGACCGATCTTGACGTAGCGGTCGGTTTGGCCGGTGAGGAAATCGCGTTCGCGCAGGAGGTAGACCCA
>Ga0181565_10003839_pt1 | contig 11526 bp, 8 predicted proteins | sample 101ome_16_FD_129661 | JGI IMG/M metagenome (GOLD analysis project Ga0181565, IMG submission 129661) | Coastal salt marsh microbial communities from the Groves Creek Marsh, Skidaway Island, Georgia - 101401AT metaG (megahit assembly) | ecosystem: Environmental > Aquatic > Marine > Intertidal zone...
AACATAAAACAACTTGGTCATTCTGTAGGTAGCTTTGCGATCAACACAACAGTTGGTATTTTAGGATTTTTAAATCCGGCAGAAAAGCTGGGCCTAAAACCACATAAAGAGGATGTCGGTCAAACACTTGGGTCGTATGGAATTGGTGCTGGTTGCTACTTCGTGCTTCCTCTCTTTGGACCAACTACGGTTAGGGACTCTGCTGGCTTGATTGCTGATACATTTCTAGACCCATTTGCACACGTAACAATAAGAGAAAATGAAATTTTAAGTACTTCTGGTAATTCTTTAGATTATTATTCAGTAAAAGGAACTAGTGCTATCGATTTTAGAGCAAGTAACGATAAAAACCTAGAAAATTTAGAAAAAAATTCTATTGATTTATACTCATCAATTAAAAGTATTTACCTTCAAGATAGAGAAAATAAAATAAAAAACTCAGTAATAGATCAAGACGACTGGGGGGGGTTAGATAATTAATTAATGGGCAAAAAAATTATTTATTGCACCTTATTTATTTTCTTTTTTGAAAGTTCATTGTTATCATACAGCTCTGACCCTAAAGATTTTGTTAATGAGTTAGTGCAAGATGCAATAACAAAACTTGCAGATAAAAATTTAGACAAGGACCAAAAAGCTAAATTTGTTGAAAAATTAGCGTTAGAGAATGTAGATATAAATGCTTTAGGTCTTTATACTCTGGGAGAATTAAGAAAATCTGCCAATTCAGATGACATTACAAATTATCAAAAATCATTCAGAAACTATTTTTTAAAAAGTCTTACATCTAGGTTGACTGATTATTCGGAAAGTAAATTTGAAATATTAGGGGCAGATAAAAAAAGTGAGAGTTACACTATTATTAACTCCAAAGTTTCTCCTAATGACGGGAATCCTGAAATTATAATTGATTGGAGGGTTTATACAAAAAATCCAGATAAACCACTTATAAGAGATTTAATTGTAGAAGGATTGAGTTTAGCAAGAACACAAAAAGAGGAATTTGCTTCTATTCTAAGTTCAAATAATAACGATATAAAAGCATTAATTAAAAAGTTAGACGAGTTTGTAAACAATTAATGGTGGGCCCGCCAGGACTCGAACCTGGGACCAATACATTATGAGTGTACTGCTCTAACCAACTGAGCTACAGGCCCTTAGAATAAAATCAATATATACAAGGCTTTTATTTAAAACTCAAATTAAGAATTACAATCTTAAGTTTATATATGTGAACGTTTGTTGCTCTTTGTGCTTCTTTGGTTGGCATATAGTTGGCATAATCTTTTTATAAAATTACAAGAAGTGTACCGTTCTAAATATCTCTTGTGTGTCTACAGTTGTCAGAGAAATATTTGGGACAGGCCCAAAAGGGTCCCCGTCTACCATTTCTTCTAACTAATCGTACTTTATGTGTAGGACAAAGAAATTTAGAAAATCTATTATTACTTGAGTATCTCGTATTGCTTTCAGCATCAATTGGTTTAAATTCTTTTTTAAGTTCCTTAACGAATTCAGAAGAATAAAATCCATTTCCACTAAATAAATGAACCTCTTTTTTTGCTCTTGTCATTGCTACATACATTAGTCTCCTCTCCTCAGCATTAGGAAAATTTTCAGGATTGGGAAGAACCAAAAATAATATTTCATCATCTTCCATTTGGCTTGGAAAACCAAGAATTCCAGGAAACATATTTACTACACAAACCACATCGGACTCTAATCCTTTCGCTGCGTGTATAGTTTTATAATTTACATTTAAAGATTTATTCTTAACAAATTTATTTATTTCATATTTTGTTGAGATATTGCTCCACCTTAATCTTGTTCTTATTTTGTTATCATATTTATCCAAATTATATCTTCCTAATATGAATACATTTTTATGTTTCTTGATGATTTTATTCATTACCTCTGTAAAAACATTTTTTTCATAAATATGAATATCGCCCTTAATATCTGTATGAGGTTTAACAATTTTTTTAAGTTGATTTGGATTCTTTTGAACAAAATCTGATGAAATGTTATTTATTTTTTTCCCGTATCTAAATGTAGTATCAATATCTACCCTTTCAAAATGACCATATAAATTTTCAAAATCTGAAGTAAAAATTGTTACATCTCCACCACTGAATTGATTTATTGCTTGCCAATCGTCTCCCACACAATAAAGTTTTGCATTATTAAGTTCTTTAATTCGTTTTAAAAATTTTGCTCTTCCTTGTGAGATATCTTGAAACTCATCAACAATTATGTACTTAAAATCTTCTAATTGAAGTTTTTCTCTTCCTTCAATTATCATGTCGTCAAAATCAATAGACTTGTCCTTTTTTAAATCAGACTGATAACTATTAAAGATTTTTATGAATAGATCTAAAAAAACTAAACACCTTCTTTTATTATTATCTCCGTTGACACCTAAAATTCTATTTTTAATATCATTTTCAGATAACTCATTAGATTTGTAGTGAGATAAAAAAGTACTTACCAGCTCAGTAAATCTACTTAATTTTCCAGAAGATTTAAAAATTTTAATTATTTCCTCGTCTTTAAGTTTTTTAAATTTTACATTATGTTTTTTTAATTTTTTTTCTAAATTTTTAAGAAGTTTGCCCTCAGATTTTTCCCAGCTAAAAGTGGATATTAGTTTAGTCTTATTATGTTTATGTACCTTAATTTTTTCTAAATACTGCTGATAATATCCTTGGGGATTTTTGAAAAAACTAGGTGCTTCATTATTCTTGTTCAAAGCAAAATGCTCTAAATAGATTTTATAATCTGTCAAATAAAAATCTGGATGGTACTTTTTATCTTTATTTCTTTTTTCATGATTTTTATCTTTTATTGAAAAATCTGCTTCATCACTTTCATAAAGATAGTCTCCTGAGTACTCTTTTTCGTATTCAAATTTAATACCATTTATGAAAAGATAGTTTGCAATTTCAATCTCTTCGTAGCTTCTCATGAAATCTCCATTAAGAGTCACTTGACCTATATTTCGTATATATTTTATGTAGTCATCGTAGGTTTCGATATCTTTGAAATAATCTTTATAAGTGTAAAAATATTCTGAAAAATAAGTTAATAAATTTTCTTTAAAATTTTTATTAGAGTAAAGATCATTTATTATTTTATCTAGTTGTTTTCCTTTTCTTATTCTAAGTTCACTTTCAAAATCAGATGTCTTTTCATTAAACTTGGCAATTTTTCTTTTTCTAAGTTGTTTGGCTCCATAACCATGAAACGTATAAACGTTATCATCTGCTACTATATCTAAACTTTTTTTAATTTTTTTGTTTTCAAAATTTTTAATTCTTTCTTTTAGTTCTTCTTTTACATTTCTGTTGTAAGCTAAAACTAAAATTTCACTAGGTAATGCAAGTTTATTATCTATTAAATATGCTATCTTATGTAGAATAGTTTTAGTTTTACCTGAGCCTGCTCCTGCATTAATCAGTGTACTGTCGTCATCAGTTAGAACTGCTCTTTTTTGTGATGATATAAGTCCTTTTAAATTTTTGTCATCCAAATTATTTTTAATAAAAATATCATTAAATTTTTTTCTCTCTAAATTAACTGTTTTATAATTTACTAAATATTTACTTACAGATTTTCGATTTGTAGGGTCTAAAAGATTAGAATTGTCTAATCTGTCTTCTTGTTTTTCACATATCAAATGAATGCTTCTATCAATATCTTTAAATATATCAGAAAACGAAATATATTTTTTTTCTTTTCTTTGAATTTTCAAATTATCAATCCATTTTTTTGAGGATTTGATGTTGTCTTTAATCTTTTGTGTTAAAAACTCATTGTAAATGAATTGTATTTCTGAAAGATGTAAATCTTTCTCACTTTCTGTAGTTGAAAAGGTAAATTTTTCATTACTGGTTAGCACCACGCTCAATAAATAATTATTTTCTTTTGAAAATAACTTGCTCGCTAACCAACCGGAAAAACCGCCAGTTATAGCTCCTGTAAAATCACCTGCTACAATACCGACTAAAGTACCAATACCTACGAATGCATCAGTGTTGTTTTCACTTTCAATGAGTTGAAGCTCTATATCTACTATTGAAGAAATATCGAATAATTTTTTTTCAGCTTCAGCTTGTATTTCAATTTGCTCTCCTTTCTGAGAAACTTTAACAATTGCAGATCCGCCTAGATTTAAACTCATTTTTATAATATCATTTTAAAGTGAATTTAAAATTTACGCCATATCTATCTTCTTATTTTCATTCAATATCAAATCTGCCAAGTAAATGGGTTAATGATATTAAACATTTAGAATTCTCAGAGTTGTTATCGTCATCGATTGGTGTGCTAGCCTTAGTATATAATTGGAAAAAAAAAGAAAAAGATGAATTTGTAGAGATTGCAAGCGGAACATTATCTTCAAGCTTTGTTTACGGAGACCCTTTGACTTCAATAGCTTCAATAGCCGTAGTGGCCAATGCTTTCCATAAAACAAAAAATAAAAATATTTTAAGGAAATATAAATGGGCAAGTATTAGAGGATTTGCTGGGGTTGGGGCATTTGCTTTATCTACAAAACTTATTTCTATTCCTTTGCTAAACATACTTGTAGGAATAATAGCAGCTTATACTGTAAAAAATGTTGTTAAAAGTTTAAGATTGTTTGAATACTTAAAATACCTGAGGACGCTTAAATTTTACCTGCCATATATAAAGAGTGAAATATCTAGAAGAGATTTTTTAAAATTAGATATATTTGCTTTTAAAGCATTATAATATAAATTCTATTTAAATGGCCTCAATAAGACCATGCAATAAATGTGGAGAAAGAATTAGCATTAGGCAAATGCCACATGGCCAATGGGTTGCTTTTGATGTAGCAACAGATGATCAGCATAAATGTTCTAAAAAAAAATCAAAAATAATTCCTAAAAAGAAAAGCTCCTCAAAACAATCATCACAAAATGTTGATTATGGTGGAATAAGTTTAGAGGAGTCAAATTACAATTTTAACGAATATGAAGAGCCGGATAATCACGATAATTATCAATCTGATATAGATAAAATTCAAAAATTAAAAAATATTAGTTCTGGTGAAGAAACAAAAACAGAAGAGTCTGATTTTAATCCGGTAATTATAATTGCGATCATTGGATTTATATTGGTGATAATAGGGCTAAGTTAGTTCATTAAACTGTGCCTAAAGTTGGCATATGGTTGGCATAAAAATTTTAAATTTAAATTTTAAATTTGATAGACAAAAAATGTTGTAATTGTTAATCTCTAGACAACAAATAAGTGAATGAGGTTGAATTATAAATTATGAGTGTACTGCTCTAACCAACTGAGCTACAGGCCCTAAATATATTGTTTATATCACAATAAATTATTTCTCTAAGAAACTTTTTAGTTGCTTAGATCTACTTGGGTGTTTAAGTTTTCTTAAAGCTTTTGCCTCAATTTGCCTAATTCTTTCTCTGGTTACGGAGAATTGAAGTCCTACTTCTTCGAGCGTATGATCTGTGTTCATTCCAATACCAAAACGCATTCTAAGAACTCTTTCCTCTCTAGGAGTTAAAGATGCTAAAATTTTTGTTGTGGACTCACTTAGATTTGATTGAATAGCAGTATCGAGTGGTTGAAGTGCATTTTTGTCTTCGATAAAATCACCAAGGCTACTGTCTTCCTCATCTCCAACTGGGGTTTCGAGAGATACAGGTTCTTTTGCAATTTTTAAAACTTTTCTTACTTTTTCTAGAGGCATAGCTAATTTTTTAGCAAGCTCCTCAGGAGTTGGTTCTCTTCCAAATTCACTCATAATTTGTCTTTGAGTTCGTACAATTTTGTTAATAGTTTCTATCATATGAACAGGTATTCTTATTGTTCTTGCTTGATCAGCAATTGATCTTGTTATTGCTTGCCTTATCCACCATGTCGCATAAGTAGAAAACTTGTATCCTCTTCTGTATTCAAACTTGTCTACAGCTTTCATCAAGCCAATATTACCTTCTTGAATTAAATCTAAAAATTGAAGACCTCTATTGGTATATTTTTTAGCAATAGAAATTACTAATCTCAAATTTGCCTCGACCATTTCTTTTTTTGCAATTCTAGACTCTCTTTCACCTTTTTGAATTCTGCTTACTAATTTTTTAAACTCACCAACTGAAAGTCCAATTTTTTTACTAAATTCAATAAGTCTATCTCTAATTTCTGAAAAATCTTTTTTATATTTTTTAAAAAATGCTTTCCAAGTAGGATTTTCTTTCAAAAAACTTTCAAATTTTGGATTGATCTCATTGCCAATATAGTATTTTAAAAATTCTTCTCTTGATATTTTATTATCTAAAGCCAATCTCAAAAGAACCCCTTCAAGTGAAACAATCTTTTTATTTTCTTTGTAGTGAGATTGAACAAGTTCTTCAACAACATGGGGGGCGAGTTGAAGATTTTTAAAATTATCTACCAAAATTTCTTGAATTTTTTTAAAATTTTTATTTTTTGAGACTGATAGTTGTTTTGACTCTAATAAACATTCAAGTTTTTCGATTTGATATTTTTTTAATTTTAAATAATTTTTATTTAAGGAATCCAAGATATTAATTATCTTTGGTTTAATTTCCTCCTCCATTTTTGCTAATGAAACATTAAACTCGTCATCATCATTTGATATATTTTCATCTTTGTTTTCTTCTTTATCTTTTTTGTCTTCTTTTTTCTCTTTTTTTACTTTTGATTTTTTATTAATTTTTAACTCATCACCATCTGCTAAAGCCTCAAAGTCTTCATACGTAGAGTCTATATCAATTATATCTCTTACTAACATTTCTTGACTCTCAATCAGACTTTTCCATTCAGAGATTTTTTTTCCAACAATTGGGCTTTGTGTTAATGCGTTGATCATTACATCTTTTCCAGCCTCAATTCTCTTAGCGATTGCAATTTCACCCTCTCTAGATAGAAGTTCGACTCCACCCATTTCTCTTAAATACATTCTTATTGGATCATCGCTTTTATCGGATGTTTTTTCTTCTGCCTGATTTGTAGCTTCTTTTTTCTTATTAGATTGATAATCTGATTTTTTTTCTACTAGAGTTATTTTTTCATCAGCTAAAATTATAAAAGCCTTATCAATATTATCGTAGGTGCTGTTTCTTTTACCAAGCGATTTACTTAATTCCTCATATGTGACAAAGCCTCTATGTTTTCCTTTGTCTAAAAGTCGCTCAAATGATTTGGTTATTAATTTTTCAGGCATAGCGAATAGACATATATAGATACTGATTAAAAAAAATCTATACTTTTTTAACCCCTATTTAGTTGACTTTTCAGCTTAATTAGCTCTGTATAAGAATTTTCGTCTAAATTATTAATAAGTTTTTGCTCTAAAATCTCAATCTTTTTTAAACTATTCTCTTCTTTGTGATTTTGTATCAAGTCATCGAGCATGTCTGTTATATCTTTCTCACTTTTATTGCTTGTAATTAATTGCATATTTGAGTTTTTATTAATCACATTAATTGAATTTTGATATCTTTCTTTAATTTGAGTGCTAATTTCGAACTTATCTTTTCCCTCTGAAATATATTTAATTATTATATTTTTTAGATCTTCATAGTCTTTTGTTTCAAAAGTAATTTTTGAAAGTTCTTCTAATTTTTTTGAAGTAATATTTATATAATTTAACACAAAAAATAAAATAGAAATTTCAAGAATTTGTATTTTTGATAAAGTTTTATTTCTTTGATGTAAAATTTTTGTCTCTTTAAGAACTCTATAATTTTTTCTCCTCTTAAAATTATTAAATTTATAAGACTCTTTAGAATTTTGAATAGGTGTTAATTTATTAATTTTTTCTAAAAAATCTTCAAGCACATATTTCTTTATGATTTCGTCTTTAATTGTATAAGATAATTTCTTTATATCTTTTTCAAATTTTGAAACTTCATAAGGATTATTCTTATCAATTTTTTGAAGGTGGAAATTCCAAATAAATGATTGGATTATTTCTTTCTCTTTTAGTAAATTTATTAAATTATCTTTGCCTCTTTCTTTTATAAAATCATCAGGATCTTTTCCATCTGGCATTATTGAAAAGTAGATTTTATTTTTTTCATTAATAAAAGAAAATAATTTTTCAGCAATTCTATATGCAGCATTCTTTCCGCTTTCATCTCCATCTAAACAAATAATTGGGCTTGAAAAGAATTTCCAAATTAAACTTATTTGTCTTTCAGTTAACGCTGTACCGGAATTAGATATCACGTTTTTTATTCCTGCAGAATAAACACTAACTACATCCATATAGCCCTCTACAATTAAAACTTCGTCAGTTTTTGATCTTAAATCTTTCGCTTTATCTAAATTAAAAATCATATTTCCTTTTTTATAAAACTCAGTCTCAGGAGAATTAATATATTTAGCAAATTTATTTTCTTTAAATATTCTGCCCCCAAAAGCTATGGTATCGCCTGTTATATTATTAACAGGAAATAAGATTCTAGAATTGAATCTATCAACATATTTTCCTGTTTTATCACTTTTATAATATAAACCAGTTAAACTAATTTCTTCTGCAGAATAATTTTTTAAGAGATTTTCATAAAAATTATTTTTCCATGGCACATACCCAAGTTTAAATTCTTCAATAGTATTTTTATTTAAACCTCTTTTTATAAGGTAGTCTAATGCTTCTTTATTTTCTTTATTGAATAATTCTTGTTTAAAATTATTTGAGTATTCTTTAAATATATTTTTGTATGTCTGAAATCTTATATCTTTTTTTTTATCAAAGTTGGAAAATCTGTAAGGCTGCATTCCTGCTTCAGCTGCTAAAGATCTTACAGCTTCTCCAAAACCGATTGATTTAGTTTTCATCAAAAAATCAAAAATATTTCCATGCTCGCCACTACTAAAGCAATGATAAAATTCTTTTTCATCATTCACTGTAAAGGATGGGCTTTTTTCATTCTTAAACGGTGAAAGACCAATAAATTCCTTTCCTCGTTTTTTTAACTGTACTGTCTTGCCTACAACTTGAGATACTTTTAATCTTAACTTAATTTCATCAAGATATTCTTTTGGATATTTCATTTATTTTAAAAGATCTTTTATAATTGAACTTACTTTTGAAAAATCAAGAGTATCTGCGTTTTTAGATTTTAGAATTCCCATTACTTTTCCCATATCCTTCATTGAAGATGCGCCAGATAATTTTATTGCTTCTTCACATATTTTTTTTGTTTCTTCATCACCAAGCTGTTTAGGTAAAAAAGCACTTATCACCTCGATTTCTTTTGTTTCATTTTCTAAAAGTTCATTTCGTCCAGCTTTTTTGTATACCTCACACGACTCATTTCTCTGCTTTATCATCTTTTTTAAAATGGAAGTCACTTCGCTATCTGACATTTCTTTTTGACCTTTAGTTCGACTTGCAATCTCGGCGTCTTTTATAGCTGAAACTACTAATCTTAGAGTTGGGTAGGTGCTCTTATCCTTTGCCTTTAGCGCCGTGTTAAGTTTTTCCTCAATTTGCTTTTTTAATGACATGTTTAAAAAATATTTTAATCACAATTCTTATCTAAAATAAAAAGAACTTTCTTGACGATTTTATTACTATTTCATATGTTCCGCAAAATCATGTTCATAAGTTTTTTACTTTAACTCATGAGTTGTATTTGAAACCTTCTATTCAAAATATAAACTCAATAAAAAATCTTAAAAAGATCGATTCCACCGCTATTTTAGTTCTTCAAAACGGCAAATTTTTCAGAGGCATGGGTTTAGGTTATCAAGGTTCTGCGACAGGTGAAGTATGTTTCAATACCTCTATAACCGGCTATCAAGAAATTATTTCTGACCCATCTTACGCTGAACAAATAATAAATTTTACTTTTCCTCATGTTGGGAATGTAGGAACTAATAGAGAGGATCATGAGTCTGATAAAATATGGACAAAAGGGGTTATTATTAATTCTGAAATTACTAACCCTTCGAACTATAGGTCTCTTAAGCATTTAGATGAATGGCTTAAAAAAAATAAGATTGTAGGAATAACTGGAATAGATACTAGAAATCTTACTAACTTTATAAGAGATAAAGGTGCACCTAAAGGTACAATATCTTTTTCTAAAAAAAATAAATTTAATATCAATAAACTATTAAGACAAACTCAAAAATGGAGTGGATTGAAAAACTTAGATTTAGCAACAGTTGTATCCACCAAGAAAAACTATAATTGGAAAGATTTGAAGACTTGGAAAAAAAGTAAAGGTTTTGAAAAAAATATAAAAAAATTTTTACATGTCGTTTCAATAGATTATGGGATTAAAAAAAATATACTAAGATATTTTTCAGATTTTAATTGCAAAGTCACTGTTGTTCCATGCAAAACAACTGCTGAGGATATATTGAAATTAAAACCACATGGCGTCTTTTTGTCTAATGGGCCTGGTGATCCAGCAGCTACTGGAAAATATGCAATTCCAATCATTCAAAAGTTGATAAACAAAAATTTACCTATTTTTGGTATTTGTCTTGGACATCAAATTCTTGCATTAGCTTTAGGTGCAAAAACAAAAAAAATGAGCTTAGGCCACAGAGGTGCTAATCATCCTGTTAAAAATTTGTTGAAGGGCAATGTTGAGATCACAAGCCAAAATCATGGTTTTGAAGTTATAAAAAGCAGTCTAGCTAGAAATGTTCAAATTACTCATCAATCGCTTTTTGATAATAGCATTGAAGGAATTAGATTAAAAAATAAACCGGTTTACTCAGTTCAATATCATCCAGAGTCGAACCCAGGTCCACAAGATAGCGTTTATCTTTTTGAACAGTTTGTAGAAAGTATGAAAAAATATGCCAAAAAGAAAAGATATTAAAAAAATTCTAGTTGTAGGTGCCGGACCAATAATCATCGGTCAAGCATGTGAGTTTGATTATTCGGGAACTCAGGCGTGTAAAGCATTAAGAGATGAAGGTTATAAAGTTATTTTAATAAACTCAAATCCAGCAACAATAATGACAGATCCTAATGTTGCGGATAAAACTTATATAGAGCCTATTACTCTAGAAGTTTTAGAGAAAATTTTAATTAAAGAAAAACCTGATGCAATTTTACCAACTATGGGAGGCCAGACAGCTCTTAACCTTGCGATGGAAGCTGAGAAAAAAGGTGTGCTTAAAAAATATAAAATTGAACTTATAGGTGCTAATTCAAAAGCAATAGCTAATGCAGAAGATAGGAAAAAATTTAGAAAAAATATGATTGAAATTGGATTAGATTTACCAAAATCACAAATAGTTAACAATCTTAATCAAGCATCTAAAGCACTAAAGCAAATTGGATTGCCTGCAATCATTAGACCCGCTTTTACACTTGGTGGTCTTGGTGGAGGAATTGCTAAAAGCAAAAAAGAATATCAAAAAATTATTAAAAGTGGTTTACAAGAATCTCCAGTTTCTCAAGTTTTGGTCGAAGAATGTTTAGAAGGCTGGAAAGAATTTGAAATGGAGGTAGTAAGAGATAAAAAAGACAATTGTATAATT
>Ga0181565_10003844_pt1 | contig 11518 bp, 12 predicted proteins | sample 101ome_16_FD_129661 | JGI IMG/M metagenome (GOLD analysis project Ga0181565, IMG submission 129661) | Coastal salt marsh microbial communities from the Groves Creek Marsh, Skidaway Island, Georgia - 101401AT metaG (megahit assembly) | ecosystem: Environmental > Aquatic > Marine > Intertidal...
AGGGGGTTACCATACAAAGAAGATTGTCTTGAAGAAGAATATTGGGCGCTATAATTAACTGATATTTTTGGATAGATAATCGATTACCGAACCTATATCTTTTGATTGGGTGATTGATCTTCCCATGACGATTAGGTCAGATCCTTGAGAGAAAGCGTCTCTTGGTGTCATTACTCGCTGTTGATCATGCATTTGGCTAAAGCCTGGCATTCTAATTGCTGGGGTTACCTTTAGAAATTGATGATTCGTTAGACTCTCAACTTTTTTTATTATTGAAATCTCATGAGCACTGCTAATGAGTCCATCTAGCTGGCACTTCGCTGCGAGCCTAAATATACGAAAAAATTGCTCTTCAATTTGTTCAGCTTCAAGGTTATAGATTTCCTTAAAATCATTTTTTCCTAAGCTTGTTAGGTAACTAACACCTAGTATCTTTGTACTTGGAAGAAAGCGATCACGCGCGTTCATTGCTGATTGAATCATGTTCTCTCCACCCGATAGGTGGATCGTAAGGTATTGAATGTCCAGGCCATGGAGGCTAGCTATCGCTCGTTCAACCGTTTTAGGTATATCGTGAAGCTTTAAATCTAAAAAAATTTTTTTTTGGTATTGTGTTGAAAAATCATGAACTAAATCTTTTCCGTATGCATTAAATACTTCAAGGCCAAGTTTGAAAATCTCAAATGGTTTTAGCGTTGGCATAAGATTATTAATTTCATCTTTAGACATTTGGTCTAGGGCAACAATTGTTTTTTTTATCATTAAATACGCCTTAAAAATTTGTCGTAAAACTGCTCTCTAGGATACAATCAACAGGTTTATGGGACAATTACAAAATAAGACAACTCTTCAAAAAAGTAAGAATTCTTTTCTTAATGAAATTCGAGGAAGGCTACTTGAGTTTAGTTGTGCTAAAGCATTTGCCAGCTTTTATAATATTGAGTTCGAGTTTCTTGAATCTCTTGATCTAAATTTTATTTCAGAGCTCCAGCAATACCAAGATTATCTTAAACAAAATGATCATCGATCATATCGATACATAGAAAATGCTGGCAAAGAATTAATTAAAAAAATTGAGCTAGACAAGACGAGCAATATCAAGAAAATTTTAATGACTGGGCAGTGGCAGATTAATGAGCAGTTTAAGGAAGCTGATATTGTTGTTCAAGGTGAAACAGAGGAACTCTATAGTATCAAGCTTATTAAAAAAAACTCCTACATAAATTCAAAAAGTGCAGGGATCAAGAGCCTTTTTGAAAAATACTTTGGAGAAGTAGAAGTACAACGACGCCTCAATCAAAATGTGGAGTTATACTTTGAGAACTTTCGAATTGACTTCTACTCCCATTTTGATTGTCCCTTGGATGAAGTAAATTTTTTAGAATTGATTAAGAAACATAAAATTTCAGATCGGCCAGGAGAGTTACCGTCTGAATTATCTCAAATATTATTTGATTTTTATAAGAAGTGTATAGATGACTTACATCATCATTTCTCCTCGCTTTTAAAAAAAGATAAAGAAGTTTTTTTACAAAATATTTACCCTTTAGTTGGTTTTGGAAATAAAAACTTAAAAGTCCTCACGTTTTTTCATTGTCAAAACTTTCAAACCTTAGACTTATCGGTGCATGATTGGAGTATTCTAAAAACAAGTAATGTTAAAATCTTGCCTGTCTCAGGGAACACATCATTTTTAATAGAACTAGATCACTTGTCGCTTCAAGTAAGGGTTAAGCCAATGAACTCATATTTAGCTCCTAGCATGAAAGTTAATTGTTCCGTTAAATTCAAGGATGAAAAATGATAATTTTATTTGATCGGAAAAAAGTTGATGCTAAAGATGTTGAAAATTTTATCAAACAAAATAAATTAGATTTTTGCTATTCAATTCAACCAATAGAAATTGAAAATGCATTTTATCCACCAGAAGGTGATTTTGTTTTATTAACAAATCACCACGGACTTCAAGTTCTTAACCATTTAAGTTCAACCATAAATACGGGGATTTTTTCAGGGGATAAAACGAAGGGTGACATAGAGACTGTTTTTAAAGAAGGAAAGGTTTCTTGCGAAGAAAATACGCTGGCTGACTTTGATGATCGAATTTATTATTGTGGAGGGGCGGTCTTTAAAGAAGCCACAATCGTAAAAAAGAATTATCCAAACGTGGACTTTTTTTTAAATCATCATTTTAAAGACATGGCCATTGCACACAGTGAAACGATGCTTACGCCCGCCTTATTTTTGGATAGAGATGGAGTTATTAATCATGATTGTGGATACCCATCAAAAATTTCTGATATTAGTATTTATGCTGAAATAGCTCCTATTATTAAAAAATTTAATGAGAAGCAGTGGCCAGTACTTGTTTTAACTAATCAAAGCGGACTTGCTCGTGGATTATTTAATGAAGACGACTTAAAGAAAATTCATACTCATATGAATGAGGTGTTAAAAAAAATGTCTTGTCACATTGATGATTTTTTCTTTTGTCCATTCCATGAAAAGGGATCCGTTTCTGAGCTAGCTAAAAATAGCTTACTCAGAAAACCATATCCTCTGATGGCCATCAATGCTGCTGAAAAATATCATGTTGACTTAAGCAAGAGTATAATGATTGGAGACAAGATATCTGATAAATTACTCGGATTGAATATTAAGACCTTATTGTTAAAAAGTAATTATATTGAGGAAAAATCTGATACGGCAGATTCTCTCGTGTTTGATAATCATGAGAGTATTTATCAATATTTATTAAAAAATTATTTCTTATAGATTCTTAGAATAATAGCACAAGTGAACATACTAATGGCCGTGTTCCATTGCCAAGGCATTTTTAAAATAATGTTAAATAAGTAAATGGTGCCTAGGTTAATTAAATAAAAAAATACATACTCATGCAAATTGAGTAATTTTTTAGTGAACAAAGCAGTACTTAAACTAAATAATAAATATCCGCCAGACCAGGATGCAATTTTTAATCCTAGAGTTAATATATGCTCTGATTTGCTTGCCAAAAAACTAATTGAAACCAAAATAGTTGTGATAACAAAAGCATCAACTTTCATCCATTTTGAAATGTTGCTAGATTTACGATTGGGAAAAAAATCTGCAGTAATGCAAGAGCTTAAGGCATTAATAGTTGAGTCAAGAGTTGACATTGTTGCCGCGAGAACTCCTGATAGCATCAGGCCTTTTATTATTGGCGGAAAATGTTTAGTAATAAAAAGTGCAAAAACATAATCAGTTTTCGTTGTTGCCGGTAAAGGGCTACCTTGGTGATATACCCATAGAAGGGTTCCTATACCTAAAAATAAAAGGCCTACAAAAATAGATAGAAATGAGCTTAGAAATATTGATTTTTGCGCCGATTTAAGATTTTTGGTGGATAGGAGTCTTTGAGCAAAGTCTTGGTCAACACCATGAGTTGCCATGTCAAAAATAATTCCACCAAAAAAACCAACCGCCACCACTTTTAAATAATGGAGCTCAAAGGTGATTATTTTTCCACTGTTAAATCCGTGAAACATCATACTGCTCCAGTTCATTTCGGCAATTTTAGGAATGATAAGGTGTGCAGATATACCGCCAATAATGAAGACTAAGGTTTGAATTAAATCTGTTCTAATAACTGCTTTAAGACCTCCAATCATAGTATAAGTCATCGTTAAAATACTTAGTAAAATAATGGCAATATAAATGTTGATACTAAAATACTCTGAAATTAAAATTGATCCAGAATATAATCGAACTCCAATACTCAATAATTTTGTCGCCATGTATATACTTGTAATGAATACTCTACTGGGTTGATCTTTTGTTATTCTCTCGTAAATAGTAGTATAGCTTCCGTAAAATCGAGGAAGGTAAAATAACGCCAAAAATGATCGTCCAATAATTGCGCCAAAATATAAATAAATAAATCTGAAATCTAAACCGTATGCAAAAGCAGGAATCCCAATGAAGGTTAGGGCACTTACCTCTGTTGCAATAATCGAAAAAAGTGACTCAGTTGTAGAGATACTTTGTCCTGCCAGGTATTCGTTTTTAACAACTTCATTTTTAGAAGAATGAGGTGTTGTTAATTTTTTGTTACTTCTAGATTTGTAGGCAATAAAATAAATTAGTATTAAGTAAGCAATAATTATTGTTAGCTCTATTGATATCATGAATTACTCAGCTTTAGTGGTAGTCAGGGTGAAGAAGAAAACCTTCCTCAAAATTAGATTCTTGAATATATGCTTTTTCATAACCCATTAGATCCATGTATCCGTATAGTAGGATGAGATTGACAACCGTAATTTTGGGATTGTTTGAAGGAATACGTTTATCACTCATTTCAGAGAACTCTAAAATCTTTTTTTCTAAGTGGTCTTTGCGAAGCCAGCTACCTCGTATTTTTAAGGCCTCAATGCTTTCTAATACTGTGCTTCCTGTAATAATAAGACTTCTAGAAATTTCCTTTATCTTTTTCTTCCCAGGGCCATTTAGGTAGGTGGTATATTTTTTCACACTAGGCTCATTTATGTTAATTTCACTTTGGCCATCCATAAGGAATTCCTTAGAAATTTTAGGAAGGAGATATTTTTTAAAAACTTTGATCACATCCTCAGCTTTTTTCTTTCCCATCGGGTTAATGGATTTACTTTTACTAAAAATGCTCCACCGCAAAAAATCCTTTTTAATAAATTTTTCTAAAGATAAAGTTGAAAAATTATGAATTGAAAATTCTTTTCCAATGGTAAAATCTTTTGAAAAGTTTTTGAGCAATATTTTGGTTTTTGTTAAATTAAATAGGGTGAGATTAGCCTCCAATAAACGCTTTGCTCCTGGTTGCTTGATTAGATTGTTTAGTGTGCTTAAAACGACCATGTCCACAGTTTGCTCGGCTGTTTTATCATAGACTTTTATCTTTGTTGCATTTTCAAGATTGTTTATGAATGAGGAGGCATTAATAGCGTACCTGAGGTAATCGGAGATAATAATATATTTTTGATTAATATTATAAGGCGATGTTTTTTGAATCATCGAGACAAAGTAATTAATGATAAGATCATGTAAATCTTGCGGAATAATAACTTTTTTTCCATCAAAAATTTTAGAAACGATATCAATCTTCAGTTCATCATTAAAAGTTTGTTTGATAATTTGACTGCTGCATTTATTGACCTGATAAAGCCGTACTCCAATACTATTTTCCTCTATTGAATAGATTGCTTTTGAAATAATACACGGGTTCGTTGTTTTAGCAAGAAGGGTGCTTGCTTGAGTGGATATCAACCAAAAAAGTAAGACGTAGACTATTTTTCGATGTACTTGAATGCATTACCTCTTTTTTCATCAATTTCTTTTCTAAATTGAGTAATAGAGCTTATTTTAATCTTTCTATTTGTATTATTGAACATGTGATTTATTGCCTGACCGATGGATTTTCCTAATAGTGGAGGGACTGCATTACCAATTTGTCTCCACTGTGATGTTACTGAGCCATAAAAAACAAAGTTATTTGGAAAGCTTTGAATGCTTGCCGCCTCCCTTTGGGTGAGAAAGCGGTGTTCAGAGGGATGATAGTAATTATGACGATGAGTCATAATTGTTGGTGATGGTTGCTTTGTATCTAATCGCTGGTATTTAGTTTGTCGAAGTCTGTTTTCTTGAATTTCTTTCCAATTAATGCCTAGCTTTAGCGTTTTTGTAAAATAGGCTTTTTCGTCTTTTTCGTAACGGATTCCCTTGCCCTCTGGTATTCTTTTTATTCGTCTCAGGTCAATAGGGTTCTTAATTGCGGCGAGGTTCAAGTCGTGGTTGTGGATTAAGCCACCTTTTGTTTGTAAATTTAATAGCGCATCACCTACTGTTCGAACATATTTTTCACTTTTGTTTTTTGGTTTATCAACGTGGGTTATTTTAGGAAAAGTAATTTCATTATTAATTCGACTTCCTATAAAGATGGTACGGCGTCTTTTCTCGGGCACGCCATAGTTATGGGCAGAGAGAATATTAACATCAATGTTGTAGCCTAAATTGTTAAATAGTCTGATGATTGCTTGAAGCGCTTTTTCATTTTTCTTGGCCAGTAAACCTGTAACATTTTCCATCACGACATACTCAGGATTGAAGTCCTTGACGATACGGATGAATTGCTTAAAAAGCTGGTTCCTTTGATCTTTAGGGTTACCTTTTCCAACGGTAGAGAATCCTTGACAAGGTGGGCCACCAGCCACAAGGTTTATTTTTTTATTTTGAGTCAGTTTTTTTATGTCGGCAGATTTTAATTTTGTAATATCACCGCAAAATACTTCGCTCTTTGGATGATTTTTTTTAAAAGTCTTTATCGCGTCTTGGTTGAAATCGACGCCTAAGAGGCAGTTTAGTCCAGCTTGCTCCAGCCCACAGCTTAAGCCACCTGCACCTGAGAATAAGTCGATAAAATTTAGATTTTTTTTCTGTTTACTCATAAAATCTCCCCGGGCCAATTATCCTATCTATCGAAGATATGTGTCAATCGAAACTAGGAAGCCTTTTTCAAGGAAGAGTAAGTTTTTTGCGGGAAGTTGATGATTTGATTTTCTGTTGACTGTTCTAAATTGATGAAAGTTGTTAATTCTTTTTCACTGAAATGATCAATTAATGCCAGGGAAATTTGCCGGTAGATAGGTGTAATATTTGTATCGGCCGTAAAAAGACAATAATCGGTATCTCTTAGTATTGTGCAAAGAAGAGAAATAGGAGCGATTAAATCATCAGGAATTGAGGCAGGGTAAAAATTCTCAAATATGAGCACTGCCTTTTTTAGATAATCCCGTTGTTCCGATGTCCAGTTCACATCATTTAATTCACTCAGAGTACTAATTTTGCTCTGGTGCAATAAATTTTCTTTAATGGTGAAATTAGGAAATAGAGTACTTTTCCCAACAAATATAGAAAAACTTATTATTTTCCTCTGGGAATTTAACCGAATTTCATTTATTCGGTGATTTGCTATACTTGCTAATGATTTTTTTAGAATCGGTTTCATTCTATCCTCAATAGGGAGCGTCAGGAGACTTATCGGATAATGATAAAATACTTTCATTTATTTCAATTTTTGAGATAATTTTGTTTACTTGTTGAAGGATAAGGTAAGCATTGAAGGATAAAAAAATAAAAGTTGTTGTAGGGATTACCAATAGTGCTGATTCTAAAGTCGCTGCTTATTTATTGAATAGGCAAGGATATGAAGTATTGGCCGTGACGTTTTTATATTCTCCAAAATCTAATAAAAGTGGTGGCCATCACACTTCAACATTGAACGGTATAAACTATAAATGTGATATTCGTGATACAAAGGATATAAAAAACTTTTGTCAAAAAGTCGGGATCCCTCATTTGGGTTTTTTTAGTTATGATGAGTTTAGAGACTCGGTCATTGATCCATGTATTGCATATCGCCTAAAGTCCGCTTCAGATAATCCTTGCTTTAGCTGCTCAAGGTTAACCTTAACATTATTGATGGAAAAAGCGAAAGAGTTGGATGCGGACTTTATATCCACAGGACATTATGCAAAGGTTCATTTTAGTCAAACTGCAAAGAGCTACTTTCTAAACGCCGCTAATGATTTAATTTCAGATCAATCATTTTTACTCGCGAAAGTATCACAAAATATATTGAGTAAACTAATTCTTCCGTTAGGTGACTTAAGGAAAGTTGAAGTTAAGAAAATTGCAACCAGACAATCTTGGGAGGAGCCAAGGGAGGAAAAAGTATCTAGTTGTTTAAATGGCGATAGTTTTAATGAATATATTTCTCATAATGTTGCACCATCTCTATTAAAAGAAGGAAATGTTATGTTTTTTCATGATGATCTAAATATTGGAACTCATGAGGGCCTACACTTGCAACGATTTGGGGAGAGTTTTATTGGAAACCTTTATCAGACAACAGCACAAGGTGATTATGTTGTTGTGGATATTAATCGGTATAATGGAAATGTATATGTAGAAAAAAGTAGTTTGATTTTTTGTAAAAGGATTTTTCTCAATGATGTGAATCTACGACGAACAGCAGTTAGGATAAAACCAAAACCAATAATTGTTAGAGTAGAAGGAGACCCAAAAACTTATAGTGCCATCATCCATTTCAAAAATAATGACTCTGCCTTAATAATTCTTGATAAAAAAATTAATAAATTATTTGCGAGCGGTACCCATGTGACTATTTATGAAGAATTATTAGGGGGAAGACTTAGTGTTCTTGGCAGTGGTCGAGTTAAATATGAGGCAAAGTTTTTAGAAATTGATAATGGGCAAGACAATGAAGAAAAAAAGGTTGCGGATTTTGAATTTTAATCTATTGATCTTCATTTTTCTTATTTTTCCTATAAGCGCCTCTCCTGCTATTTTCTCCGAGCGCATGAAAAAACCTGACTCTTACTTCCTGCAAAAATCTATTATTGATTTAACCTCTCCAAGTTTATTGAAAAGTAAACTTAATCATTTTTTACAAAAGACATTTCCGGGAAGAAGCTATCAGTCATCCGGCCATAAAAAAATAGATAATTTCTTTAATGAATTTGAAGAAGAGAATGAGCTAAAATTTGAGCGACAAAATTTCACACCGAATTCAAAATGGGCGAAAGAAAATTTAAGACGCGAATTTGATGAAAAGGTTAGAAAAAATTTCTCACCAAGTTCGGCAACGTTTAGAAAATGGTCTAACTTCATCAGTAATCTATCTGTTGAATATAATCAAATTCAATTAAGAAAGTTCACAAACTATATCTATCAAAAAAGGGGAGCTTCCACCCAAAAAACGCTCATTATCAGCGCAAACATTGATAGTATAGGCCAGGACTCAAAAACAAAACAAATACTGCACCAGAATCACTTTTTTGGAGCGAGTGATAATGCTAGTAGTGTTATTAGTTTAATGGAGCTTATTAAAGTAATACATAAAATAGAATTGCCATATAATGTAATGGTCGTTTTCTTTGATTTACAAGAATTTGGTAACCTTGGTAGCCATGCATTTGTCACTGAATATTTAAAGACAGGTGTTACCGAGAATTATATTCACCTAAACTCCTTAATGCTTTCTAAGTTGAATTCTTCAAATAACAAAAAAAGTTTTAGGTTGTATGGAAAAGCTTCTCAGATTTTTGGCAAGGACGTTATGAGTAATATTAAAGGACTTGTCCCTGAAGCAAAAGTACGAACAGTTTCTGAAAATTACGCGGGCTCTGATACTGGCCCATTTCATGACTATGGGATTCCATCTCTTACGTTGATGGGCCTTGATGAGAGTGATCAAAAAAAGGTTATCCACGATGTGTCTGACTCTGTGGAAAGTGTCGACTTTTACCATTACCATCTTGGAACTAAAGTATTGTTTTCACTAGTTTTAAGCCTGCTTTACCCTCTGTGAATTATGTTCATTTTTTGAGGCTTGTATTGATTAAGTGGTGAGTCTTTGCTAATCACCTTTAGCATGAGTACAAATTATGCGTATAAACCATATTACCCAAAAAACTTATCCGGTAAGACGGTCGTTGTTGGCCTTTCTGGTGGAGTTGATAGCTCAGTGACAGCAGCCCTTTTAAAAGAGCAAGGTGCAAATGTCATCGGTCTCTTTATGAAAAATTGGGAAGAGCTAGATGAGCGGGGAGTATGTAAATCGAGTATTGAATTTAAAGACGTTGAACTTGTTTGTGAGAAGTTAGATATTCCTTATTACAGCATTGATTTTGTTAAAGAGTATCAAGAAAATGTCTTTTCAGAATTTCTTGCAGGCTATGAAGCTGGACACACACCTAATCCAGATATTTTGTGTAACCGTGAAATAAAGTTCAATGTTTTTTTTAAACACGCAATGGATTTAGGTGCTGATTACTTAGCGACAGGACACTATTGTCAAATAGGTCTAGATGAAAATGGTGGTCATATTTTATTAAAAGGTGAGGATCAAAATAAGGACCAGTCCTACTTTTTAGGCGCTATTACCGGAGAGGTATTACCAAATGTTTTGTTTCCTATTGGTAATATTCAAAAACCAAAAGTTCGTGAAATTGCCAGTAAATATGATTTAGCAACAAAGGAAAAAAAAGACTCCACGGGAATTTGTTTTATCGGAGAGAGAAATTTTAAACCGTTCTTGAGTCAATATCTAAAGCCCAAAAGTGGAGATTTTGTTGAGCTTGATTCTGGAGATATTGTTGGTACTCATTCAGGCGCGCAATTTTATACCATTGGGCAGCGAAAAGGTCTTGGCCTTGGAGGGCCGGGTGAACCATGGTTTGTGACAAAAAAAAATGTCGAGAAAAATGTCGTTTATGTTGTCCGTGGAGATGGCCATCCCTCTTTATATACTAATGAAGCAATTATTGAGGGGTTCAAATTTATTGGCAACGAACTTGATTTAACTCAATATGAGCTATCTGCGAAAGTGAGATATAGACAAAAAGATCAAGCTTGTCAGCTTGAAGTAATTTCAGAAGGAACCCTTAAGTTGCTCTTTAAAGAGCCTCAGCGAGCAGTGACTGTTGGACAAAGTGCTTGTCTTTACCTTGGTAACAGATGCCTCGGACAAGGAACGATTCGCCAAATTGGGGAAACGTTAGATCAACGTTAAAACTCCTACCAATATTTTTTATCGTGAAAGCTAGCTTTCTTATTTTTTATTTGTCTTAATTCAAAACCTAAGCACTCACTTCCAGTTTGTTTCTTGACGACTATTGCTGGAATATTTTGAGTTTTAAAGCCATAAAGTTTACAGCCTCTTGGAGTTTGCGGCTCGTGAGTTGAGTAGTAATGGATGCATTTTAAGCAGTGAATCTGGTTCTTATTCATAGGTCCATTATGGCAAACTTGTTAAATTTGTATAGGAAAGGTGAATACTTGCCTAATATTTAGACAGTTAAGTGATATATTTATGGAAATCGGCAGTATAAAGTGTTGAAAATATGTTTCTCCTGCCTTAAATAGTTGGCACTTAAAATGCAGGCTATCTAATCGTTATCACGTTAAATTGAGGCCAGTTACTATGAGCAACAATGCCAATTCAGAAAAGCCACACCTGACTTTAATTAAAAAACACGTCAGCTCCCCTCGAGTCCAAGAAGATGAATTTATTTTTGATTTTGGTGAGAGTGGCCATGAAGAAGATGAAGTTTTTCCAGATATCGAAGATTTTTTTGGTGATAAAAATGATGCTAATATTAATTTTAGCAGCCTTTTGAAAAACCAAAGCCAGCTTATCGATCGTATTCAATACTTTGCCGATGATATCGAGTTTAATTTAGATTAAAAATTTCTTTGCCAAAAAGTGCGCCGTTGTCTATATTACTGAAATCCTTTGCCCGGGTGGTGAAATTGGTAGACACGCACGCTTGAGGGGCGTGTGTCGCGAGACGTGCTGGTTCAAGTCCAGTCCCGGGCACCATTAATTTAAACAAGTTTAAATTCATTTGGGACTGGCGTCCTCATCAAAACCTTCCACTGGAAGCTTTTAATTTCGTCCGAGTCCCGGGCACCATTGTTCATA
>Ga0181565_10003848_pt1 | contig 11504 bp, 8 predicted proteins | sample 101ome_16_FD_129661 | JGI IMG/M metagenome (GOLD analysis project Ga0181565, IMG submission 129661) | Coastal salt marsh microbial communities from the Groves Creek Marsh, Skidaway Island, Georgia - 101401AT metaG (megahit assembly) | ecosystem: Environmental > Aquatic > Marine > Intertidal zone...
CAATATATGGATCGTCGTCAGTGATTCGTTGATACATTTCAAAAAGGTTTCCATATCGAGCTTCGACAGCTTCTTTTCCATCTCTTTCAATCGCGTCTTTGAAGTCAAGATAGACAGCAACACCTGTTGATCCAACGCCTTTCCCAAGGTCAACTTGAGCCTTTGCATTTCTAGAAGCAACATCTCTAGGAACGAGGTTTCCGAAAGATGGATAGATTCTTTCGAGGTAATAATCTCTGTCTTCTTCAGGGATGTCTTGAGGTTTTCTTTTGTCGTCCTTGTTTTTTGGAACCCACACTCGGCCATCATTTCTAAGAGATTCACTCATTAGAGTTAGTTTTGATTGGTGATCTCCATGAACAGGGATACAGGTCGGGTGAATTTGAGTAAAGCAAGGGTTCGCGAAATACGCACCTTTCTTATAAGCTCGCCATGCAGCAGATGCATTAGATGTCATCGCATTTGTTGATAAAAAGTACACATTTCCATAGCCACCAGTACAAAGAAGAACTGCGTCGGCGGCAAATTTTTCAAATTTTCCGGTAACAATATCTCTTGTGATGATACCTCTAGCTCTACCATCTACCACGACCACGTCGACAAGTTCGCAGCGGGTGTGAATTTTTATTTTTCCTTTTGACGCTTCCTTTTGAAGAGAAGAGTAGGCCCCGAGAAGTAACTGTTGTCCAGTTTGCCCTCTCGCATAGAAAGTTCTCGATACCTGAGCACCACCAAATGAGCGGTTTGCTAAATATCCACCATAATCTCTGGCAAATGGAACACCTTGAGCGGCACACTGGTCGATGATATTGGCGGAAACTTGGGCAAGCCGATATACATTCGCTTCTCGAGCACGGTAATCTCCACCTTTGACGGTGTCATAGAAAAGACGCCAAATGGAGTCACCATCATTTGTATAGTTTTTCGCAGCATTGATACCGCCTTGAGCCGCAATTGAGTGAGCACGTCTTGGAGAGTCTTGGATACAGAATGCTTCTACCTGATATCCTAATTCTGAAAGAGTTGCCGCTGCTGATGCTCCGGCCAGTCCTGTCCCTACTACTAAAACCTTGTACTTTCTTTTATTAGCAGGGTTAACTAGTTTTGTTTGGAATTTGTGGTTCTCCCATTTGTCTTTAATGGGGCCCTGAGGAATTTTTGAGTCGAGTTTTTTGTCTGTCATCTTAGTTTGCTCCTGTTACAAAACAGTAAATTGGTAGAAATGAAAATCCGCCTCCAACCAGTAAGGCGAAAGCGACTGCAGCTTTTTGTAAAGCTGGTGTATATCGATTATGGAAAAATCCTACTGACTGAAAGGCACTCCAAAAACCATGGCTCACATGAACTCCCATGGCGAACATGCTGATTACATAAAATGCAACATAAGGAAGGGTGGAGAATTTTTCAAAAGTCAGTCGGTAAAGATCTCTCATTACAACACCGTCGTAAGTGACGTTATAGACAGCACCAAACTTCAATCCTTGAAGGTGGAAAATGATAAAGGCTAACAAAACTAAACCTGTGTATGGCATGCTTGATGAAGCAAATGTAGAGCCTCTACCTGTTCTTGTTTTCATGTAGTAGGCCTGGGGTCTAGCAGCTTTATTTTGGAGAGTGAGCTTAATCGCCATTCCCATGTGAGCTAAAAACAGGACGAGTAGGCCCGCTTCTGCAACATAAATCAACGGGTTTGAAGTCAGGGCGTGTCCATACTTATTGAAGGCTTCAGGTCCGACGAGTAAAAGGAAATTTCCAGCAAGGTGTGAGACGAGAAAGCCACAAAGTAGTAAACCTGTGACTCCAACTAGTTGTTTTTTCACAACCGAAGAATTCATTGTAATGGCCAGTGAAGATGACATGATCGTAAAACTCCTAATATTAATTGGTTAACAAACATATCATGCTGATAAAACCGGTAGATTCGGAACGATTCTAGAGCATGTATAATTAGTATGAAACCAATCTACACCCCATATTAGAGGTTAGACAAGTATTTGTTTTTATACTTTTGTTGGGCATCGTGGCGTGTCTAAAAAATATCGGGCCATATTCGTTTATCTTTTGTAAGACTGCTAGTAATTCAAACATGGGGGGACACATGGTCTGTAGGTTAGTTTTTGCTTTAGCTATTTTGATGACAATCTCATCATCAGTATTTGCGGGAAGCGTCGAGTTGATGAGTTTTAACGTTGAAAACCTTTTTGACACTTCTCATGATGAAGGCCATGCAGACTTTGAATACCTTCCGATCAATCATCCAGCAAAAGCGCCTGGTTGCTCTGAAATTGACAACGATTATTTTAGAGGGAAATGCTTTAAAACTGACTGGAATGATAAAATTCTCACTCAAAAAATTAATGCAATTTCAGAAGTCGTTTATAGAGAAGGGCGGCAAACTCCAGATATTCTAGGTCTTGTCGAAATTGAAAACTTAGCTGTGGCAAATAGGTTAAAAGAAAAGCTAGGCTATACCAAGGCGATTATCACTAACGGGAAGGACGATCGCGGGATTAATGTCGGTTTACTTGTAAGGGAAACCGGTAATCTTAAATATGTTGAACACAACGAATTAGAAGTTTCGGCTCCTGAGATGAGAAAGCCGACGAGAAATGTCCTACACGTCAAATTTGAAGTTTCAAAAAACAAATTTTTAAACGTTTTTGTTAACCATTGGCCAAGTCAAAATAATCCTTCAAGAGATAGAGAAATGGTCGCGAAACAACTTATTGAGTTCATTGAGAAGTTAAACTCTGATGGGAAAACTCATTTTGTAGCTATTGTAGGTGATTTTAACGTTGTTAAAACAGACAATCCCCACTCAATAAACGAGGTAATTTTAGCGCCTCAAACGGGATTGGTTGATGTTGAAACGAAATTTAGAAGTTCGGACTTCTTAAGACATTCTGAGATGCCTCCTAGTAGCTATTATTACAGACGAGGTAATGACTGGAATCATTTAGATAAAATAATTGTGAGCGGAAATCTTTTAGATAGCCAATCAGAGGAAGTTCTATTGGATTCATTCGAAATTTATGCTCACCCAAAATACTCCAGAAATTCTGGTGCTCACCGAATTCCTGTTCGATTTGAAATTCGCCATGGAAAAGCACACGGTGTTTCTGATCACTATCCTGTTAGTGTAAAAATCAAATTATAAATAATAGTCATTACTGACAGAGATGATATTGTCACCCGCCTTTTTAAAGGCGGGTTTTTTATAGGTCCGTTGAGCAGTTTTTGCTAAACTGCGCTTTTATATCGATAAAAATATCATTCCAAAACTTTAGCTTATATTTATTTTCAAGTGTTCTCTTTAGCTCTTCAAGCCCGAAATCTTGAATATCAATATAACCAATGGACTGCATTGAAGTATCTTGTGAGTCAAATTTAAATTTAACTTTTTTCGTTACCTTATTTAATTGTAGTTCTAGTGTAATGAACTCTTTTTCAAGGGAAATAACTCTAACTTTTATTTGATTTTCTTTATTTTTATCCCCATCAATTAATGCGTTATAGATAAGTCTGTCTCTAGTAGTGTTAAAAGAGGTAATTGAACTATAGGGAATAAAAACTTTTAGGTCTTTAGTAATATTTCGGACGGAGTTTCAAAATAAGCTACCTTGGATAATTTGATCTTTGAAGAAGCCTTTGATTTCTTTGCGCTCATCATCAACGTAAAAGCTAAAGGAAATTTTGAAAAAACTTTTATCAAGTCCAAAGTTACATTTCTCTAATGCAAATGATTTAAAGGTACTTAGACTTATCCAAAAAATGAAAAATATCTTGGCCAATGATTCCTCCTTTCGTTAATAATTCTAACATGTTTTCTTTCTTTGGTGATATTGATGAACTCCAATATTTCAGGTGACTTTCCTATTGAAAAATTCTTCCCCATAAAAGGTAATCAAGATTTACTGTTAAGGCTGACTATTGGTGTTCACTCAAACTGCTTTTGGGTAGAGTCTGACTTGGTCTCTTCGAATGGAAACAAAATTATCCATCATTTTGGTTTAAAGCAAAACTTAGGATCATTTTTTGACGCTGTTCAATCTGGATTATCGTTTTATCATTCGAGTGGGGTTGAAGCGTCGAGAAAATGACTGTTTTTTGCTGTGCGCATGTCATTGCGTTGACGGAAAGTGCCCCTTAGTTTGATTTTTATCAAGAAATACGGGGGTTAAAAGTTGGCACAAAGTTTGCTCTGTCCATGATGAATTAATTTTTTGAAAGGATTTCAGTTAATTGATTTTGTCTCTTTGAAAGCTCGGTGGTTTTTACGCCGGGCTTTTTTTATTTAATTAGTTTTAAAATTTGGTTTATCTGCCAAGCAATCTTCTTTCCATCACTGTTGGATAAATCGTCATAAAGAGGGTTGTATTCATAAAAACCAATGAAAATGTTTTTACCAACTTCGTTAACATAGCTTGAGATAATACTTCCTAGTTCATTTAAGAAAAATCCCTCTGGATTAACAGCACTACAACTTTTGAATTGAGATGAGTCTAAAGCGTCTAAGTCTATACTTAATATATTTATCCACTCAGTCGTGCTTTTGATTGAATTTTTAACGAGCTCTGACAATGATTGTGCATGATGGATTGGTCGCTTTAGAGGAGAAATTTTCATTGATGTCATTTTCAAATCTTTGTAATTTTCACTTGAATTTGTTTCTAAATGAATACCAATTTGATGTAGCTCATATTTTTTTTGAGTCGTTTGATCATATTGCCTAAAAGGTGTCCCGCTATGTGGAGCAGTATCTTGGCGTGTATCAAGGTGAGCATCAATGTTAATGATGTTAATTTTTTTATTACTGAAACGTTGCTCTATCGCCACGAGAAAGCTGAAGATATGGTCATGGCCGCCTCCCAAGTGAATGGCCGGGAGCTGATCTTTTAAGCAATCTTTGATTCTCGTCGCTTGAGATAATTGAGCCTCTTCAAAATGCTCTAATTCTTCTTTCATGTTCGTGACAGTGCATCTGTTTATAGAATGAATATGATGAGAGGTTTTTTGGAATTTAGCCAACTCATTCATGATAACTTTTGGCCCGTAAAAAGCACCTTGTCTTCCTCCATTTCTTGTCACACCAACATCAGAGGGCGAAAGAAGAAAAATGACTTCAGAAGGTTTTTCATTTTCGTAGATTGTTTTGTTTTGAGTTTTATACCTCGTTGAAAGTTGTTGTCTTATTTGGTCAGTTATTTTCGAGCTAATCATGATTTGTCTTTTGTAGGGTAATGTTTTCAAGGTTTGGATCATTAAATTTTATATTTTTTGACTAGTCAATTAAGAATAAGTACACTTTTTTTAGTCGATAATATCCGTCAAGGAAGGTGGAATATCTCATGAGTGAAAACTTCGATACACAATCAGAGTCAAAACAAAAAGAAAACAACAATCATTCAATGCCAAAGATAGTAGAGAGCAGTGGTATTGAGGAAGAAAATCCTACGCCTAAGGAATATTTTGTTCTAAGAAACAACAATCATGTTGGCCCCTTTTCTCAAAAGAAAATTCTCGAGCTTTATTATCAAGAAAACTTAAATGAATACTCTCTTATTTGGAAGGAAGGTTTTGAGGATTGGACTCCATTAAAAAAAATATCTAGCCTTTACAAGATAATCCAACCGAAAAGTTCCAACGATCACTCTCTGCCAGATTTGCCAGACTTGCGTTTAATTGAAATGGAAGCACAGCGAGAGCTTGCACAAAAAATTCCTCCTCCAAAAATGAGAAAAAAGTTTATCAATGACACGGCTAAAAGAAATAAGGTGATTAAAGAATTAGAATCTGGGGTGGATAAAGTCGCGAATGAAAATAATTTTATTTCAAACTCATCTAATCAAATCTATACTTCAAATTTTGATGAAGAATCAAAGTCTTTTACGTCGGCAAAAGTTCTAGACACCAGTGGTATTAGAATTTCTCTTCCGCCTTTACCACAAGATGATATGGATTTGGATGAATTTTTCAGAGATGATGCTCCTCTGCCTATTGAAAGAGACGTTCCTCCTGTCGCTGCTGTCTCTGGAGATGAATTTTCTAAGGGAATTTTTAAAGAAGTAACACCCGAAATAGAAGAATCGAGAGAGAGTCGTCAGTGGATTTACAATCTGATGACTGTATCTGTGATTGCGCTTTTTGTGACGATCCCTTTATTTTATGTCGTCATTTCAAACCGACCAACGATTCACTCCGTTGAAGGAATGTCAAAAGAGGGGCTTCAGAGAATAAACCTTGCAACTTCGGAAATGTATAATCAATCAGAAGTTCTATTAAATATGGCCGTTACTAAAAGTAATGCTTTGTATGCTGGCATTAATCGCTCTGGTCAGTTTAGAGTGAAAGGAATTCTTACTCCTGTTGAGAGAAAGATAGCAGGCTCTAATTTAAAACCTATTATCGTATCTGGTGACTCTGTTGGCGGTCTAATTAAGTTTAGCCTAGAGGACCCGAATGCTCGGCGTCTTGTTCCTGGATTGTATAAAGCGAGCTTAAACTTAGCAGATTCAAGTAATATTGGGAAAATATATCAATTGGTAAAACTTATTCCACTTCTAGAAGAAGTAAATTTTATCAAAAATTATCAGAGAAGCTTTTCAATCAATCAAGAAGTGTGGCTAGGGCCTCACAGCATTTTTTTAACCAAGAGATTTGTTGAGGACTACCAGCGTGAAGTTTGGGAAAATATTAGTAGGCCTTTTGATAATCTATTTCAGCATTATGATACTTTACTATCTCTAATGGAGAGATTTAATGAAATCTTTTTTAATGCAACAACGGCTAAGGAGTTTTCTCAATCTAAAATTATTTTTGCGAGAAAGTATGGCCGAGAGATTGCGCCGATTCTTCAAATGATTGCCAGTGAAGAGTTAACTGATGAAGCAGTGAAAGAGCTTGAGTTGCCAGAAAATTTCACCGCCATTTATAAAGATGGGTTTGTTCTAGCACAGTCTGTCGCAAGGTCGGTAAGTGCTGTTGCTGGTGATATTGATTTGTTTCTGTCAGTTAAGCGTAGCTGGAATCGCTATATTCGGATCGAACAGAGAAACAAAGTGAGTAAAAACCTTGTTGGATTCAGAAATAAAATCCGGGATGCCAGAGAATCATTAGAAAAAAAGGTAGATTCACTTAGGGAAAACTAAATTTTTATCAAAATATTTGGATTTTTTTTGGTATTTTACCTTAAATATTGGGCGATGCACCTTTCACTCCAAAGAACATAGCATTAGTATTCAAAAATTCTAAAATTATCATTTTTTCCAGTACTTACTAACTGGAATAATAAGGACGGAGTAGTTTAATGAATATCCATGAATATCAAGCTAAAGAGTTGATGAGAAAATTTGATATCAGCACTCTTAGAGGCAAGGTTGCTTTTTCAGTAGATGAGGCAGTAAGTGCAGCAAAAGAACTAGGCGGCAGCATATGGGTTGTGAAGGCTCAAATACATGCTGGTGGTCGAGGTAAAGCTGGTGGTGTCAAAATCGCAAAATCTCTTGAGGAAGTAAAAGAGCATGCACAAGACATCCTAGGAAAAACATTAGTTACCCATCAAACAGGGCCAGAAGGTAAAGTTGTTAAAACTTTACTTATTGAAGAAGGCTGTGACATTGATCATGAATATTATGCTGGTGTTGTTCTAGATAGAGCGACCGGACTTGTCACTTTCATGGGTTCTTCTGAAGGTGGGGTCGAGATTGAAAAAGTTGCGGAAGAAACACCTGAAAAAATTATTAAGGTTGCAATTGATCCGGCAGTTGGTTTTACTCCATTTGTTGGACGCAAGCTCGCTTACGGTATGGGAATTCCTGCAGAGCAAGTTAAAGGTGCAATGAAGTTTTTTGAGGGTTTATATAACCTATACCTATCTTGTGATTGTACAATTGCCGAGATTAATCCACTTGTTTCAACCAAAGGTGGAGATATTCTAGCGCTAGATGCGAAGCTAAACTTTGATTCAAATGCATTGTTTAGACATCCAGATATTGAGTCTTATAGAGATCCAAATGAAGAGTCTGAAAAAGAAATGGAAGCAGCTAAATTCGACCTATCATATATTGAGCTAGATGGCAGTATTGGTTGTCTTGTTAATGGTGCCGGCCTTGCGATGGGGACAATGGACATTATTAAGCTTCACGGTGGTGAGCCTGCTAACTTTTTAGATGTTGGTGGAAGTGCAACAAGAGAAACAGTCGAGAAAGCATTCTCAATTATTTTATCTGATGAAAATGTCAAAGCTATTCTTGTTAATATTTTCGGTGGGATCATGAAGTGTGACATCATCGCAGAGGGAATTGTCGCAGCGGCAAGAGTACTTGGAATCAACGTTCCGCTAGTTGTTAGATTAGAGGGGACAAACGTTGCTCTAGGAAAGAAAATTCTTAATGAGTCTGACCTTAAAATTATCGCAGCAGAAGATCTTAATGATGCCGCTCACAAAGCAGTATTAGCAGCGAAAGGAGAAATTTAAAATGGCCATTTTAGTTGGAAGAGAGACAAGACTAATCACAATCGGTTATACAGGTAAGCAAGGAACTTTCCACTCTCTGCAGTCTAGAGACTATGGAACAAACTTTTTAGGTGGTGTTACTCCTGGTAAAGGTGGAACTGTCCATGAGGGCTACCCTGTTTTTAACTCAACTCACGAAGCAGTGAAAAAAACGGATGCTAATGCGGCAATGATTTTTGTCCCGCCAAAGTTTGCCGCCGACTCTATTTTGGAATGTGTGGATGCAGGAATAGAGTTAATTGTTTGTATCACCGAAGGTATTCCTGTTTTAGATATGGTAAAAGTTCGAAAAGCAATGGTCGGTTCAAAGTCTAGGCTAATTGGGCCGAACTGTCCTGGAATTATTACTCCAGGTGAATGTAAGATTGGGATCATGCCAGGGCATATTCATATGCCGGGAAGAGTTGGGGTCATTTCTAGATCAGGAACTCTTACTTATGAAGCAGTTTATCAGTTAACCCAACGTGAGATTGGCCAATCAACATGTGTTGGTATTGGTGGAGATCCTGTTGCAGGTACTAACTTTATTGATGTACTTCAATTATTTGAACAGGATCCAGATACAGATGCAGTTATTATGATTGGTGAGATTGGCGGAACAGCTGAGGCAGAAGCGGCACGTTGGATTAAAGAAAATATGTCAAAGCCTGTTGTATCTTTTATCGCTGGAGCATCTGCACCAGCAGGAAAAAGAATGGGGCATGCAGGAGCAATTATCTCTGGTGGTGACACAACAGCAGAAGCAAAATATCGAATCCTTGAAGAGTGTGGTGTCATAATCGCGCGTTCTCCAGCGGATCTCGGTGAAAAAATGGAAGAAGCACTAAAACAAAGATCTTAAATAAAAGTTATAATTGGAGGAAACAATGGCAATTGAAAGAACTTTCGGAATTATTAAACCAAACGCAGTATTAGACAACAATATTGGTAATATCATGTCTCATTACGAGAAAGCTGGACTAAGAATTGCAGCTGCTAAATTTACTCAACTTTCCAAAGAGAAAGCTGAAGGATTTTATATCGAGCACAAAGAAAGACCATTTTTTGGTTCTTTAGTCGGATTTATGACTTCTGCACCAGTTTTGCTTGTTGTTTTAGAAGGTGAAAACGCGGTAGAGAAAAATAGAGAAATCATGGGAGCGACAAATCCTGCTGAAGCTGCTGAGGGAACAATCAGAAAGCTGTTCGCTAAAAGTATTGAGGCGAATGCAGTTCATGGATCAGATTCTTTGGCGTCTGCAGAGAGAGAAGTAAATTACTTCTTTGATAAGAATGAAATTGTAGGACGCTTCTAATTAGATTTTAGAAAATTTTGTTCATTTTTGTTTACTAAGAGGGCCAATTTAATTGGCCCTTTTTTTGTAAGGTGTTGAAATTGCTAAGCCTTGCCGATGACTCAGGTATGTAGCTTTTACAATGACTGTTGAGACTTCTTTGTTTTAGCCTTATAAATTGATCATAACTTTTATGCACGAGGTCAATGTTATGTTTAAATTAGGAGATTATGCAGTTTGTCCAGGTCACGGTGTGGGACAGGTGTGTGATATCGAAACTCGTGAAGTCGGTTCAGAGGAGAAGTCATTTTACATCATAAAAATTGTCTCCAATGGAATGACTGTTATGGTTCCAACTGATAGTGAAAATGGAGCCAGAACCCTTGTGGGAATGCCAGAAATTCATGAAGTATATGATTTATTAAAAGACCATGAAGTCGAAGTTGATAACTCAACTTGGAATAGAAGATATCGTGACTACATGGGAAAGATAAAAACGGGCTCGCTTCTTGAGATTGCAGATGTTTTAAGATCATTATTCCTTTTAAAATTAAAAAAGAACTTAAGTTTTGGCGAGAAAAAGATGCTAGAACAATGCCGTGCACTTCTTGCACAAGAAATATCTATTTCAAATGGTGATGACATTAAGTCAGTCGAAGATAAGTTAAATAACTGCTTTAATTAAAAAAAGTTCCCTTTACAAAAATACCCCATCGATTCATAATCCGGCAAAAAAACAGAGGAGTTATTGTGTCTGTACGCGTTCGATTTGCCCCAAGCCCAACAGGATACCTTCACATTGGTGGAGCAAGAACTTGTTTATACAATTATTTATTTGCTCAAAAAATGGGTGGGAAACTAATTATTCGAGTTGAGGATACAGACCTAGAACGTTCTTCACGTGAATTTGAAGACTCTCAAATGAACGATCTTCGTTGGCTTGGGATTGAGTGGGATGAAGGGCCTGGAAAAGAAGGCGAGTTTGGCCCATATCGACAGTCTGAGCGTGTTGAAATCTACAAAAACTATGCAACTCAGTTACTTGAAGAAGGTAAAGCTTTTTATTGCTTTTGCACGGACGAAGAACTTGAGGCCATGCGCGAGAAGGCCCTCGCGGAAAATAGAGATCCTATCTATGACGGTACTTGGCGAGACTTTCCTCTAGAGGAGGCAAAAAAGAAAATTGCTGCAGGGGAAAAAGCATCCATTCGATTTATTGCTCCATTAAAAGATTACTCGTTTACTGATGAAGTAAGAGGAGACGTGACGTTCCCGCAAGGGATGGTTGGTGATTTTGTCATTATGCGCTCTAATGGGATGCCGACATTTAATTTTTGTGTTGTTGTCGATGATGTTTTAATGAAGATCACCCATGTTATTAGAGGTGAAGACCATTTAAATAATATGGTTCGTCAGTTAATGATTTATGAAGCATTAAAAGCGGAAAAGCCAAAATTTGCGCATGTTTCACTTCTTATTGGCCATGATAGGCAAAAGCTCTCGAAGCGCCATGGTGCAACTAGTGTCTCTCAATATCGGGAGCAAAATTATTTACCCGAAGCGATGAATAATTATTTATGTCTTCTTGGTTGGTCTCACCCTGAGGAAAAAGATATTTTTACGAAAGAAGAAATTGCAAACATTTTTGATTTAAAACGTTTTTCTAAGTCAGCTGCATTGTATGACGTTGAAAAACTAAAGTGGGTCAACGGACA
>Ga0181565_10003854_pt1 | contig 11498 bp, 8 predicted proteins | sample 101ome_16_FD_129661 | JGI IMG/M metagenome (GOLD analysis project Ga0181565, IMG submission 129661) | Coastal salt marsh microbial communities from the Groves Creek Marsh, Skidaway Island, Georgia - 101401AT metaG (megahit assembly) | ecosystem: Environmental > Aquatic > Marine > Intertidal zone...
AAATGATCCTCGCTGGGCATAGGAATTGTATTTATCAACACCAGCACCAAGCACCATTTCGCCCTTGTCAGATTGGCTGATATACATATGCACGGCATTAGACATGATCACCGTGTCCAGTTCAGGCTTAATCGGCTCTGAAACCAGCGCCTGCAAAGGACGGCTAGCAATAGGCAGGCGAACATCTGCCATAGCGCCTAAGACAGAGCAATGCCCAGCCACAACACAGCCCACTTTAGGGGATTTGATAAAGCCTTTGGTAGTTTCGACACCTTCAATGCGATTCCCCTTCCGGCGCAGGCCAGTCACTTCGCAATTCTGGATAATATCAACGCCCAAGTCATCAGCCGCCCTGGCATAGCCCCACGCCACCGCATCATGACGCGCAGTGCCGCCACGGCGTTGTAAAAATCCACCCATCACTGGATAGCGGATTGATGGGTCGATATTGATCATAGGAACTAATTTTTTAATCTGATCAGGGTTCAAAACATCACTATCAATGCCGTTGAGCCTAATCGCATGCACTCGGCGAGACATTTCGCGCAACTCATGCCAGCTGTGGGCGATGGTCAAAACCCCGCGCTGGCTGAACATGAGGTTAAAGTTTAAGTCCTGGGTCAAGCCTTCCCATAGTTTAAGCGCATGGTCATAAATAGCCGCGCTTTCGTCCCACATATAGTTGGATCGAATGATGGTGGTGTTTCGCCCGGTGTTGCCGCCGCCCAGCCAACCTTTTTCCACCACAGCAATATTGGTCATGCGGTGAACCGCCGCCAGATAATATGCAGTAGCTAGACCATGACCACCGCCACCAATAATAATAGCGTCATAGGATTTCTTTGGCTCTGGGGAACGCCAAGCGCGCTGCCAGTCTTGATGATAGCTTCGTGCGTTCCGCAACAAAGAGAAAATCGAATATTTGGGTTTGCCGCCGGGTAATCTTCTTGCCCCACGATCAGGACTTTCAGCCATGGTCTGCCCCTTCTCAAGAAATCGTTATATGTTGGACTTAGCGATTATGCCAACAAAGTTATATTAACCTGTCTTGCTGACGACAGGTGATACTGCATCGCCGACACTTTAATCAACCCTTTTTTGTGATCAGCAAAGCGATTGCGCCTTTCCAGATCACTGTAGTCTTATCTTAATCTCATTTACAAATAGCGCTTGAGCCTAAAACAATTGCCTAAAGAGGAAAAAGAGAAATAGATGATGGCAAAGGTCAGGTTTTGATATTATGATTTCATAAATATTATTATCATAAGGGATTATCATGCCGGTCCATAACGCAATCGCAGATCAAGCTGAGGATATGTGCCAATGGCGTCATTATTTGCACAGCCACCCAGAATTGGCGTTTCAGGAACATAAAACCGCTGATTTTATCGCTGAAAAGCTCGAATCCTTTGGGGTTGAGGTGCATCGTGGTCTGGCAGGAACAGGGGTTGTTGGTGTAATTCGTGGACGCGGGGACAGCAAGAAGATGATTGGCTTAAGGGCAGATATTGACGCCCTCCCCATCCATGAGGAAAACACCTTTGACCATAAGTCTCAACATTCTGGTGTTATGCATGCCTGTGGTCATGATGGGCATACCGCAATGTTGTTAGGGGCGGCTAGGCATCTCGCAGAAAATCGAAATTTTGACGGTGATGTCGTTGTGATTTTTCAACCAGCCGAAGAGGATGGCGGCGGCGGCAAAGTGATGTTGGATGATGGTTTGCTGACGCAGTTTCCTGTTGATACCATCTGGGGTATGCATAACTGGCCTGGGCTTGATGTTGGGCAAGTGATGATCCATCGCGGCGCTTCAATGGCGGCGGCGGATAGTTTTGATATTAAACTCACGGGGCGTGGTGGTCATGCTGCGATGCCACATGAAACCGCCGATCCTATTTATGCAGCAGCGGCCTTGATTCAAGCTTTGCAATCGGTGGTTTCGCGGCGTTTGAATCCCTTTGATGCGGCGGTGGTTTCCATCACCCAATGCCATAGCGGTTTTACACATAATGTCATTCCGGATGAGGCGTTTATCCAAGGCACAGCTCGTTATTTCAACCCAGATCTAGGCAAGAAAATCCGTATTGATATGGAACAAATTATCAATCATGTGGCGTCTGCTCATGGCTGTTCGGCGCAATTTGACTGGATAGATGGTTATCCGCCAACGATTAATGATGCGGCGGCGGCGGAACGCGCGGCTTTGGCGGCGGCGGATGTTCTTGGGTCGGGGTCTGTGGTGATGGACCCACCACCGTCCATGGGGGCAGAGGATTTTTCATATATGCTAGATGCCCGACCGGGGGCCTATATCTGGCTTGGGGCAGGGCATCCTGGTGATGGCGCGATGCTTCATAATGCCCACTTTGATTTTAACGATGCGCTGTTACCCCTTGGCGCCAGTTACTGGGTATCATTGGTGGAACGCGAATTAGGAACAGGCGTTTAGCGCACTCTGACCAGATCGTTCCATCGGGTTGTATAAGACGGTGAGCGAAATTGCTGACGCATTTGCCATGATGGCTTGGCCGGGGCGTTGATGTTACGGCTTGGCATGACGCCTTCGCTGGCGTGAAAGAGCGTGCCGCGCCCCATCGCTGCGTTGACTTGATCCAGCATCGCCATTCGCCGACGGCTGGCGGCATTTTGGGCATTGTGGGATTTGGGGCTGTCCGGCAGATCAAGTCGCCATAGGCTTTTTTGTTCCCGGCCGTCACTCACCAGATCAGTCAGCATAACCCCAGCCTTGTGATAGCGAAAACCAGGGCGGTAAAGTTGCTGGATAGCCTTGGTGGCGGCGGCGATAAGGGTGCTGGTATCGGCAATGGGTTCATCAAACCGCATCAAAGCGGCGTTGCTATATTGGGGGTCTTGTTGGCGAAACCGATTGGTACGGATAAAAACATAAAGCCCTGCCGCTAGGCTTCGCTGTTTGCGAAGCTTTTCTGCGGCGCGGGCGGTATAGCTGGCGGCGGCTTCTTCTAGGCTGGCGCGGTCACTAATCAGGCGACCAAAACTGCGTGATGACATAATGTTCTGTTTTGCCTGTACGGTTTCAATATCAAGGCAAGAGCGTCCATTTAATTCATGCACAATGCGTTCACCTACTACTGATAGCGCCTTGCGGATTTGCCGTGGGTCAGCCTGCTGTAAGTCTAGCGCCGTGGTAATCCCTATCTCGCGTAAGCGTTGCCCCCAGCGTTTCGATATCCCCCAGATATCCTCAACCGCAATATCCCCCAGCACACGCGGCATCAAAACGGGATCAGTCATCATATAAACGCCATCACTGGCATATTTCTTTGCGATACGATTAGCCAGTTTAGCTAGCGTTTTCGTTGATGCTAGCCCCACTGAAACAGGAATGCCTGTCCATTGCCGGATCGCTTGCCGCATCTGGCGCATCTGTTCCGGGAGAAGAGCAGCATCACATCCGCTAAACCCAAGAAATGCCTCATCAATGGAATAAATTTCTACATCTGGCGTGAACTGGCTTAAGGATTCCATGACCCGGCCTGACATATCCCCATAAAGCGGATAATTCGATGAAAACACCTGCACCCTATGCTTTCGCATCATGGCGGTATATTCATGCACTGGGGCCCCCATGGGAATGCCTAGGGATTTTGCCTCATCTGATCGGGCAATGACACAGCCATCATTGTTAGACAGCACGACCACAGGCCGCCCCACCAGCGACGGATCAAAGACACGTTCACAAGAAACATAAAAATTATTGCAATCTACCAGCGCAAATAACATGGCTAAACGCTATGGATGACATTGGTCACAACCCCCCAAATCACCATATTATTTTCATCGGTGATGGGAATCGGATCGTAACGGTCATTTTCAGGCATGAGCATAGTTTGACCAGATTTATGGTGTAAGCGTTTGACGGTAAGTTGACCATCAATCGCGGCGATAACAATTTTGCCATGGCGGGCCTCAAGGCTACGATCCACTACCAAAATATCATTTTCGTGGATGCCAGCCTTGATCATGCTGTCACCACTTACCCGAACAAAAAATGTTGCCGCTGGATGTTTGATCAGATGATCGTTGAGATCAAGGCTGCCTTCAAGGTGGTCATCTGCTGGTGAGGGAAACCCTGCCGCCACGGCACAACTAAATATTGGCAAGGCCTGCCTGCCGCCTGTGGCAACATATTCCATTACCTCGTCAATCATGCTAACCGGCAAACGCACAGGCTTTGTGGCTTCGCCATAGCGCCCTTGACCTGTTGGTCGTCCTGCCCCGGGCCTGGCGCCGCCACGCCCTTTTTTAGGGATTGAGGTGAGGGATGATCCCTTTGATGCTGATGATGTTGTCATGATATCACCTGACTGATAAAGCTCATATTCTATATAATATTAGAATATTGTACTTTATTCAAATGTCAAGTAGGATGATCGCATCAAAACAAGCAGATCATTAGCCGGATTGCTGAATTTCCGGAATCGCAACACAGGAAATGCCTTTGCGGAAAAGCTGAAGACAAGCTTGTCTGGCAATTGATTCATCAAAACCGTCAAAATGCACCTGCCAAAGGGTCAAGGTGCCATAGCGAATCTGGCGCAGATGCGCAGGTTGTTTAGAAAGGATGCTATTTGCGGCTTCACGGGCATCTCTGGCGGCGCGGTGGGCGCTGGCTTGGCGTTCATAACTGCCAACTTGGATACCCCAACTGATAATTTTGGTCTCTTTCACCGGAACAGGATCAGCAAGTTCAGGCCGTGCCGGCGGTACGGATACCGCAACAGCCAATTCCCCTGATGCGTTATCTCGGCTGACTGTCAGGACATTAGGTTTTGGCGGTGGCGGCGCAACGGCGGTTGGGGCAGAGGGTTTCTTTTGGGGCACAAGGGTGGTTTCGGCATATTGCGGAATACGCGCAAATTGTTTATCCAGCAAATGGACCATATGCTGATCGCGTGATCGGCCAGTACGACCCCCAAACACCACACCCACTAACCGGATACCGCGGCGCTCCACGGTTGCCACCAGATTAAAGCCAGAGGCACTGATGTAACCGGTTTTGATACCATCTGTGCCAGAATAACTGCTGAGAAGGGTATTATGGTTTTTGAAGCGGCGACCATTATATTCAAAGGATTTGGTTTTGAAGAGATGGAAGTAATGGGGAAAATCGCGCCGGATCGCAATGGCGAGTTTTGCCATATCACGTGCGGTTGATTTCTGTTGCGAATGCGGCAGGCCTGATGCGTTACGAAATGTTGTCTGACTCATCCCCAAGGCATGCGCCTTACGCGTCATTTTCTTGGCGAAGGCTCTTTCACTTTTACCTAAGTGTTCAGAGATCACGGTGGCGACATCATTGGCGGATTTGGTGATCAAAGCCATGATAGCATTTTCAACAGTAATATAACTTCCTGGCTTTAGACCTAGTTTTGAAGGTGAGCGGCTAGCCGCCAGTTTACTAACCTTCATTTTGGTATCCATCCGGACTTGGCCGTTATCCAGTGCCTCAAACAGCATATAAAGTGTCATGATTTTTGTCAGTGATGCGGGGTAAAGCTGTTTGTCAGCGTTGCGCGAATACATCACCTCGCCAGTGTTCTCATTGACCACGATTGAGGCATATTTTGCCTGAGCCACAGAGCCTAACCCTGTCACTAGCGCGACAACCGCAATCATTAGAACGATGAGGCGTTTCATCACAAAACCTTAACTTGAGAATATCTGGAATTTCGTAAAACCATATCCTGATATGATACTAGCACAGACCGCCGTTCAGTCAACGTAACCTGAGGGATAATAACGTGGAAAACGGCACGAAAATTCAGATTAGAAATCATTGTAGGCAAAGAATGCCACGAATATGACCTTTTCATGAAAAACTGTGAGAAAATGAGTAGATTTTTCATCCAAGGGTCTTTCATTACGGAAAAATATGATCATATAATTCACTATGGAAACACATCACAACATTATGCAACAGCTATGCCACCACGATGCGGTTTTGTCGCAAACGCGGATGTCATCCAATGATGATCACGATAGCAAAAAACCAAGCGATGTTACCGTTCTGGAAACAAAGCCAAAAATCAAAAGGCCATCATTGTATAAAGTGATTATGCTGAATGATGATTTCACGCCAATGGAATTCGTCATTCATGTGTTGCAGTTATATTTTCGCAAATCTCAAGATGAAGCCACCCAGATCATGCTCCATGTGCATCAGCGCGGGGTCGGTGTTTGTGGGCTTTATACTTATGAGGTAGCCGAAACCAAGGCCTCACAGGTCATGGACTTAGCACGTAAAAATCAACACCCCTTGCAGCTTCAGTTGGAAAAGGAATAACCTCATGCTCTCACAAGAACTTGAAGAAACCCTGAAACGCGCAATGGGACTTGCCGCTAAAAAGGGGCATGAATATGCGACACTCGAACATCTCTTATTTTCTCTAACCGAAGATAACGATGCGCTTGAGGTGCTGAGTGCTTGTAATGCGGATATTGATGATCTGCGTCAGAATCTGATGCTTCATATTGAACAATCGCTTGAGGCGATAGAGGATGAACGCATTGAAACACGCCCAACTAACGGTTTTCAGCGAGTTTTGCAACGCGCCGTAATCCATACCCAATCTTCAAATCGTGAACGCGCGACAGGGGCAAATGTTCTGGTTGCTATGTTTGCCGAGCGTGAAAGCCATGCTGTCTGGCTTTTGAATCAGCAGGATATCAATCGCATTGATGTGGTCAGTTATTTGAGCCATGGGATCGCTAAAAATCCAGCATTCAATAATGAGGGTGAAGGCGTTGACGGGGCTGATCTCAAAGAAGATGAGGTCAACAAAAAAGAAGATGCGCTTACCGCCTATGCGGTTAATCTGAATGAAAAGGCCAAAAGCGGTAAGATTGATCCTCTGATCGGACGACAAAAAGAGGTTGATCGCACTATCCAAGTGCTGTGCCGACGGACGAAAAATAACCCCTTACTTGTTGGCGATAGCGGTGTTGGCAAAACGGCCATTGCCGAAGGGCTGGCCCGCAAGATCGTTGAAAAGGCTGTGCCAGAGGTTCTAGAGGGTGCCACTATTTATTCCCTTGATATGGGGGCTTTGCTAGCAGGTACGCGTTACCGCGGCGATTTTGAAGAACGGCTTAAGGCGGTTATGAAACAGGTGGCCAAAAACGATCAGGCTATTCTTTTCATTGATGAAATTCATACCATCATCGGGGCCGGTGCGACCAGCGGCGGTGCCATGGATGCATCAAATCTCTTAAAGCCAGCGCTTCAAGAAGGTAGCCTTAGATGCGTGGGGTCAACAACCTATAAGGAGTTTCGGGGGTGGTTTGAAAAAGATCGGGCGCTATCCCGGCGTTTCCAGAAAATCGATGTGAATGAGCCAACAGTGGCTGATACCATTAAAATTCTTGGCGGTCTTAAATCCCAATATGAAGACCATCATGATGTTCGTTTTACAATGGCGGCGCTGAAATCAGCAGTGGAATTATCTGCCCGTTATATTACTGACCGTAAATTGCCGGATAAAGCAATTGATGTGATTGATGAGGCAGCAGCAGCCCAAATGCTTCTTCCTCCTTCGCGGCGGCGTAAGGTAATCGGTGAAAAAGAGATTGAAAACACCATTTCCAGCATGGCGCGAATCCCACCGCGTACAGTGAACCGTGATGATCGCGCCGCTTTAGCCAGTTTAGAGACAGATTTGCACCGTATGGTTTACGGCCAGGACGAAGCTATTGTTGCCCTTGCCTCTGCGATCAAATTGGCCAGAGCGGGACTTAGGGAAAAGGAAAAGCCTGTTGGCAACTACCTCTTTAGTGGCCCAACCGGGGTTGGTAAGACAGAGGCCGCGCGGCAATTATCTGAATCCCTAGGCATTAAGTTAATCCGTTTTGATATGTCCGAATACATGGAACGCCATTCGGTGTCGCGTCTTATTGGTGCCCCTCCAGGGTATGTTGGCTTTGATCAGGGCGGTCTTTTGACCGATGCTGTGGATCAGCATCCTCATGCTGTGTTGTTGTTGGATGAGATTGAAAAAGCCCATCCTGATATCTTTAATCTGTTGTTGCAGGTGATGGATAATGGGCGTCTAACTGATCACAATGGCAAGACTATTGATTTCCGTAATGTCATCATCATCATGACAACAAATGCTGGCGCCAGTGAATTAAGCAAGCAGGCTATCGGGTTTGGTCGTGATCGGCGTGATGGCGCAGCGACAGAGGCTATCGAGCAAACCTTTTCGCCAGAGTTTCGTAACCGGCTTGATGCAATCATTAATTTTGCCGCACTTGCCCCTGAAACAGTGCGCAAAGTGGTGGATAAGTTTATCATGCAACTCGAAGCACAGCTTGCGGATCGCGGGGTCAGCATTAGCCTTACTGATGCGGCGCGTGACTGGCTGGCTGAACGCGGGTACGAACCAGCATATGGGGCAAGACCTCTAGCTAGGGTCGTCCAGGAACATGTTAAAAAACCTCTATCAGAAGAGTTATTGTTTGGGCGTCTGGTTGATGGGGGTTCGGTTGTGGTTGACGCGGATAAAGCTGATAAGGACGGGCATATTTCGCGTTTGACGGTCAAAGTGGCAAAAGAAGATGCTTCTCGGAAAACCCGATCTGCTAAACCGCGCAAGACGCAAAAGAAAAAATCAGGGTCGGTGGAAACTGCCAGCTAGGGTATTGTGCCGCCCATTCTTTTGGTTTAAGTGGCGGCCTTATAAGGCATCCACCCGATAAGCTCTTGTCGTTCACGGGCAACATGTCTGGCCTCTTTTGCCGTAAAATCCTTTACCGCGTTATGAAAGCCGGGATCAGTCATGTGATGGACGGAATAGGTCGGGACAGGTTCATACCCTCGTTGCACTTTGTGTAGGCCTTGTGCCCCTGCTTCAACCTTTTTAAGGCCATTGGCAATAGCATAAGAAATGGCTTGATAATAGCAGGTCTCAAAATGCAGGAATGGGATATCGACAATACTGCCCCAGTTGCGCCCATAAAGCGTATCCTTGCCAACAAAATTAATTGCCCCTGCCACAGGCTTACCCTCATGGTTTGCGATAACAAGCAGTATGTGCTCACGCATGGTCTGATGAATGTGGTCAAAAAAACCACGTGTTAGATATGCGCCGCCCCATTTGCGATCAATTGTTGCCAGATAAAAATCATAAAAGGCATCCCAGTGATGGGTTTTTAAATCTTCTCCACGCAACAGATCAAAGCTAAGGCCAGCATCGCTAATGTCGCGGCGTTCACGCTTTATAGCTTTACGCTTGCGTGAAGAAAGGGTGCTAAGAAAATCTTCAAAATCATCATAGCCGCGGTTATGCCAGTGGAACTGCATTCCCTCACGGCTAATCCATGCGCTTTGTTGCGGCGTTGTCAGATGATCGTGTTCATCTTTAGTCAGAAAAGTCATATGCACGGAGGAAAGCCCCAGTTGGCTTGCACTGGCGAGGGCAGCTTCAGCTAAGGCAGTTTCAGCACGGGGTTTTGTTACCATATCAAGATCTGGGTCAACCAAAAGCCTCCGTCCCGGAACCGGAGTAAAGGGGATGCCAATTTGCGCCTTAGGGTAGTATTGCCCCCCTGCACGCGCCCAAGCATCAGCCCATGCGTGATCAAACACATATTCCCCATAGGAATGCGATTTAAGATATAGCGGCAGAACCCCCACGATTTTGCCTGTCTGGTCTTTTAACACCAAATGTCGTGGCGCCCAGCCGCTGCTATTGCTGGCTGAGCCACTTTCCTCAAGGGCGGTGAAAAAAGCATGGCTGATTAACGGTTCACCAGAACCAGCACAGCGATCCCAGTGTTTTTCTGGGATTGCTGATATCGAGTTCACCATTTCTGCTGTCCAGCCCAGATTAGGGCTGTTGGCAGAGTCTGATAAGGCAGGGTTGCTTGGGGTCAGGTCATCATCCATAACTACCATATTGGGGCAGATGATGCCGGAAGCAATGCCCTTAATCAGGCGATTTCAAAAATACCTTCAATCTCAACCAAACAGCCAAGAGGAAGCGCATTGGTGCCTACGGCAAAACGGGCATGACGGCCAATATCGCCAAACACATCAACCATCATGTTTGACGCCATATTGATAACTTGGGGTTGTGCCTTGAAATCAGCAGTACAAGCCACAAAACCGCCAAGTTTAACCACACGAGTTACCCGATCAAGATCACCACCGGTAGCAGCTTTCAGCTGAGACAAAAGGTTAATCGCACATTTACGCGCTTCACCTTCGGCATCATCTTGAGTCATGGTGCCATCACCGATAGCCCCTGTCTTTTCAATCTTGCCATCGACCATCGGAACCTGACCTGAAATGAAAACCAGATTCCCACTAATCACATAAGGGATATAGTTTGCCGCAGGTGCCGGGGCGTCGGGAAGGGTAATGCCTAATTCTTTTAGGCGCTGATTAATTTTTCCTGACATGTCTTCTCCTGTCATAAAAGGATTTTGGATAGAGGTTTCCGGTTTAGCTGCAACCCGTGGTCGACCCGCAAGTGTTACATTTCAAGCAAGTGCCATTGCGAACCAAGGTGAAGTTTCCGCATTCGTTACAATTCTCACCTTCGTAACCTTGCATACGAGCTTGCTGAACCTGTGATGCCACTTTACTTGTGCTTCCTGCGCTTGCACCGGTGCTGGTACTAACCGCGCCTTGGGCCCTGGTGGCTGACACACTGGTATCATCGGCTGACATGGTGGTCTGGCCATCGGTGCCGGTTCCGTGCAAAAGCACAATGTTACGGTTGCGAACAAAACCCGTGCTGACCGTGGAGTGAGCCAGTTCAGATTGGTCTTCGCCAGACCCCATGGCGTCCATCGCCAGATCATCTGCGTTAACATGACCAAGATCCGCACGATCCAGATAGGAAATAGCAAGTTCGCGGAAGATATAATCCAGAATAGAGGAAGACATCTTAATCAGATCGTTCCCTTGTACCATGCCTTGGGGTTCAAACCGGGTAAAGGTAAAGGCTTCAACAAACTCTTCCAATGGCACACCATATTGCAAGCCAATGGATACAGCGATAGCAAAGTTGTTCATCAGTGAACGGAATGCCGCGCCTTCCTTATGCATATCAATAAACAATTCCCCAAGCTTGCCGTCTTCATATTCGCCTGTCCGAAGATAGACTTTATGACCGCCAACAATGGCTTTCTGGGTATACCCTTTGCGGCGATCAGGCAGACGCTGGCGTGAAGCGACATAACGCTCAATAATCTTTTCTACCACTTTGGTTGTTTGTGCGGCAGGGGCAATGGCGTCATCATCCATCTCAAGATCTTCATCATCAACAAGGCTGGCTGAAAGTGGCTGGCTTAGCTTGGAGCCATCACGATAAAGCGCATTAGCCTTAAGCCCAAGTTTCCAAGACAGCATATAAGCCGCGCCGCAATCTTCAACTGTGGCTTCGTTTGGCATATTGATGGTTTTGGAAATTGCACCAGAGATAAACGGCTGAGCGGCGGCCATCATGGTG
>Ga0181565_10003868_pt1 | contig 11484 bp, 12 predicted proteins | sample 101ome_16_FD_129661 | JGI IMG/M metagenome (GOLD analysis project Ga0181565, IMG submission 129661) | Coastal salt marsh microbial communities from the Groves Creek Marsh, Skidaway Island, Georgia - 101401AT metaG (megahit assembly) | ecosystem: Environmental > Aquatic > Marine > Intertidal...
TTAAGCTTTTCTAGCAAGTTTATTAATTGCATCATTATTCATGTCGTCCATTTGTGAATTCATAACTTTTTGATACATACCAACTAAACGATTCGTTTCTATCATTTGTGTCATCATTTTTACAGCATTCACATTACTTTTTTCCAAAAAACCCTGACGTACTGCACCACTACTCTCTATATTTTTAACAATCTCCGGACCTACATATTTAAAAAGATTATCGCCCTCTTTCACCAAGAAATTTTCATTGTCAGGTTGTGCAACAAAAATTTTGGAAGATGCTCCGAATTGAACAGTATTTGGAAGATTTTTCATGATTTGACCATTCTTATCAACTGTAACGACTGAATCAGCAGTATTAAAAGATATTGAATTTCCGGAACTTTCATAATCTTCAGGGAGCACTTCATAGCCTTGCTTGGTAATTAATTTTCCATCATCACTTATCGTAAAAGAACCATCTCTTGTATATCGAACCCCATTAGGTGTTTTTACAGCAAAATATAATCCTTCCCTCGATAAAGCAAAATCAAGAGGATTTGATGTATTTTGCATATTTCCAACAGAATGGTTTGTAAAAGATTCTACAACCTGAGGTGCTTTAGTCATTGCTCTATTTAAAAACTGCGCACCTTGGACAGAGTGATTAGGATGAGGAAGAGTATCTCTAGCTTCTTTGTAAAGCCTCATAAAATCACCAATTACTGTATCGTCCTCTTTATATCCTGCAGTATTTACATTTGCCAAGTTATTAGAGATGGTATCAAGTCTATTAAATTGAGCTACCATACCTGCCGCAGCATTGTAGTATCCAGTCTGCATTTAAAACCTTTTTTAATGTATCTTAATCGTTTAAAGCAATCAATGTTCCAAAAATAATTTCTTATAAATTCAAAAACAAAAAGAAGATAAGCTTAAGATAATTTCGGTATAATCCGATCTTTAATTTCACTAATAACAAAACCATTACGGAGTTAGGTCTAGTATGACAGCAAAAGAACTCAACAAAGCTATAGACACATTCTTTTCAGAGCACAAATCAAAAGATTGTGCGACATATGAAAAGCTCATAGAACTTTTTGAAAAACAACCCACAGCCGCCCAAGCAAAAAATATTTTCAAGCTTGCTACAAAACACAAAGTTTGCCTTTACACGGCATCTGAAAATGCTAAAAGACTAAATGATCGAGAGTCTGAAGCAAGAAAAGATGCTCAAAGAAAAATGCTTGAAAATAACGAATTAGATAATTTTGACATTCTAAAAGAGCACGAACTTTTAGAATGGTCAAGATCTGATTCACCAGTTCGTATGTATTTACGCGAAATGGGTCAAATCCCTCTACTCACAAAAGAGGAAGAGATTGAGATTTCAAAAAAAATAGAAGGTGGTGAAAGTATCATTATTGATGCGATATGTTCAGTACCCTATCTTATAGACTTTATTTTAGATTACAAAGAACCACTCATTAATCGTGAAAGAAGAGTAAAAGAACTTTTTAAAAGTTTCGAAGATGAAAAAGATGATAGCGATGACAGTGACGATGATGATAGTGGAAGTGATGGTGGTGAAGATAAAAGTAGAGTCGATAAAGTTACATTTAGCTTCAAAGCATTAGAAAAAGCGAAAAAAGAGTGGATTAAATTAGCTGAAAAAGCGCCCGAAGATTTAGATGGAGATTTAACTGAAGAGACTGTTAATTATCTTTTATCAGTAACATTTAAAAAATCGATTTTAAAAGAGAAACTACTAGATCTTGGCCCAACATCTAAGCTTATAAATGAGCTTGTAAAAGCAATGGAAACAGCTTTAAAAAGTGATGATGGTTATGAAAAAGAGTTAAAAAGATTAGAATATAAACTTCCACTATTCAATGCTACTCTTCGTGCAAACCATAAAGTATTGGTAGAAAAAATTCAAGATCTTAAAAAAGAAGATATTGCAAACATGGTTCCTGAAGCAACTATGGTTTCTACTTATATGGAGATTAAAAAGCTTGTTCAGACTAAGGAAGCTTCCAAAAATAGTTTTGATATGGAACCAGAAAAACTTGCAGATATTTTAGAACAAATCAAGCGTGGTAAAAATATTTCTGAAATATCTAAAACTAAAATGGCAAAATCTAACCTGAGATTGGTTGTATCGATTGCGAAAAGATACACAAATCGTGGATTACCATTTCTTGATTTAATTCAAGAAGGAAATATCGGTCTTATGAAGGCTGTAGATAAATTTGAATACCAAAAAGGGTATAAATTTTCTACATATGCAACTTGGTGGATTCGACAAGCAATTTCACGTGCAATTGCTGATCAAGCAAGAACAATTCGTATCCCTATTCATATGATTGAGACAATCAATAGAATTAATAAAATTATGCGCAAACACCTTCAAGAACATGGAAAAGAGCCAGATGTAGAAACAATTGCAGCTGAAGTTGGTCTTTCTGTAGAAAAAGTTAAAAACGTTATTAAAATCACAAAAGAGCCTATATCTCTTGAAGCTCCTATTGGAAGTGAGGAGGATGGACGTTTTGGTGATTTCATCGAAGATAAAACATCTCTTTCACCATCAGATTCTATACTCAAGGATGACTTACGAGTTCAAATTGAAAGCGTTTTAGAACAATTAAATGAAAGAGAAAAAGCAGTTATAAAATTACGTTTTGGAATCATGGATGATGAATCTGATAGAACGCTTGAAGAGATTGGTAAAGAGTTAAGTGTAACTCGTGAGAGAGTTCGTCAAATTGAATCTTCAGCTATTAAAAAACTTAAGCATCCTAAAGTTGGTCGAAAGCTTAAGAACTATATAGAAGAGTAAATAGTCAAATGACATTTGATCAGCAATGGATTGAGTATGACTATAATCCATTTGTGCTTTTTAGTTCAAACGGAAAAATCATCTCACTCAATGCAGAGGCCCAATTTTTACTTGGAACTGCAAAAAGATCAGAACTCTTTGAACTTGCAACCTCATATGCAAACAAAAACTACGGTTTCAAAACCACTTTTGTAAATTTAGAGTTTGGTCGCTATAAATTTTTTGGTCTTACAGTAGGTTATGAAAATGATGAGCAGATAGGAGTTAAATTTTATCAAAGACCATCGATTAATCTAAATAAACCAAAGCCAAGTGGTGAACTTACAAATATTTACACCCTTGTTGATTTATGTATATCTACAAATTCTATCAATACAAATGTGAAATATATCAAAGACTTTGATCCCACGATACCAGATCTCGTTATCAATGCAAATGAGTTTATAAAACTACTCAACAAAATCTACTCTTGCTGTGTTGACAATGAAGTTATTACTACGAAAATTTATTTTAGAGTTGGTGAACATATTAAATTTGAAGAAGCAAAATATAGCCTATGTTCAGTCGAAATAAAAGCAGACAATATGCAAAAGATTAATGAGTTCAAAGTCTTCGCCGAAACAAGTAGTTTTATGATTGATATTCGAGACAGTATAGTTATAAATATACCAATGGTTCTCTCTTAAAATATATCTCTTGCCATAATAGAACCAGTTACAATACCAATAAGTAAAGATGGTAGATATATACTAAGCTCGAGAAGTTCATTGTTTTTTAAAGCTATAAAACCAAGAGCTAAAAATATATAAGGGATAACACGCATCAAGGAAAAAGTTCCTCTAGTGCTATGTTTTAAAGTATCTTTATTTAAAGTTTTAATTTTTGCTTTTTCTTCTTTAACAATTTGCTTTAAATCAAGTTCCTCTTCTAAAGGCATTTCATTTTCATCATACAGCTCGTAAGGGTCTTCTATCTCATCGAGAAGATCTCTTTTTTCCTCGTAAGAATTTGAGTCGAGTTGCTGCTTAACTATTTTTTTATAACTGTAACTAGAACCCAGTATCACAAACAAGCTACTTAAAAATGCTATTTGCAGGTTAATAAAAAATGAAAATGAAATAAGCATCGTTGTGAAAATTAGCATCTCTGATGCTAAAAAGAGTCTAATAGCTTTTTTCACCATACTCTTCATCATCGTCATCATCAAGTTTTTGCTTCATTGCATATCTTGGTTCATTAGCAAGATCATCGTACATCTCTTTTTGCTGTTTATAAGCCTTAAATACATTTAAAAATGCCGCTGCAATACCTATAAAAACACCAATCCAGATAGTCCAAGTAATTCCGGTCATATTTTTTAAAAGGTATCCTATTCCCACACCCAAGATAACCGCAACAACCATAGATATACCAAGAGAAAGACTATCAGCAGCTTCTATGATAGGTTTAAACTTTGGTTTTTCCTCTTTAACTTTGTTTTGCTCTTTGTTATCCATTACTTAACTCTTTAAAAACAATTCCACTGGCTTTAATTGCATCTTCGATCATCTCATCTGTAATAGAAGTCGAGATAAACCCTGTCTCATAAAGTGAACATGCAAAATAAAATCCAGCATCTAGCATTTTTGAGTGAAATTTTGCAAATAATTCTGCATCAGAATTAGCTGCATCAGAAAAGTTTTTAACAGGTTTCTCATTGAAAAAGAATCCAAACATTGTACCTCGATTATCAATCTGCATATCAATATTGTATTTAGAAGCCTCATTTTGCATACCTTCTACAAGTCTTCTCCCTCTACCTTCAAGCACTTGAATAACTTGAGCATTTTTCTTGAGTTTTGAGAGAGCTGCAAACCCAGCTGCCATAGCAACAGGATTTCCACTAAGTGTACCAGCTTGATACACTGGTCCTTCAGGACTAAGTATCTTCATTATCTCCTCTCTTGCACCAAATGCACCAACAGGCATTCCTCCACCAATAACCTTTCCTAAAGTGATAATGTCTGGTTGTACACCAGTTATTGATTCTGCACCATGAACCGATGCCCTAAAACCACTCATAACTTCATCAAATATAAGCAATGCTCCATTACCTTGACATAAAGATTTTAGCTCGTGTAAAAATTCTTTATCAGCAGGAACTAAGCCCATATTTCCAGCAATTGGTTCAATAATCACACATGCAATATCATCAGAATCAATAAAACATTTTTTCACACTCTCAATATTGTTGTACTCAGCAAGAAGTGTGTGTTTTGTAAAATCTGCAGGAACACCAGGTGAAGATGGATTACCAAAAGTAGCTGCCCCACTCCCTGCTTCAACTAAAAGAGAATCACTATGTCCATGATAACATCCAGTAAATTTTACGATATTATCGCGTCCTGTAAATCCACGAGCAAGGCGTATTGCACTCATTACAGCTTCTGTTCCAGAACTAACAAAACGCACCTTATCAATTGAATCAAAAAATGAAACCACAAGCTCAGCTAAATTTGTTTCAGCTTGTGTCGGTGCTCCAAAACTTAAACCATGTCTTACAGCATCTATAACAGCAGCCTCTATTGACTCATCTCTGTGGCCAAACAAAAGAGGTCCCCAGCTCTGTACAAAATCTACATACTTATTTCCATCAATATCTTTAAGGTAAGCTCCTTCACCTTCGGATATAAACAACGGAGTCCCACCAACACTTTTAAATGCTCTTACAGGCGAATTTACACCACCTGGAATTAATTTTTGTGCTTCTTCGAATGCTTGTTGTGAACTTATAGTATTCATATTCTGCCTTAATTTTTTTCTTATTATATCCAAGTAGTATTAATCTTATTTTTGTATAATCGACTCATGAATAGATCTTCTTTTTCTCTTGCTGTAGCTCTTCTTATACATTTAGTATTTTTATTAATTTTTTGGATACTTGGAAGCACAATTGAGAAGCTACCAAAAAATATTGAAAAAGAAAAAAAAGTTAAAATTTCGCTCAAAGAGCTTGTCAAAGAAAAAAAACTCAAAAATATAATTAAACCCAAAGAAGAAAAAAAGATTCCAAGAGAACAACCAGATCTTGCTCCACCAATGATTAAAGGTTCTCAACTCAAAGAGATTACAAATAAGAAGGTCATTAAGTACGACATAAAAAAAAGCACTAAGACTCCAAAGCTAAATCCAAAAAAAACTAAAAAAACTAAAACAGTTACAAAAAAGATTTCAAAAGTAGCAAAAGAAAACTTGATTCCTCTTCCTATCAAAGAGGAAAAAAAGCAAACATCAAACACAAAAAAGAAAGTCAAAAAAGAGGAAAAAAATTCACTCAATTGGCTCTATGAAGATAAAACAATGTATGAAACTCAAGATACAGTCGAAAAAGAATTTTCAAAAACAGCTATGGGTAAAAATATTCAAGAACTCTATGGAAGCAAATTTGGTGAACTTACAAAAGCACAACAAGAATATATTTTAGATAATCAAGAGATTATGCGAAGAATTACACAGCAAGTTCTTACCAGACAAGCAAGAGTTAGCAACCTGAATGGACTCAATGTCAATAGAAGCAATATTATAGAGTTTTATCTTCATCCAAATGGAGATATGAGTGATTTTAAGTTTTTAGAAAAAAGTGGATATTTTATACTCGATGAAATTACTAGAGTGACTATACAATATGCTTACAGTAAATACCCTCGACCAAAAGAGAAAACTTTAATTAGATATAACGTTTTTTACAATCTCAAAAGCTATTAATTATGCTTCGCAGACTTTGTTTCTTCCACTGTTTTTTGCTTCATAAAGTGCGTGGTCAGCACGATCTATGAGTGTTTCAATAGTATCTTCAACTCTATATTCCGCTACACCAAAACTACAAGTTATTTTTTGAGGTAAATGAAAATCAGTCTCTTCGATATGTTTTCGAAGATTATTTGCTATCTCTTTGGCTCTTGATAGAGAAACATCTAATACTAAAACAAACTCTTCACCGCCCCACCTAGCAAATAGATCATTTTCACGAGTACGAAGCTTAACAAGTTTAGCTAACTGCTTTAATACTTCATCTCCCACTAAATGGCCATGTTCATCATTGACATTTTTAAAATGGTCTATATCAAATATTATAAAAGATAAAGGTGTATATTTATCTTTTGCTTTTGCCATTCTAATTGTCATAAGCCTATTGAGCATATGTCTGTTGTAAATTTCTGTAAGCGAATCATAACTGGCTTCATGTTTATATTCAAGAGATTGTTGGGAAATTTGTGTGATATCCGTAAGACTCATAATATATTGTGAGTCAAAATTTGTGATTTTTACTGTAAAGGTGTACTCTTTTTGATTTCTTAACATTTTCACTAGCAAATCTTTTTTTTGTGAATACGCTAGAGCTTCCTCAACCCACTGAGACTTATCTTCAACAACTTTAAGACTAAAATAACCATCATCTTCTATAAAATTTTCAGAAATACAATCAGTTTTTTCACGTAGTTCTTCAAGCTTATTAACATTAAAGAAATTCAGCAATGCCTTATTTACATTGATTATTTTTTCTGAATCGGCAACAAGGATAATATTATCTTGCAAGTCAAGAATACTTTGAATATATTCTTTTTCATGCTGAAGCATAATATCTTGTTCTTTGGATTTAAGGTGAAAATTTATTCTTGCAAGAAGTTCTGTGTGGTTAAAAGGTTTGTTTATGTAGTCGTCACCACCAACTGAATAACACTTTTCAATTGTATCATCGTCTTTGTTCGCGGTAACAAAAATAATAGGTATATCTTTTGTATCTGGATTAGATTTTATTAATCTTGCGCATTCAAATCCATCAATTTCTGGCATCATAACGTCAAGCAAAATAATATCCACATCTGTTTCAGAAAGTTGCTCAATCCCTTCTTTAGCAGACATTGCACTGATCATATTGTACTGGTCTTCAGCTAACTCGTCTAAAACACTTTCTATTACAAGAAGGTTTGTAGCAATATCATCAATACAAAGAATAGTTTTTTTCTTCACCAAGTTCCCCAAAATAATGCTTATCTAGATACACGTCCACAAGAATAGACTTATTATACACAAAATACAAAAAAAATAAAAATTTATTTTCTTCTTTTTTGTATTTGGTCAATTATTTTCACAACAACTAGGTCTGAGGTTACATTTAAAGAGGTTCGAGCCATATCCAAAATTCTGTCTACTGCCACAATCAACGCTAAATATTCTACAGGTAAACCAATCTGATTTAAAATAACGACCATCATAACCAAAGAAGCACTTGGAAGAGCTGCAACACCTACACTGAGTGCAACAACTGTTATCCCAAGAAAAATTTGTTCAAAAAAACTTAAATCAACGCCAGCTAAGTTTGAAATATATAAAACTGCAACTGTTAAATATGCTGCAGTGCCATCCATAGATACTGTTGCCCCCAAAGGCAAGACAAAAGATGCATGTTTCTTGTCCACACCCCCTACTTCTTCAACAATTCTCATTGAAACAGGAAGTGTTGCAGCACTTGAAGCGGTTGAAAAAGCCATAATTGGAGCCTCTCGGATTGTTTGCAAATACCTGTAGGGATTAATTTTAGCAAAAAGAGAAAGTACTATTGGTAGAGTAAGTACAGCATGAAAGACTAATACACCAATTACCACTAACATATATTTCCAAAGACCCAACACTACCTCTACGCCTTGCTCTGCTATGACATATGATATTAAACTAAAAACACCTATTGGTGTAAGCTTTATTATCCATTCAGCAATTGTGAGCATCGCATTTGAGATAGCAGTAAAAAAGTTTAACATCGTTTCTTGCCTATCAAATTCAAGATGCAATGATGCTACACTCAAAAATATCGAAAATACTATAACCTGCATCATTTCACCGTTAGCTAAGGAACCAAAGATATTCGTTGGAATAAAACTTAAAATCATAGCACTAAAAGAAAATGTTGCAACTTCAGAAGCTTTCTCAAACATAAGACCATCTGAGGAAACAGCTTCACCAACTGGAAAAAGATTCATTGCTATAATTGCCAAGAAAACAGCTAAAGCAGTAGTTAAGAGATAGAGTCCAATAGTTTTTAAGCCAATGTTTTTTAGATCATCTAAGCTTCCAAGACCCAAAATTGAAACAAATATGCTTGAAAAAACAAGAGGAACAACAAGCATTTTTAGTAAACTTATAAATATTTGTCCAATAAGCTCTTGCTTTAAAGCTATTTCAGGTAAAAAAGAACCAAACAAAATACCCAAAACAATCGCTAACATGACTAAAGTGTTTGTAGTTGAATACTTTTTTATCCGTCTAATCAAAATAACAATCCTTAATTATTAATCGAATTATAACAAAATCTTCACTTGGTAATTAGGACTGATAAAAAATTTCGATAAACTTAATTATTGCTATCTAAATAAGCCAGTGCACCTTTGTAGATTGGTTCGTCTATAAAACCATACTCTTCGTCACTAAAGCCTGTGATTCCTTTTTGACTATTAAGCTCAAAGAGTTTAATTATTTTTTGAGCTTTTTTTATAAGCTCTTTTTCGCTACTGAAAATTTCATTTACAAGCTTAGCTTGATCTGGAGATATGCAACCTTTTGAATCATACCCCATACTTTTCTCTACCTCAAGCCACTCTTTAAATTGATCAAGCTTTTTGAACTCCTGATACACAAATGAAACTGCTTTAATATCCATAGATTTACAAGTTATCAAAAAATGGGAAAGCATATAGAGTATTGTAGGATTTTTAGGACTAATCAAAGAATGAGAAAGACTCATATCTGCAAAAAGATCTAGAATTCCCAAATAAAACACCTTTACCCTGTCATCCAACTTTAATTTCGCTAGATTTAGCCAAGACTCTTTTGTTTCAATTGAAAGATGTAAGTCTATATTTTTATCGAGCACTTGCAAAACAGAATCTACATCAGAAGCATATTTTATTTTAGGAACTCGAATAGCATCAGGCATGAAAGAGTTTAAAAACCTTAACTCTTCCATCCCACCATCATCAAGAGCGTTAATTCTAACAACAATTTTTTTATTTGATTCATAAATATTTGACAAAAAAACTGCACATAGATACAAAGCAAAGGGCTTATCTTCAGGAGATACACCATCTTCCAAATTGAGCATCACGCAATCAGCATCAAGTTGCTCGATTTTTTTTAAATGCTTTATATTGTTGCAAGACAACATCAGAACTGATTTGAAGTTATTGTTTTTGTTGATTTTTCTTTTTTTTGGAGAAGCCATTGCTTTTAAAGCGGCTAAATCTCTATTGCTGAAAGCTTCTTCAAGCTTTACTAAAAGATCATTTGTCAATTTTTTTCTTTTTTTGTAGATACAGATAAAGTGCCTGAATCTCTTTTCTGGTTAAGTAATACCGTGGCATTCCAAGCTTTCTGACATTAAGAGCCTTATAAAAACTTTCAAAATCCATTGTATTAATAATCGGACCTTCGAAGTTCTTTTTCACTTTTTTATGAGTATAGCTTGCAACAAGTTTCCCTTCACCGCTTTGGCCATGACACTTGTGACAACCGATTCCCCTGGGATTTTTATAAAGCTGAGATGCATACTCCATAGGACTGATAAAAGATGTCTTAGCACAAAGCATAGACGCTACAGAAAAAAAGAATATATATTTCATTCTCAACCTATTATAATCTAATAGTGCTATAATATCAAAAAAATAATTTATGAGGTTTAAATGCAGCTTCTTGATGGGAAAAAACTTGCTCAAAAAATAGAGTCGCAAGTAACTAGCGATGTAAAAACTTTAAAAGACAAATGTGGATGTACTCCAGGCTTAGCAGTAGTTTTGGTTGGTCAAGATCCAGCAAGTGCTGCATATGTAAACATGAAAAAGAAAGCATGTGACAGAGTTGGATTTTATTCAATCACTCACGATATGCCTGAAAATATTTCACAAGAAGCGATTGAAAAAACTATAACAATGCTCAACAACGACACGAATGTTGATGGAATATTGATTCAGCTTCCCCTCCCTTCTCATATAGATACAACAAAACTTTTAGAACTTGTTGCACCTGAAAAAGATGTTGATGGTTTTCACCCTTACAATGTTGGCAGACTTACAACCGGACTAGACGGTTTTGTTCCATGCACCCCACTTGGCGTTATGGAGCTTTTAGCTGAATATGAGATAGATGTAAAGGGAAAAAATTGTGTTGTTGTTGGAGCGTCAAATATCGTTGGAAAGCCAATGGCATCTCTTTTATTAAACGCTGATGCGACAGTTGAAATATGCCACATATATACTGATGACTTAAAAAAACACACACTTAATGCAGATATGATATTTGTTGGGGTTGGTGTTATCAATCTTATCAAAGAGGATATGGTTAAAGAAGGTGCAATCATCGTAGATATAGGAATCAACAGAGCCGATGATGGAAAACTGGTAGGTGACGTAGATTATACAAATGTAAGTGAAAAGTGCTCTTACATTACACCTGTCCCAGGTGGAGTTGGTCCAATGACAATATCTATGTTGCTACAAAACACTTTAAAAGCTGCAAAAATCAATGCTGAACAAAGAGCATAAATGAAAGATATTTTACATAAGATTTACAGATTTTCAAACTCTTGGACAGGAACGATTATTATCGTTTTATTTGTGATATTTTTTATCGCACAA
>Ga0181565_10003881_pt1 | contig 11465 bp, 13 predicted proteins | sample 101ome_16_FD_129661 | JGI IMG/M metagenome (GOLD analysis project Ga0181565, IMG submission 129661) | Coastal salt marsh microbial communities from the Groves Creek Marsh, Skidaway Island, Georgia - 101401AT metaG (megahit assembly) | ecosystem: Environmental > Aquatic > Marine > Intertidal...
GCGATCACCGGCCTGTGCCGCGAGCTCGACATCGATACCATCGCCGAGATGGTGGAAGAGGAGGAAACGGTCGCGTTGCTGCGCGACCGTGACGATCTGGACCCGTCCGTGGCGAAAGCATGCGGCGACGCGATGATACGCCGAAAGCGGAAGGCGCCGAAACGGATCGTGAAAAGGTTAAGCGTCTGCATCTCGACGGCGAGCTTGACGAAGAAGCCGTGAAATCGGCGGTTATGCGCGGCGAACGCGTGTTCGTGGTCGAAGCGATAGCGTCGCTTGGCCGGTTGGATACGACAGTTGTGCAGAAGGCTTTTTCCCTTGCCAGCGCCAAGGGCGTTTCGGCGATGGCCTGGAAAGCGGGCCTTTCCGCGGAACTGGCGCACCAGATGCAGCTTCGCCTTGCCAAGGTGCCGCCGGACGAGGCGATCAAACCGGTCGGCGGCGGCTATACGATGTCCGACGACGATCTCGACTGGCAGATAGAGTTTTTCGGCGGTTGATGCAGGACCCGCAGGTTCTCCACAGGGGGGTGCCGCCTGGAATGATAACGCTTTAGCTTTTCTTCGCCCGGATCATCGTCCCGGCGCCGTGTTCCGTGAAAATTTCGAGCAGCAATGCGTGCGGCACGCGGCCGTCCATGATGACCGCTGCCTCGACGCCGTCTTTCACCGCGTCCAGGCAGGTTTCGATCTTCGGAATCATGCCGCCTGAAATCGTTCCGTTCTTGATCAGTGTCCGGGCCTGACGTGCCGTGATATCGGTGATCAGCTCGCCCTTCTTGTCGAGCACGCCGACCACGTCCGTCAGCATCAGAAGACGCGTCGCGCCGATCGCGCCGGCGATCGCGCCCGCAGCCGTATCGGCGTTGATATTGTACGTCGTTCCCCTGGCGCCTATGCCGAGCGGTGCGATCACCGGGATCATGTGCGAACCGGCCAGCGTATCCAGCACCTTGGTATTGATGGCATAGGGCTCGCCGACGAATCCCAGATCGACGGCCTTCTCGATGTTCGAATCCGTCTTGCGTTTGTGCTTCAGCTTGCGGGCCTGGATCAGGTTGCCGTCCTTGCCTGAGATGCCCACCGCGGTGCCGCCGGCGTCGTTGATCGCGGTGACGACTTCCTTGTTGATCGATCCCGCCAGAACCATTTCGACGATGTCGACCGTCCGTTTGTCGGTGACGCGCAGGCCGTCGACGAATTCGCTTTCGATCTTCATCTGTTTCAGCATGGCGCCGATCTGTGGCCCGCCGCCATGCACGATGACCGGATTTATGCCGACCTGTTTCAGCAGCACGATGTCGCTGGCGAACTGTTCCGCCAGCTTCTCGTCGCCCATCGCGTGGCCGCCGTATTTGATAACGAAGGTCTTGCCGCTGAATTCCTGCAGATAGGGCAGGGCTTCGGTCAGGGTTTCCGCGGTGCGCAGCAGAGATTTGATTTCGAAGATGTTCTTGGGGTCGGATTTTTTTGTCGATGCCATCGGAGTTTCTCGGGCAAACGCGTCCGAAGACGCAATGGAAGGGTTCGCGTTTAGCGGATATCGGCGAGCATTGCCAGTTCGGCGCGCAGGGTTTCAATACCGTCGTTTTTGACCGAACTGGTTTGAATGATCGTCGGGTGGGCGGCGACATGTCTGGCAATCCGGTTCGCCGTCGCGTCGGTGAGGCGCGCCAGGGCGCCGGGTTTCACCTTGTCGCATTTTGTCAGGACGATCTGATAGGACACCGCGGCGTCGTCCAGGTCCTTCATCACGTCGATGTCCTTGTCTTTCAGGCCGTGGCGCGCGTCGATCAGCAGACAGACCCGGCGCAGCGAAGGCCGGCCGCGCAGATAGTCGAATATCAGTCCGGTCCAGCGTCGGATTTCGGTTTTCGAGGCCTTGGCATAGCCGTAGCCCGGCAGGTCCGCCAGCATCAACGCATCCTGCAGCCGGAAGAAATTGATCTGCTGGGTCCGCCCCGGCGTGTTCGATGTCCGCGCCAGGGTCTTGCGGCCGGTCAGGGCGTTTATCAGGCTGGATTTGCCGACATTCGACCGGCCGACGAAGGCGATTTCAGGCAGGTCGGCGTCCGGTACGCCGTCATAGTTCGCGGCGCCGGAAACGAACACGCATTCCTGCGCGAAAAGCCAGCGGCCGCGTTCCTGCAGTTCCGGGTCGAGTTCCTGTCCGTCCGGTGCATCCGTCATGACCGGGGCTCCGTTGGTTGAAGTCAGCGGCGCTTGCGCTGGCGGCGGGTCTTGCCCTTCGACTTGGCTTTCGCATTGGGCTTGGGCGGCGGGGCGGGTTTGTCGCCGTTTTCACCGTCGTCGCCGCTGTCACCGTCGCCCCGACCCTCGCCGTCTTTGTCGGCTTTCTTTTTTCTGTTCCCGCGCGGCGGTGCTTTCGGCGGCTCTTCGTTTATTGCCTCGCCCGATGCGGTGATCCCCATCTGGCGCATGATCAGCCACTGCTGACCGATCGAGAGTGTATTGTTCCAGGCCCAGTAGATCACCAGCCCGGCCGGGAAGCCGCCGAGCAGGAAGGTGAAAACGATCGGCAGCACCATGAATATCTTGGCCTGCATCGGGTCGGCGGGCTGCGGATTCAGCTTCTGCTGCAGGAACATCGTCAGGCCCATGATGATCGGCCAGATGCCGATATTCACGATGGCCAGAGCCTGCGGCACATCCCAGGGAACAAGTCCGAACAGGATCAGAATGCCGAGCGGATCCGGCGCCGACAGATCCTGGATCCAGCCGAAAAACGGCGCGTGCCGCATTTCGATGGTTACGAACAGCACCTTGTAGAGGGCGAAGAAGACCGGAATCTGGATCAGGATGGGGAAACAGCCCGACATCGGGTTTGCCCCTTCCTTCTTGTACAGCTCCATCATCGCCTGGTTCTGGCGCTGTCGGTCGTCCTTATACCGGTCGCGGATTTCGACCATCTTCGGCTGCAGCTTCTTCAGCCGGCTCATCGAACGATAGGACTTGTTGGCCAGCGGGAAGAACGCGATCTTGATCAGCACCGTCAGCAGCAGAATGGCGAGCCCGAAATTGCCGAGGATGCGGTTGAAATATTCGATCGCGTAGAAGATCGGCTTGGTCAGATAGTAGAACCAGCCGAAATCGACCAGCTTGTCGAACACCGGCAGGCCGAGATTGTCGCGGTAGGAATCCAGAAGCCTGACCTCTTTCGCGCCGGCAAAAAGCTTTGTTGCGTACTCGCCCGTCTGACCCGGGGCCAGCACGCTGGCCGATGCCAGATAATCCGCCTGGTATTTTTCCTTCGCGCCGCGCGGTGCGTTGTGGACCCAGCGACCCTTGTTCTCCGTTTTCTGATCCGGTACCAGGGCGGTGGCAAAGTACTTCGCCGTGATCCCGATCCAGTTGCTCTGGCCGTCCGGTGCGATCACGCCGTCGTCTTCATCCTGCAGCGAACTGTAGCTTTCTTCCTGCAGGGTGCCGTCAAAGGCGCCCGTCATGCCTTCGTGCAGGATCCAGAAGCCCGATGTTTCCGGCGTGCCGGTTAGTGATATCAGGCCATAGGGATTCAGCGTGACCGATTTGTCGCTGCTGTTTTTGACCTGCTGACGGATAGAGAACATGAAGTTCTCGTCGAGCGACACCACCTGGCTGAATTCAATGCCTTCCGGGTTGGTCCAGCGCAATGTGACCGGCGATCCGACCGACAGCGTATCCCGGTCGGCGGTCCAGACGGTGTCGGCGTCCGGCACGGTGATCCCGGCAGTCTGAGAAACCCAGCCGAACTGCGCGTAGTATGGGTTCTCCGTATTCAGCGGCGACAGGATGACGATGTTGGGACTGTCTTTTTTGATGGTCTGGCGGTAGTTGAGCAGCGTCAGATCGTCGATCAGCGCGCCTTTCAGGCGGATCGATCCGATAACGCGGTCGGTGGCGATCTTGATCCGGGGAAAGGCGTTCAGGACCGCTTCCCGCGCCACTTTCGGTGCAACGGCGGGCTGTCCCGCGACCGGGGCGGTTGCGCCGGCGGTCGGTGCCGTTCCCGGAACGCCAGGTGCGGTTGCGGCGGGCGGGGTCGCTCCCGCCGGCACGCCCGGTTGCGCGGGCTGAACGGTCTGGCTCGCTTCCTTGGCCTTCTGCGCCTCACGCGCGGCGCGTTCCTGCTCCATACGCGGCGCTTCGATGAAAATCTGGAAACCCAGCAGGATGGAGACGCTGAGCACGATCGCCATGATGAGATTGCGTTGTTCCATGACTTAGCGCCTGTCTGCTTCGGGCACGGGGTCGTATCCGCCGCTGCCCCACGGATGACACTTGCCGATCCGCTTCAGCGCCAGCCAGCCTCCGCGGGCCGCGCCGTGTTCGCGGATCGCCTCGATCGCGTAGCCGGAACAGGTCGGATGAAAGCGGCAGGTTTGCGGCAGGACAGGCGACACGAAAAGCTGGTAGCCGCGTACGACGCAGATCAGCAACATGCCGGGTAGTCTTTTCAATCGGTCCATGCCGTCCCGTTTTCTAATGCGCCCGGTCGGGGGCGTCGTTGTCGTTATTCAACTCGCGCAACGCGCCGAGCTTTTCAAGACCTGTTTTCAGATCTTTCCTAAGCGCCGAAAAGTCACGCGACGGCGTCCCTTTACGTCCGATCAGGACATAATCGTATTCCGTCGACGCGATTGTCGGCAGTATTTCTTCCGCAACCGCGCGCAGTCGCCTGCGGGCGCGGTTGCGCGTCACGGCGTTTCCCACGCGCTTGCTGACCGTAAGTCCGTAGCGAGGTCCGTTGTCTCCCGTCCGGTCGTCGGACGGTTGGGGCGCGGCCTGGAGAACGATTCCGGGCGCGGCCCATTTGCGGTTTTCCGCGGCAACTCGAAGGAACTGCCGCCGGGTTTTCAGGCGCTGGATCATCGCGCCTGCGCAATCAGGCGGACAGACGCTTACGACCCCTGGCGCGACGGCGGGACAGGACCCGGCGACCGCCTACGGTTTGCTTGCGCGCGCGAAAGCCGTGCCGACGTTTGCGTACGAGGACGCTGGGCTGGAATGTACGTTTCAAGGCTTTCTCCGGCTTCAATCTGGTCGAAAAACTGGCCCGCTGTATAGTGTTTTGGCCAAGCCAAGTCAACGAAACTGCAACATTCGCCCGAAAGAACGAATTTTTACCCTTCACGGCTTGTTGAGAGCGTGTTGATTAGGGTTGTTCTCCGCGAAAATCCAGATATCCGTGTGCGGGCGGCATCCGTCGTCCGTGTGTCGAAACCGGACAGGCAGTAAGATGACCCTCCACGCTTCCACGCCGTCATCCGACGGGGCTATACAGACAGGAAACCCGTCAAGGGGTGAGGAAATGGCAGAGAACAGCGCTTCCGAGGCGGATAAACCGGAGAAGAAATCGGGCTTTTCGGCCGGTCGGGTGGTGCCGCTGGTCCTGCTCGCTGTCGGCCTCGCGGCGTTCTTTGTCTTCGATCTGAACCAATATGTGTCGCTTGATGCCCTGAAGACGCACCGGGAAACGTTGCAGTCGTGGGTCGTAAATTACGGCGTGCTGACGGCCGCGATTTTCATGCTGGTCTATGCGCTGGCGGTTGCCTTTTCCGTGCCGGGTGCCGTTTTTATCACCATCGCCGGCGGTTTTATGTTCGGCCCGTATCTCGGTACCGTCTATGTGGTTGTCGGCGCAACGATCGGGGCGGTCGGTGTGTTTCTCGCCGCCAAATACGCGCTCGGCGACGTTCTGCGGGCCAGGGCGGGTCCCGCCATCAAGCGCATGGAAGCAGGTTTCAGAGAAAACGAGATGAGTTACCTGCTCATCCTGCGTCTGGTGCCGCTGTTTCCGTTCTGGCTGGTCAATCTGGTGCCGGCGTTTCTCGGCGTCAGCCTACGCACCTATACGATCGGCACCCTGCTCGGCATTATTCCCGGTGCGTTCGTCTATGCGCTGGTCGGTGATGGCGCCGGCGCGGTTCTGGACGCCGGCGGCGATCTGAACCTCGGCATTATCTTCGAGCCGCGGTTCCTGGCGCCGATCATCGGTCTGGCGGTTCTCGCCTGCATTCCCATCGTTTACAAGAAAATCAGGGGACGCAAAGACGTCCCGTCCGGCTGAACGGGCATTCGATCAACAGAAGGTGTCAAACATGACGAACGAGATTACCGCTGATATATGCGTTATCGGCGGCGGGTCCGGCGGTCTGTCCGTCGCCGCCGGCGCGTCCCAGATGGGGGCCGAGGTCGTCCTCGTCGAAGGCGCGAAGATGGGCGGCGACTGCCTGAACTACGGCTGCGTGCCGTCCAAGTCGATGATCGCGGCCGCGAATGCGGCGCACGCCATCCGGTCGGCGGACCGGTTCGGTATCGATGCCGCGGAACCCAATGTCGATTTCCGGAAAGTGCATGACCACGTGCACGGCGTGATCGGCGCCATCGCGCCGCACGATTCCGTCGAGCGCTTCGAAGGTCTCGGTGTGCGGGTGATCCAGGAGAAAGGAAAATTCGTCGGCCCCAATCGGGTCCAGGCGGGCGATACCGTCATCAAGGCCAAGCGTATTGTCGTGTCGACCGGTTCCCATGCCGGAGCGCCCCCAATCCCGGGGCTGGACTCCGTGCCTTACCTGACCAACGAAACCGTGTTCGACCGCACCGAGGCGCCGGCGCATTTGCTGGTGATCGGCGGCGGGCCGATCGGCAGCGAACTGTCCCAGGCACACCGGCGGCTTGGCTGCGACGTTACGATCCTCGATATCGCCAAAACCCTGAACAACGACGATCCCGAGCTGACCGAAGTCGTCCGCACCCGGATGCTGAAGGAAGGTATCGTCATACGCGAAGAGATCGAAATCCTCAGCGTCGAGAAAGACGGCGCGGGCGTTGCGGTCAATATCCGGGATAACGGCAAAGAGGAACGCGTCACCGGCTCCGATCTTCTGGTCGCCGCCGGCCGGGTCCCCAATCTCGACGGGCTGGATCTGGAAGCCGCCGGGATCGAGTACGACAGACGCGGCATCAAGGTCGATGCGCGTTTGCGGACGACGAACAAAAAGGTCTTTGCCATAGGCGATGCCGCCGGCAGTTTCCAGTTCACCCATGTCGCCGGCTACCACGCCGGCATCGTGATCCGGAACGTGCTGTTCCGTCTGCCGGCCAAGGTCGATTACTCGGCGTTGCCGTGGGTCACCTATACCGACCCCGAGCTGGCCCATGTCGGCTTGACGGAGAAACAGGCGCGGGAAAAACACGGCGATATCCGCATCCTCCGGCATCCTTTCGCGGAAAACGACCGCGCCCAGGCCGAACGCGATACCGAGGGCCTGGCAAAGATCGTCACCACGGCGAAAGGCGTGATCGTCGGCGCGTCCATCGTCGGACCGCACGCGGGCGAACTGATCCAGCCCTGGATTCTGCCTATCCAGAAAAAGATGAAGATCGGCGCGGTGGCGGGACTGATCATCCCATATCCCACGTTGGGCGAAGTAAGCAAGCGCGCCGCCGGCAGCTTCTACACGCCCAAACTGTTCAGCGAGAAAACGAAGAAAATCGTCCGTTTCCTTTCGAAACTGGGATGACGTTTCGACGCAGTGTCAAATTGTCGATCATCATCTCGCTGATGACCGCGACGCTGGTCTATCTCAGCCTGAAATCGATGGTTGTCCGCCCGATGCATAACATCACCGACAGTATGGTGCATTTCCGCCGCGACCTGGAAGACGTCCGGAGTCTCAACACCCCGATCGGCGGTACCGAACGCGAGCTCGCGCAGATGCAGCGGCGTCTACGCGATGCGCTGAAACCGCGGGTCCGGCTAGCTGCCCTGGGTACGGCGAATACTCATCACTTTAAAGAACAGGTGGTGACGGGAAGGTGTTCGTTTTCAGTCTCCCGGTCGAATAAAAGCGTGAACGCGCGCGCTTTGCCCATATGACATCTCCCAGGTCCGATAATCCCGACCACCTGGTAATGCGGCAGAGTAGCCGTTGCACCGGCCGGTCTGACCGAGTATCTATTTTCCCGTCACAAAGGATCGACAGCGGAACGTATCATGACCAATTTTTCGAACTGGGTTCTCGGCTTCTGCGCGGCCATTATGGGCGTTGGCGGATTGTTCGTCGCCTCGCATGCTGGCCACGGCGTCGGTTATTGGGGTGGCTTGGCAGTTTTCCTGTTCGCCGTGCTGTTTGTCTTCTTTCTGATTCGCACGACGCTTGATCACGACGAAGCCGGACACTAGTCACCGGCGCTGTGGATCAACCCGGCGAGCCACAATGCGACCGCCCCTCCGGCGGCCGACAGCAGTGTCATCGCGTAGAACGCCTCGCCGCCGTACCCGGCATACAGCCAGCCCGTCACCAGCATCATCAATCCCATCACCAATCCGATCGCAAAGCCCGAATAAAGGCCCTGCGCCGATGCTGACATGCGTTCCGGCACGGTGCGCAGCATGTGGTGCATCGCCGCCAGATGCGCCGCGCCGAAGGTCAGGCCATGCAGCCACTGAGTTGCGAACAGCGTGGTCAAATCCGTGGTGTTCGCCAGGATCGCCCAGCGGACGACGCCGGCGGCGGCGGAGATGTACATCAGACGGATCGGGCTGACGCGCGCGACCACGGCGCCGGAAAACGCAAAGAGAATGATTTCGGCGATCACGCCTTCGGCCCACAGCGCGCCGATCACGTCGTCCGCGATACCGGCGTCGCGCCAGTGGATCGTACCGAAGACATACAGGACGGCATGGCTCGACTGCAGCAGGCTCACGGCGGCGATGAACACCAGGAAGCGTTTCTGGCGCAGCAGCGCGAAAGCCGGGAAACGCACATCGGGCACGGTTGCCGGGTCACGGGTCGGGCGCTCCGGCAGTCCGAACCCGGCGATGAAGGCGGCGATCATGGCCGCGACGATCATCCACAGGATCGCCGCGTCGCCGGTTTCCTCGACCACCCAGCCGCCGGCATAGGCGGCGAGGATGAACGTGATAGATCCCCACAGCCGGACACGCCCGTAGTCGAAGCCGTGCTCCACCGACGCGCGCGAGGCCAGGTTTTCGCCCAGCGGAATCAGCGCCATGAACATAGCGCTGGCCGCGACGTTGACGACGAACAGCATCCAGAACCCGTCGGCGATGCCGAACAGCGCGTAGGTTACCACGCCGCCGCCGGCGGCAATCATGATGATCTTCTTATTCGCGCCCGACCGGTCGGCGAAGTGGGCGATGAACGGGTTGGCAAAGGCGCGGATCCACACGCCGACCGACAGGATCAGGCTGATCTCCGCCGCGTCGAGGCCGCGGAATTTCAGCCAGGCCGGCCAGAACGGCAGATGAATGCCGACGGCAAGAAAGATCGCGGCGTAATAGAAGGAAAAGCGGGCGGCCATGCTGCGGGCGGTTTAGCAGCTTGGGACCTGTGTGTCGCGCCCGCTCTGCGTTCCCAATTTGCACTCTCCCCCTTAAGGGCGAGGGGTTTTTATTTAGCCGTCAAATCGGCATCGCGATGCGCAGGTGACCGGATTCCTGGTCGCTGTTCAGCAGATCGACACGCTTTGATGCGATGGCGAAACCGTCCCCCTCGGCGACCAGGGCCCATGTCACATGGGCCGAAAACATCCTCTGCTCGTCACGGCGGTATTCGACGAACAGCAGGCTCGCCTTTGCCGTCAGGGTGTCGCCGGCATCGCTCCCGACCTGTCGATGATGAAAAGGGTGCCGAATTCGTCGAACTTCAGCACATTGTCCAGGGAGCCTGCGCCCGTCATCGGGGTTGGGATTGATGTCAGCAGGCCGGTCGTCCGGTCCACCGTGGCGATAGCAGCGATGTCGTGCATGGACAGCGAGCCGGTTCCTTCGAAGGCCAGACCGGTGCCGAGATCGATCGTGACAAGGTCGTCTTGGATCGTACGGGCTTCGCTCCGACCGTATAAAATTCCCGATGAATCAAACGAGCTATCGGGAACCTGCGCGCCCGAGTTTCCGATCATGGTTACCGCGCCCGTGCCCTTGTTGATCGAAATCAGCTGCGTCGCGCCCGATTCGAACAAGTTGCTGACATGGCCGTGCAAATCGCCAGTGACGGGATTTACCGCAAGTCCCGTGACATGGGAAAAACCGGTCGCACCGATTAGTGTGGCAGTTGCGGTCGAAGTGTCGAGCGTGTAGAGCGACGAGCTCGCGCCCGACGCACCCGTTTGGCGTACATGACGCCTGCGTGCGCTTTTGGCGCCGCGCAAAAAAAGCGGCCGCACAGACGACGCCCGTAAGATATCGTTTCGCCTGTATTCGGAACGACATATCAACCTACCCCTCCCAATGGCTGTACGCGTCAAAATTCCGTTGTCAGACTGTGCGCAAACTGTGTGCCAGAAAAATATTTTCCATGTTTTTCAATATGGTACCGAAATGCCGTATGTTTTGTTTTGTAAAACCGTAAAAATCATCGACGCCCCGGGGAGGCGTTTTCCGCCGTCGAAACGCCGGGCCGGCGGGGTGCGGCCTAGATCAGCCTGGCCTTCCATGCTATCGGAAAGACACACAAAGGGATGAGGGACAGCAGCCATGCCAGCCAAGACAATCAAGGTCGATAGCGCCGCCGAAGCCTATCTGACGGTCCTCAAGGACCGCGAGGTCGATTACCTGTTCGGCAATGCGGGGACGGATTTTCCGTCCATCATCGAGGGTCTTTCCAAATCGCTGACCGGCGAGGGCAGCGCGCCGACGCCGGTGACCGTGCCGCACGAAAATCTCGGTGTCGCCATGGCGCATGGCTATTTCGTCTCCACCGGGCGCATGGCGGCGGTGATGGTGCATGTGAATGTCGGCACGGCCAACGCGATCTGCGGCATCATGAACGCGGCTCGGGAGAATGTGCCGATCCTGATGACGTCCGGCCGGACGCCGCTGACCGAAGAAGGCTTCGACGGGTCGCGCTCGCTTTATATCCACTGGGGCCAGGAGATGTTCGACCAGGCATCGACCCTGCGCGAAATGGTCAAGTGGGATTACGAATTGCGCAACGCCAAGCAGATCGAGACCATCGTCGACCGTGCCGTCACGGTCGCGATGACGGAACCGCGGGGGCCGGTCTATCTGTCGCTGCCGCGCGAAGTGCTGGCCGAGGATCCGGGCGAGTTCACCTACCAGTCGCCGACCCGTCGGGTCGTGGCGCGGGCGGCGGCGGCCGATCCGGCGGCGCTGGACGAAGCCGCCGAAATCCTGGCAAGCGCGGAAAATCCGCTGATCATCACGGCCAGTATGGGGCAGAATCGCGCAGCCGTGCCCGCGCTCGAGTCCCTTGCCGAACACTATGCCCTGCCGGTGATCACCTATCGGCCGCGCTATGTGAATATCGCTTCCGATCATCCGATGCATCTCGGCTACGAGCCCGGCGCGTATCTGCGCGATGTCGACGCCGTGCTGGTGATAGATTGTGATGTGCCGTGGATACCGTCACTGCACAAACTGAACCCGGACGCCAAAGTCATTCACCTCGGCGCCGATCCATTGTTCGAAAACTACCC
>Ga0181565_10003883_pt1 | contig 11462 bp, 7 predicted proteins | sample 101ome_16_FD_129661 | JGI IMG/M metagenome (GOLD analysis project Ga0181565, IMG submission 129661) | Coastal salt marsh microbial communities from the Groves Creek Marsh, Skidaway Island, Georgia - 101401AT metaG (megahit assembly) | ecosystem: Environmental > Aquatic > Marine > Intertidal zone...
GGACGAGAAGGAGGAGGAGGAGGAGGAGGCGGAGGCGGATGAGGAGGAGAAAGACTCGGGGTCGTCGGGCCCGAGCGACGACGACTCGGCTTCGAGCGACTCGGGCTCCTCGACCTCGGTCGAATCGTCGAGTTCGTCTTCGGGGTCTTCGGGGTCGGAGGAGGAGGGCCAGGTCCCGCGGCGCGGGGGCGGCGGCGGCCCCCGGGGCGGGAGACCGAAAGGCGGCGGGCGCGGGAAGGGCGGCGGGCGCGGGCGCGGGAAGGGCGGCGGGCGCGGCGCGAAGGGCGCCCGGCCGACGACGAAGACTCCGGCGGGGAAGCGGCGGAGACGGGAGACTCCCGGGGGAGGTCGAGGCGGGCGCGGCGGGGGGTACTTCGCCAAGGGCCGACCCGCGCGCGGAAAGACCTGACGCGACGCGCGACGCGCGCGCGTACTTTTGCCGATTCACTCGGATTCGAAAAAAGAGTCTCTCCGTCTCGTCAGGAGAGAATCCACCCCCTCTTTTTCCCCTTCGGCGCTTCGACCTCGTACCACTCCTCCGCGTACCTCATGAGCTGCGGCGGGAGCCCCCCGGGCTTTCTCCACTCCGGCGGCGCGCCTCCCGTGAGCACGACCTCGTTGTGCACCCCGAGCGCGCCCGATCTCCAGAGCATGGCCTTCCCCCCCCCGCACGTGACGGCGGCGAGCTCCGCCGCCGTCACCGCCGCCTCGAGGTCCGCGCCCGCGCCCCGCCCCGTGCTCAGGTTCGCGATGACGCGCCCTCCCGGCGCGAGCGCGCGCGCGATGTCCCACCACGTCTCCTCGCGCGTCAGCTCCGGGAGCACCCTGCTTCGCTCGTCGAAGACGTCGACGACGACGCCGGCGAGCAGTCGCCCCTCGTGGAACGCGCGCCGGATCTCCTCGAACCCGTCGCCGACGCGAACCACCAGGCGGCCGCTCGTCTCGAGCTCGACCATCCCGAAGTGTGACCGCGCCAGGTGCACGATCGCGGGGTCGATCTCCCACCCCACGACCCTCCTGCGGTCCGCCGGGTAGAACTGCGCGAACTCGCGCGCGCACGTGCCCGCGCCGAGGCCCAGGACGCCGATGGGGTACGCGGGGGGTTGGTTCCGCACGAGCGGCGGGAGCATGGCGAAGAGGTCGAAGACGCCGCCCGTCGCGGCGTTCGATCCCGGGCGGTACTCGCTCAGGACCGCGTCCGGGGTGTGCTCGCGCTGGAGGATCGTCGCGCCCGCGAACGTCGCGTCGTCCGGGTTCTCCGGGTCGTCGTCCACGCGTAAAACCTGCAGCGTCCCGAACGCGGAGTCGGCGGAGTCCAGCAGCGTCATCCCGCGCACGCGGGGCTTCGCCGCGAAGGAGGCGGCGTCGAAAGGGTCCGAGAACGGGTCGACGCCGCCCGAACGAGTGCTGCTGTTCGAGACGCTCGCGGCGCGGTCGTCGAACTGCTCCACCGCGGCGTCCAGGTCCACGCGCGGGTACTCGGGGGGGAGCTGGGATTGGTACCACGCGACCCACTCGGGGTACACCCCCGCGCGCGCGAGGATGTCCGCGGCGCGTCCCGGGAGGGCGTCCGCCTCCAGGCCGTGCGCGCGGAGGGAGGGCGCCACCTCCGCGGCGAACGCCTGGCTCCACTCCGCGAACGCCGCGTCGGGGTCGTCGGAGGCGGACGAGGAGGAGGTGGCCGACGACGCGCTCGCGCCCGCCTCCTCGAGGAGGGCCGAGGTGGAGACGCCCGCGCGCCGGAGGAGGTCCAGCGTCGAATCCGCGAGCTCGCGCGCGTCCACGCCGTGCGTCGCGAGCGAACGCGCGACGCGCGCGGCGAACGCGCGCTCGCCGGGCTGGTCGTACGCCGCGCGAACGGCCGACGCGCCGCGGCGCCGCGAGCGACGCGGCGGCGCCGCGAGCGCCGCGCGCCACGCCGTCGCGCGCGTCATGCGAATGCGAATGCGAATGCGGGCGCGCGGCCACGACGATTCGTCCGCGCGGGGACGACAGACGCGCGCGGGGCGGCCGTCGTCCGGACGCGCGCCACGTGGACGCGAGGGGGTGGGTCGTTGTCGGGAGAGTCGCCGTTTTGTTGTGCGCTTTTTTCTCGGGAACGAACCAGGTTTATCCAGCCGGGCGGCCTCGCCGCCGAGTCGTCACTCGGCCCCGCGCGCGGCGCCTCGAGTCTCTCCCCGACACCGATGGCGTCCCCGGCGGCCTCCGCCGCGGTCGCGCCCTCGGCGGCGTGCATCGCCCCCTCGCGCCCGCGCGTCTCGCGCGCGGCGCGCGTCTCGCGAGTGGAGGGTTCCGCGCGCGTCGTCGTCCCCCGGGCGCATCGCGCGGAGGAAGGCGCGGTCCCCGCGGACGTCGCCGCGTCTCTGTCGCGGCGCGACGCGGTCTTCGTCGGCGCCGGGCTCGCGGCGTTCCCCGCCCTCCCCGCGCTCGCCGCGGAGCCGCTCAAGGCGTCCTTCTACGACTACACCGTCTCGCAGTACGGCGAACCGTTCGACCTCGGCGCGTTTCGCGGCAACGTCACCGTCGTCCTCAACGTCGCGTCGGAATGACCCCTGCAGAACGCCAACTACCCCGGCCTGCGCAAACTTCGCGAGAAGTACGGCAAGGACGGGTTCGAGTTGGTGGCGTTCCCCGCGAACCAGTTCGGGTGCCAGGCCCCGGGGACGAGCGAGATGGAGCGCGCGTACGCGTGGCGGAAGTTCGGGTTCGAGTTCCCGGTGATGGACAAGATCGCCGTCAAGGACAAACCCGCCAAGTGTAAGGGCGTCGACCCGGAGTCGTACGAGGAGTTCAAGGACGACCCGGACGCGATGCTCACCGCGCCTCTGGTGGACGACAAAACCTCCTCCGCGCCGATCGCGCCGGTGTACGCGTTCCTGAAGCAGCCCCCGTTCGACGGCGAGATCCCGTGGAACTACACCAAGTTTCTGATCGGCCGAGACGGGAAGGTGCTGAGGAGGTACGGCCCCGCCGACCCGCTCGAGCAAGGCATGGAGGAGGACGTCAAGAGAGCGCTCGCGGGGGAAAAGCTCAGGGAAAGGCCGAGGGGGATCGGAGGCTAAAGAGGAAAGCGTTCGTCCCGCGAAAACGCTCGAGCTTCGGATCGAAAGAAACGCGGATCGTTCGAAAGAGGTCTCGCGGGGGGGCGTCTAGTCTACTAAAAATACGCGACGAGATGACGACGCGCGACGAAATCGCGCTCGGCCGACGCCGAGCCGCCGTCGCCGCGTCCGACGAACGACGCGCGAGACGCGACCCACCGCGACGCATGCCGCCCTAAGGATCGCCGCGAAATGTTCAGTGTGTACATGACACATCGTACCGTAGTACGTACGATACCATCTCACGCGATCGATACGGTGTTAAAACCCAGAGCCTGTGCTAAAGAGCGTCTACTCGCGCCGCGCGCGCCGACGCCGTCGCGCTTTCCTCGATCCCGTCAGCGCCCGCCGGTGGCGGCCCTGGTCGCCTCCTCCCTGCTCGACGGGAAGAGCTCGACGTACCGCGTCCCCATCGACTGCCGATCCCTGATCATCGCCGCCTTGGCCTCCTCCGCGCTCGCGAACTCCACGAAGGCGACGCCGCTCGGGCGGCCGTCGAGGCTGGTCACGATGTGAATCGCGTCGTGCGAGAGCGGGGCGACGCCGCTGAGATTCGGGTCGTCGAAGAACCCCGCGATGTCGTCCTTCGTCGAGCTGAACGGCAAGCCGCGCATCTTGAGCACGCCGGTGTGCTCCTGCTGCGCCCGCGCGCCCGCGCCGGGGAGGCCGCCGTGCGGGAGCGGCGGCGCGCCCGCGCCCGAGTGCGGGAGCGGCGCCCCCGAGCCGTCGCCGCCGCCGTAAAACCCATCCGGGGGGGCGGGCTCGCTCACCGCCTGCGCCACGGCGTGGTAGTAGTCCTGCTTCTTGCTGCGAAACACCTCGATGTATCGACGACCCATCGGCCCGCGGTTCTTCTGAAGCGCGAAGTCCATCTGCGGGAGAGAAAGAAGGGGGGAAGGGGTCAGCGGCGCAGGGGAGGAAATCGTTTTTTTTTTGGGCGCTCCAGCTTGACTGAACGAGGATGGAATCCTCCCAAACTGTGTATGTCCCGTCGCGTCGCGCTTTCTTCGGCGAGATCTGATGACCGAGGGCAAGGAGGGCAACGATCGGCGCGGTCGCGACGCGCACCTGCATGGGGTTGGCGAACAGGACGTACGCCTCGCCCGTGGTGCGCCCGTCTCGACGCACGATGAGGACGTCCACGGGGTCCAGACCCTGGAAGAACTCGAGGATGTCGAACTCCACGGCGTTGAAGGGGAGGCCGCGCAGGCGCACGACGGGGAAAACTTTTTCCATGGCGAAGCCAGGGCCGCGCGGTCCCGCGCCGAAGCCGGGGCCCATCCCACCGACCATGCCGGGCCCGAAGCCCATCGGGTTCATCATCGCCGTCGGATCCATGTCGTCCGTCCTGAAACACGCGCGGCGCGGGAAGGGAACGAGGGGGGGGGATCGTCAGCGAGGCGCGATCGCGGGCCGCGCTTTTCGCGATCCGCGAAGCACGTGATGTGCTGACTGCTGGCGAGCCGCCGTGCGAGATGATCGCACGCGCGATCGCGCGAGGGGGAGCGGTCGAGATCCGCGGCTCATCGACGGCGGGACGTACCCTGGTGCGAGTCCGCGTCAGAGGCGGCTCCGGTCGCGTTCTTAGCGCGTCGTGGTGTGCGAGGAGGCGCGCGGACGCGCGGAGATCCTCGAGGCCGCGGAACCCAACAGTCGGAAGGGAACTTCGCACACGGATCTTGACAAAAAGCTCGGCACTTCCGCTGATGACGAGTGGTCGCGCGCATTGCCGATCGACGGATTTCAAACGCCGATCGGATTCTCATCGCTTGCCGTCGCTTTCGTCCGGTCCACACCGACCGGCACCGACCGGCGCCGTCTCAAGCGAGAGCGCCACTCGCAGCCGCGGCACGCGCTCGGGCACCATGGAGGACGCCATGATGCAGGTGCGCGCTCGAGGCCGCGCGCGAGCGCTCCCCCGCCGACCCCGCGCCGCCCTCAGCGGCGCGCGTTCGCGTCGGTTGACTTTTTTTCTCCCCGTCTCGCCGCGGTGGCGTGATCTCACCTCGTCCGGCCTCGCCCCCCCCGTTCCTCCCCCTTGGTTCCGCAGCAAATGATGGAGAAGAAGCTGTACGACATGGCGAAGTCCATGGAGGACGCTCTGGACGACGAGCTCCACCGGATGAACAACATGGACCAGGACGACCTGGAGAACATCCGGCGGAAGCGCCTGGAGGCGATGAAGGGCGATCAGGACAAACGGAAAAAGTGGCTGGCGCAAGGCCACGGCGAGCTCCGCCAGCTCCAGGACGAGAAGGAGTTCTTCTCCGAGATGAAAGGCGAGGATAAGATGGTGGTTCACTTTTACCGCAACAACTGGCCGTGCAAGGTGATGGACATGCACCTCGACATGCTGAGCAAGAAGCACCTGGAGACCAAGTTTGCGAAGATCGACGCGGAGAAGAGCCCGTTTCTCACCGAGCGGCTGAAGATCTGGATGCTCCCCACGCTCGCGCTGATCAGCAAGGAGAAGGTCCTGGACTACGTCGTGGGGTTCGACGACCTCGGGGGCACGGACGACTTCCCCACGGAGCACCTGCGGTTGGTCCTCGCGTCCAAGAACATGCTCAACTACGAGGGCGACGACGCCGAGTCGGACGCGAGGAGGCTCAACGCGAAGACGACGGAGGCGGTGGAGAAGAAGAACCTGCGCAAGGGCGGGGGGACGCTGGTCTTGGACAGCGACGACGAGGACTCGGACTTCGGGGACGACTGATTCGTACGTCACGCGTGATGAGAGCGAGCGCGCCCACTCCCCTCCGAGGGGCGCGATGCGGGGCGGCGCGCGAGTGTATTATTTACGTCAAAACGCCCGACGGGAGCTCTTTAGGCGACGAGCCGCTTCAAAAAAAAAGTCTTAAAACTTCTCCCCCTTCTCGGCGTTGGCTTTCGCGACGCGCGCCAACACCTCCTCCGCCGGGAACGCCCCCTGGTCCCCGTCCGCGTACGTGCGCACGGTCAGCGTGCCGTCCTTCGCCTCCTGCTCGCCGACGATGCACATGACGGGCACCTTGGCTTTCTCCGCGTTGCGCACGAGCTTGGCGAGTCGTTCGTTGCTGGTGACGTCGACGCGCACGCCCGCGGCGCGCATCTTCGCCGCCGTCTCCTGGACGTAGTCGTCCACCGCGTCCGTCACCGGGAGGAGCCTCACCTGCGTCGGGGCGACCCACAGCGGGAACGCGCCGGCGTAGTTCTCGGTGAGGATGCCGAAGAAGCGCTCGAGCGACCCGAAGATGGCGCGGTGGATCATGATGGGTCTCCGCTTCTCGTTCGCCGCGTCGACGTAGTTGAGGTCGAAGCGCTCCGGGAGGTTGAAGTCGAGCTGCACGGTGGAGCACTGCCACTTCCGCCCGATCGCGTCCAGGATCTTGACGTCGATCTTCGGGCCGTAGAACGCCCCCCCGCCCTCGTCCACCTCGTAGTCCCACCCTTTGTTCGCCAGCGCCTCCTTCAGCGCGTCCTCGGCTTTGTTCCAAATCTCCGGCCCGCCCACCGACTTCTCGGGCTGCGTCGAGAGGTTCACCTCAAACTCGGTGAACCCGAACGTGCTCAGGATATCCTCGGTCAGGTCCAGGACGCCCTTGATCTCGCTCGCGATCTGGTCCGGGAGGCAGAAGATGTGCGCGTCGTCCTGCGTGAACCCGCGCACGCGGAAGAGACCGTGCATCGTCCCGCTCCGCTCGTACCGGTACACCGTCCCGAGCTCGGCCCAGCGAATCGGCAAGTCGCGATAGGAAAAGTACCCGTCCTTGTACACGGCGACGTGGAAGGGGCAGTTCATCGGCTTGAGCTGGTACGTCTCGTCCTCCACGTCGATCGGGCGGTACATGTTCTCGCCGTAAAAGTCCGCGTGGCCCGAGGTCTGCCAGAGGTCCAGCTTGCCCACGTGCGGGGTGTAGAGCAGGTCGTACCCGCGCTCCAGGTGGATGTCCTTCCAGAAGTTCTCGATGATGTTGCGCATCATCGCGCCCTTGGGGTGCCAGAACACCAACCCGCCGCCGACCTCCTCCTGCTGGATCGAGAACAGGTTCAGATCCTTGCCCACCTTCCTGTGGTCCCGCCTCGCCGCCTCGAGCTTGAACTCGTCGTACGCCTTCATCTCCTCGGGCGAACCCCACGCGGTGCCGTAGATGCGCTGGAGCATGGGCTTGGTCTCGTCGCCGCGCCAATACGCCCCGGCCACGGACTCGAGGTCGATCGCCTTGGGGTGGATCTTCTTCGTGCTCTCCACGTGCGGGCCCGCGCAGAGGTCCCACCACTCGTCGCCGATGTGGTAGATCGTGATCGGCTCCGTCTCGATCGCGTCCAAAATCTCGAGCTTGTACGGCTCGTTCAGCTCGGTGATCCTCCTGCGAGCCTCCTCGCGAGAAACCTCCTCGCGGCGCAGGGGGTAGTCCTTGTTGATGATCTTGATCATCTGCTTCTTGATGCTCTTGAGGTCCTTATCTGCGGAGAGCGAGCACGCGGAGGACGGGGATCGCGGCGTGAGAAGCGGGGGAGGGGGGGAACGCGCGAGCGACGGGGTCCCCGGGCGGGGAGGAGGACGCGTCCCGAGACGGAGCGCTCGCGCCCTCGGGAGAAAAGGGAAGCTGGCGTTCTCCTCGGAGGAAAAAAGACTCGAGGGTGGGTTTTCGCGGGAGCGGCTTTTCGGGGCGTCGCCTCCCGCGCGGGGGCGGGGGCGGACCCCGCGCCCGGGTCTCGCGCGGGGGTGGGGTTCGAACGCACCGGAGAACCCCTCGGGGTAGTAGAAGTCGTAGTAGAAGCCTCGGTCGATCCTGCGGGGGTTCGGGCGGGCGGGGGGTGGGCGTGAGCGGTTGGCGCGTGCGACGACACGCCAAGCGGCGGCCACGTCTCCGCGCGGTCGGTGGATAAATGCGTCGCTCGCGGACCGTTCGCGGGGGCGGGGCGCGGGTGGGTCGGGCGCGCACCAGGGCCCGATGGTGCACTGCGCGTCCGGGAAGAGCTTCTGCGTCGCCATCGCGCAGATGTGCGCGGTCGTGTGCCTGATCTTGAGCAGCTCCTCGGACTCGTCGCTCGTCAGGAGCTTCACGGGCTCGGGCTCCGCGACGCCCGTCTCCGGGTCCGCCACCGCCCTGATCGCGTGCCGGTTGAAGACGTTGCGGGCGAGCCCGCGGGCGCCGACGGCGCCCCAGGGCGAGGACGCGCCGGGGTTCGACGAGGCGAGCGCGGGAACGGCCGCGGGGCGCGCGCCCGCGAGCGCGGCGACGGCGGTGACGCCGCGAGACGCGGGGGCGAGCCCGATGCGACGCGCGGCGGTGGCCATCATCGTCGTTCTGGAACCCACGCGGGGGGTGCCGGTCGTGACCACCGCGGGCGCGACCGCACCGACGGAACAGCAGCTCATACTACTGCGCGTGCGTCGCGTGAGACTCGCGCGACCTCGGAAGAAGTGCGACGAGGGGCGCGATGGCGTGTGGCCGAGGGGGGGCACCCCTATCCGAAACCGTGGTATTCGGGCCGCCGGTTCAAGAACGCCCCATAAGTTGGACGAGGTCGAGCACTGTCATCACAGCTGGATCCGGATGAAAACAGCAGTGTGTGGTCATTTCAGCATGGAGGGAGCTCCCGCGGCGCTCTCCCTCTCTCCTCGTCTGCTCCCTCTCTTTCTATCCTCGCTTCCCCCTCACCACTCACGCGTCGAAGAGCTTGTTCCACCTCTCCTTGTACGTCTGCCCCGTGTGCAGGAAGTGCAGGCCGAGGAAGGAGACGAACCTGTACGCGCACGTGACGAGGACAAGCAGCCCGAAGAGGGGCCACGTCGAGTCCGGGTCGAAATCGAGCGACCGGAGGATTTGCACTCCGGTGAGCGGGACGCACCCGTCCTCCGCCGCGGCCCTGGAGTCGCACGTGAACTCGTGCCGCTTGAAGTCCGATGCCACCGCGGCCTCCACGGCGTACCCCAGGAAGCTCACGTCCGGGAGCCAGCGATAGTACACCGGGATGTTCCTCCGGTTGATCCAGTTGCCGTCGAAGAGCATGAGCACGATGAGCAGGGTCCCCGCGAGCGCGTTGGTCTGCTCGAACGACTTGCACACGGACCCGATCATGGTGAGGAAGCTCGCGCCGGCCATCGTGACGGCGACGATGATCGCGATGTACGCGGCGCGCCCGTCCGCGGAGTCGTCGAGGCCGAACATCTCGTACGAGAGAACCGCGCACACGAGCGCGAAGACGGCGATGAACGCCGACTCCACGAGCGTCCTCGCCCAGTAATACACGCTCGTGCCGTACATCCCGCCGTTGCTCTCGTGCAGGAAAAGCCCGCGCTCCTTCGGGAACAGGAGGAGCTGGTCGAACGCCATGAAGGACTGCAGGAGGACGATGAGCGAGATGGCGCTGAGCCGGTCGCTGGCGGCGGAGACGGTCAGCGGCAGGCGGAAGTAAATCGAACCGACGATGAGCGGGATGAAGATCGAGTTGATCGCCTGCGTGCCAACCGCGCTCGGCTCGCGGAGCTTGAACTTCGTCGTTCGGCTCGTCAGGGCGCCGAAGCGCGTGAGCCACGTCGCCAGAGCGCCGCGCCTCCGAACCGGAGCGGAACGCGACCCTTCGCCGGAGCCCGAGCGTTTCGCTCGCCCCGCGCCGCCGCCGCCGTCGCCCGCCTCGAGGTACGCCGCGCGCCGAGGCGAAGTCTTCCACGCGGACGTCAGCTCCTCCACGACGACGGAGCGGTCCCTGATGCTCGCCTTCCCGCCCCCCCTCTCCGCGAGCTCCACCTCGATCTCGCGCGAGCTCGGGTCGGTTTCCTCGGGCGGGCTCTCCTCGCTCTCTTCCACTCGCGTGTTGATGAGGTCGAGGAGAAAATCCGGCGGGGACTCGAACGGCGGGCACGGGTACCCGACCTCTTTGAGCCATCCCATGACGCCGTCCTCGCTCAGGGCGCCGTTCGCGAGCGGCGCGTACGTCGGGCCGGCGTACACCTCCCTGCCGTCGGCGAGGAGGACGCACGAGTCGAAGAGAGGCACGATGCTGGAGCGGGGTTGGTGGATGGAGGTGATGACGGCGGCGCGGTGGCCGCCGTGCTCGCCGTCCGCGATGCTGCGCAGCTTCCGCACGACGAGCAGCGCGGTGGTGGCGTCTAGCCCGCTCGTGGGCTCGTCCAGGAGCAGCACCTTGGGTCTGTGCACGCACTCCATCGCGATGACGAGCCGGCGCTTCTCGCCGCCGGAGATGCCGCCCTGGCCGACGACGCCCACCGGGGAGTTGGAGGCTCGCGCGAGGTCGAACTCGTCGATCGCGCGGTCGACGATGGCGGAGATGGCCGCGCCGCGCGTGGCGTGCTGCCCGGGTGCGGTGCCGACGTCCAGGTGGCGCCCCGCCAGCCTCAGCCGCGTGGCGTACTCCAGGGTCTCTCGCGTCGTCAGGGACGTCAGCAGGACGTCCTCCTGGGTCACGTACCCGAGGTCGTTCAGGAGCGATCGCGTCGTGGCGTGGTTCTCGCCGTTGATCACGAACGACCCGCTCACGCCGCTCTCGCGGCGGCCGCCGAGGACGTGGATCAGCGACGTCTTTCCCGAGCCCGAGGGGCCCATCACCGCGACCACCTGCCCGGCGAAGACGTGGCCCGTCAGGCCGTGCAGGATGCGTTTCGTCTTGGGGGGATCGAGCTTTTCGGACGACCCGCCGCTCTTCGCCTTGGGTGGCGGCACGGTGACGGGAACGTCGTACACGACATCGCGCCAGGCGAGGTCGATCTCCGCGTCGAGGGATGCGCCCGTCGCGGCGGTGGAAGACATCATCGAGCGCGCGGGCGCGCGCGCAGAGGAGTGCGGAGGTTTTCGACGAATCCTCGGAGGCAACAACGAACTGTCGTCAGGTTTGGACCACGTGGCACTGGATCCGGGGTGCCGTCTCGCCCGGGCGCGCGCATCAGGCTCATCATGCAGCACGGTTGCTGCCGCCGTTCAAACACAGCTGTTCGGCGGGGTGCCCACAATGAAGCGCGCCTTCGAGGGGGAGGCCGCGGCCGGGGCGGACGCGCGGCCCTCGGCCGGTTCGGCGGCGTGCGCCCCGGGGCGCGCGCCTCTGTCTCCGTCGTCGACGTCGACGAACGCCCCCCCTCGCGCCGCCCCCGTCGCGGCGAGGAAGCCGTTCAGACCGCCCGGCGCGGGAGGCGGCTTCCGCCCCCCGGGTGGGACGAACGCCGCGTTCCGATCGCCGTTCGCGCGACCGGCGACCGAGCCTCCGTCGTCCTCGGCGGTCGCCGCGCCCCCCCCTGCCCGCGGCGCGGGGTACCGCCCCCCGATCGCCGCGCGCCCCCCTCCCGCCGCCGTCTCCGGCGCTCCTGCCCCCGCCCCCGCCCCCGCCCCCGCCTCCTCGGACGCGCCGACGAGATTGTAC
>Ga0181565_10003890_pt1 | contig 11449 bp, 21 predicted proteins | sample 101ome_16_FD_129661 | JGI IMG/M metagenome (GOLD analysis project Ga0181565, IMG submission 129661) | Coastal salt marsh microbial communities from the Groves Creek Marsh, Skidaway Island, Georgia - 101401AT metaG (megahit assembly) | ecosystem: Environmental > Aquatic > Marine > Intertidal...
GCGGAATCGTAGTCCGGGCGAGTAATGGTTTCGAGTCGGAATCCGATGGAGGTTTCGATGAGAGCAACAAAGTTCAGCATTTTTGTTTTCCTTTTTTGGAGTTAGTAAGTTGACTGCTGAAGGTCGGTCGCCTCGTGTATGATTTGAGAGGTCCAAGGTTCCCTCTTGTGATTGAGAGGACTTTCACCATCTGGAGAACTCACCAATCGGTTACTCGTCAATCTCTCAATCACACAAGTAATCTAACAGCGTGAAGGTCAAAAGTCAAGAGGTCAATTGTAACAATCACGGAAGCACCTGCGTCATGGACTTGAAAGGAATGGCAGGGTAGAGGCCCGACCGATACCGTTCACGTTGGTTCTCGACACGATTGGAGTCGGTGATTTCAACGAGACGGTAAATGTGTCCATACTTCAGACCATGACGGACATTGGTGTCCACGGTGTAGCCGTAGTCGTATGCTTTGGGAGCAGTGGTCCATACTTTCATTTTACTTTCCTTCGTAGATGTGTTCAAGGATGAGAAGAACAACAGAGAACGAGACGAGGAACGTGACACCCCAGATAGCGAAGTCCACGTTGAGGGCACCGCCGGTCATCGTGAACCCCGGCACCGACGGCAGTGGCAGGTCTTGGTTTCGGTCTGGTCGGTCATCTTGTTTCCTTGGGTGGTCATTTCTGATTACCCTGTAAGATACATCCACAAGGGTGAAAAGTCAAGGGGTCAGCACCCGAAAGCACCCGAAGAAAATGTAACAACGTGTAAGTCGTTGGGAGACAACAGCTTAGCGAGCAGCGTCCCGGTACCCACCTTGTAAGTGAGTGACCCCCATAGATTTATGAAGATTCTTCGCGATACTCTAGACCACCCACCACCTTCAGACGTTCCAACCGTGCCCTGTTCCGCACGATGGTTCGCTCCTTGTCGTTGGTGGTCTTGTGTCTGGTGCTCTTCAGCTTCTCGTAGCGAGACAGGGGTTCATCCGACAGGTATCCGTCGAGGTATTGCTTGGTGTAGTTCATCCCCATACCCCCTCGTAGGTTTCCATGATGTCGTGGTCATCCGTATCATCGAATGCTGTGCTACCGATTGGGTAGGCGTTGTCGAAACAATACTCGCAGAGGATTTGACCCGTGGTAATGACCTCACCCTCTACGTAGAGGGAGCCCGTGGTATCCATCCAAACTTCATGTTGATTGAGGGGAAGACCACACCCTGAGCACTCTTTATGAGCAGCAGACATAATCGGATTCCTTTACAGGTCGAGGGGTATACCGCGGTGAATGGTCAATGAGACTATCCAGCTGTTCCAAGACATCTCCCATTGTGACCTCTACATAGAGACGGTCGTCGGACAATGGGATGATGGGTTCACCCCACCCATCGCGGAGATTGAGGACGAAGTCATCCAGTTCTTCCAGCTGTTTACGGATGAGGTGAAGGGAGTGTCGTGTCACGTTGTCCACTTACTCCTCCTCCTCGTTGTAGGAATCGTTCTCGACAAACTGCTGAGTCTCCTCGTCCCAGACCTTACCCTCAGTCCGAGCAAGAAACTCACGGCGACGGATTGCCTTGTCTTCCCTTTTCTGGGTCCAGACAGGGATGATGTCGGATACTGATGTCTTACGAATGGTGACCATTTTCTTTCCTTGTGTTGGTCGTTTTTGAATGTCCTATAAGATACAAAGGACAAGAGAGAAATTCAAGGGGTCAAGTGTAACTAAACTGTAACCTTTCGGTCACATGAGGTGCACTTGAGAGTACGGTCAGGCCACCGATTCCAAACCTTCCAGTAGGTGAAGGTGTTACAGGACCGACAGTATGAGGATACATTCTCCGAAGGTGGTTGCTCGACCTCAAACCTCCAAGACTCATGTCTCATCGGTTCACCCCCAGCTCGTCGTGGATGAGGTTGGTGATGTCGTCCGCGAGTTGTCTCATCGTGGAACGGTAGTCACGACGGTCACACCAATCAATGAAGTTCAACGAGTGGTCGGAGTCCTCATCGGAAGCGGTGAGGAGATGAGTCCAAAGGTCGTTGGCCATGTTTCTCATCTCATGGAGTGCGTTCAGTCTTTCCTTGGTCATGGTTCAACCTCCAAACTGGACTTCGGTGATTACGTACTCATCGTACCCGTCGGCGTCATCGAGCATTGCGATGTAAGCCTCAGCCAGTTCACGGGTCGAGAAGACACGGGAATCTTCGTCGATGTGGAATCCAACGTAGGCTTCGTGGTACTGAACGACGAACATGGTCATGGTGTTGTCCTTGTTGGGTTGGTCATTTTTCATGATGGATCATATAAAAATTCTACCCCATCCTCAAGGGGCTAAATGTAACAGGAATGTAACGGAGTGTAAGTCGTTGAGTGGTAACCATTTACAAGGTCGGGACCGGGGGGTTCTGGTGTAACCCATTGAACCCGTTGAAGTTAGAGAAACACAGGATGGTGGTTTTTGATTTTCTTCTCAACCATCCCCACATGAATCACATGGTCCTTGTTGAGTAGGGTGTCGAGGTCGATGTTCGTAGCGTAGTAGTTCCCCACGTTCCCAGCCTTCCAATCACTTTCAAGGAGGGGAACCTGAATCGCGAAGAATTCCAGCCGTTTCGTGACCACGTTCTCCGTCCATGTGACCATGAGGTAATCTCCATCACGTTTCGAGAACGCTCCACCCCTCCATGAACGAGAGTGGTAGCTGGTCTTGATTTCTACGGGGTTGTCGTCCACGTAGATGTCCGCTTCATGGTCACCGTTCCCACGACGACACCGAACACCCAGCTCCTCGCAGAAGGTCGTTTCTAGGATGTTGGAAATTAGCTCGGACTTCAGCTTGCGAGAGAGGTCAGTCTGGTCACCCATGATTTCCGACATCCGCTCCCACTTGTCCGCGACTCGCGAGAGGGTCTGGTCCACATCACCAAGGTATTGCATTATGCGTACTCCAACGTGTAGGTTTTTGGATTGTAGACAGGAATGTCGAGGTCCTGACCCCACAGTCCAAGGTCGTTCTTGAGGTAGGTCAACTCACGATATGTCGAGAAGTAGCGAAGGTACTCACGGGAATCGTCGGACATCTTCCAGAAGGGGTCATACCTGCGGCGGAGTGTGTGGAACCGTTCGAGGTCGTGGTCAATCTCGTTCATTTCTGTCTCGTTGGTGAGGAGGTCATTTTTCATACGAGTAATATACAGAGTTCGAGGTCAGAAATCAAGACCGTTTCTGTAACAGGATTGTAACATCCTCACAGATTTCTTGAGGGGTTCCCTCTGGTCGGTCGGTCAACGCCTGAAGGACCACGGGGTAGACGAGTCCAAAGGTGAACCCACGACCCAACCCGAAGCGGAGCATGGTCATCACCTTTTCAAAGCGACGGTCAGACGAAGGTCGGTAGGAGATTCTGGGGAGAGAGTAGGTCATGGTTACTTCCCCTTCCCGATGCCTAGGCTTCCGTTCGTTCCGTTCGCGAAGGCGATGATGAGTCCGTAGTTCAGGAGAATGAATCCGACGAGAATCAGAACCTTGGTCATGGTTCAACCTCCACCGAACTGGTAAGCGATGACCCGAGCATCTCCTGAAACCTGACCCTGTAGGGTCCACGTTCCGTCGATGTCGTCGTCCTCATCGAACACATGGTAGGTTCCACCCTGAGCGTTCTGCTTGGTGTGAGCGAGGATAACGTCACGGATGGAGTCAACGTCAGGAGCGACGACGACCATCATCCCGTAGGAGTAGTCTTGGAGCACATCGTTGGAGGTGTAGAGGTTCATCATCTCTGTTTCCGTGTTGAGGTGTGTTTCATTCTTCATGATGGATCATACAATGGACCAACCCCAAGGTCAAGGGGCTGGGTGAAATTTATCCCCTTGTCCCCCAACGACTTAGCAATTTGTTGGAACGAGAGGGTCGAAAATCGGTCAGTTCGGCAGACTTATTTGTAAATGGTCGAGGGGGTGGGTCCGTTTGGGTCGGGCCTCGTTGACGCACATTTCGGGGACGCAATTTTTACCTATAGAAAAGTTACTTTAGTAAATTGCCCGGGCAATTTTATTCCTCTATAAGATGGTCCATTTCAAATTCTGTTAGTAGAGAAGGAATGGTATGTTTCAGAGGAAACTCATCTTTCCAAATAGGATCATATCTACCAGATCGGTGACTCCAACCAAATGAATCATAACGATTTAAAGTCAATTGAACAAATTTAGGTCGGCCATTTTTAGTTGTATACTTAATAGAATTGTTCTGTTCGCTTGTAATATCCACGGTATTACAAACTTTACTAATAAACTCTTCAACAAAATTATCAAAACTCTTTAGAATTTCAGGTTGTAGTTCCACAATAGCGTGAGCCATGACACGGGGATTGATATAATGGTCCGCTGTCGGCTTCTTACCAAATTCCACACGATTACGTTCAGCATCTACTGAAATAAAATGTGTTGATTGTTGTCTTGTTATACGACGAATTGCTTGATAAACGCTATTTAGAATAACAGATTTAGCCTGCGGACTCGCGTGTTTCCAGTTATTCTGTTCATTCTTGAGGAGATTAAACGCAATTTCAGTCGCTTTATGATTCGTGTAATAGTTCCACATTGTATTAGACATTGGTACCTTTCTTTTTTCTAGACGCAGCCCTAACCGTTAGTCACCAGCTGAGGCCCCTAGTCGTTAGTTCTTTCTTTCCATTGATAAAAGACGCATTCAGAGCCTTTTTAGTTAGAAGTGCGACAGGGGTGCCGTTGACATCTACTTTATCCATACATTCTTCGGGATTATTGACATCTTCACAGGAAATCTTTTGAGCAAGATAAAAAATGTTATTATCAATAAAATCGGTAATATTAGAATCGTTACGAGTTAGATTGTTATCATCAATGTTAACAAGTCCAATATCTACCAACCAATTGGCTTGTACAAGTATCCAATCAATCCACTTCCTGAACATTCTGGGAATCCTAATACGGTTCATGTCAAGATAATTTTCGGTCTTATAACCTGTACCACCATAAATCCCAACAACAAGGTTAACAAATGTTTTATTTGTCTCATAGTAGCGTTCTGCCGCGTCGCTCATGTCTCGACCAAAATTATCTGCGGAAGCATCAGCAAACGGTTGAATCCGAACTACATATTCTTCAAGTTCTTGTTCGGAACGTGTGGGTCCGTATTTTCTGTATACAGTTGAATCAATAGACTTAAGACCTGTTTTAACGATACGAATTCCCTTACGACTCTTAACATTGTTAGTAACTGTTTTCTTAATTTCTTCTGTTCTGTCATTATCGGTTAGTCCAAGATTATCAACTGTCTTTTCCGTGGCCTTTTCAATAATCTCTTCTACTGTACTGTCCACATCAACAGTGTTTGTCTTAGTCATGTGTTCAACTTCACGTTGAACCTCGCGTTCCATGACAACTGTAAGACTTTCATCATCAATCATGGCACGCGGTTCGGGACGAACACGATGATTTTCTTCTGTTTGAAGCTTTTCAATAATCGCTTCTCTATCCCAATAACGACCATCCGAATCCGTCATTTCATTAATTTCAATAACTTGAACAAGGATGGCCGGATAATTCGTAGCACGAGCGGCAAAGGAACGGTGGTGTCCATAGATCAACTTATATCTAGACTTTTCGGCTACCCACTCCACGCCAGGCATCCAATGACGACGGGGTTCGTAATCGCCGTTTTGGTACATAGCTTGAAACTCTTTCTTTACCTTATCTTTGATTCCACCTACACGGGTAGGGTTGTCGTCTGGATTCATTTCAATTTCGTCGGCAGGAGTCCATATAAACCCCTTAGTAACCACACACCCTTTGGGGATAATATTACGGCGTTCAAGCCATTGAATCATGTTGTCGTAAGATCTCCAATATATTGGGTTAGAAAGTTCCTCCCAATCGTATGGCATAATACGCGCTTTTGGGTGATTCTTAATCACATCATGATATTGTTGATAGATCTCTGGACGATTGGACAGTTCAAATTGTGGTCCCATAGTTTTTTTCCTTACGGTTTATAGTTTAAATTTTATATATTAATAATATAATGTATTTTAGCCCAAAAATCAATACTTCAATTGTAACAACAATTGTAACACTTTAATGAATTCTAATCTTGTAAATCGTCCCACATTAAATAAAAAATATACACTAAAGTCGTTAACACTAAAGCACCAACTGTACTTATAGGCATTGATAGAAACTCACTGTTGTTGTGTCTATAGAAATTATACTGTCGTTTACAAATGTGGTGTCAATTTGAGTACACGTAGGTAATGGTTCTACGACGGTTTCGGTGTTACAACTTACAATAACTAATAATAAAATAAAAACCATTTTAACTAAAGTTTTGTAAACAAATCCGTCCATTAGAATGCCTCGCTAAGAAATAATACAAAAAGTAACATTAATAATAAAAATAAAAAAACGAGGGAAAGAACAACAGACATTAACGAATAGTATCACGCGCCGGCGGTCTTACTCTCCTCTGTTCACGTTGTGTTTCGGGTCTTAGTCTATCTCTGTTCACTGGTGGTCTAGGCACCGCTCTACGTGGTGGTCTGGGGTTTTCCTTTGGTTCCATACGTTGTCTACGATTTGGAACGACCACGGGTCCAAGGTACCTTGGATAGCTGTAGATGATACGGGTATCGTATCTGTCATAGAAGTCTAGGTAACGATACGTTGGTCTTGGTGTGTATCGTGGTGTGTAATACGTTTTGTATGTATTACGCAACTGAGGGCGTGAATCCTCCATCTCGTATAGGTGAAAAGTACACGCTTGTAAGAATACAATACTTAATCCTACTAATACTAAGAACATCTTTTTCATAATTATTCTCCTATACAAGTTACATTATATAAATATCACATAAGTTTAATACCCACATTTACTCCGAAAAACCATAGGGAGTCTGACAATCCTTGGTTGTCACCCTTGGAATATCGTTCAAGAAACGGACCAAACTTCATTGGACCATCACCAATACTAATGCCGAATTGATTTCTCCAATCGTCAATAGTTAAATCATCCTGAACTTCCCAACGTGGTTGAATGATTCCCCACAATGCAAGTTCATCGGTGACACGTTGGTCGTATTCTAACATCCAACGGAAACGCCAGTAGTCATCTTCAATATTGAAGTTTCTATGTTCCATTCTGGTGTTAAGACCAAATGGTCCAGATTCCCAAAGGGGTAATGTAAACTTCCAACGTTTTTCAACGATATCTTCATCCAATCCGTTGTCGTCAACTGAGTAACGATACCCTACTTCTAGATTACTAAACTTATAACCCAACTCAGCGTGAATATAATCACGAATGTTACTATCTAAATCTCTTTGTCTAAGAGATAGATAAAATTGGTCAGCAGAAACCTCGTAATTAGTTTCTGCAAATGACCATTCTTCTTGTGCTGAAAGTTGGAGTGGAAGTAGTGCTAATAATAGTAAAATCTTTTTCACAGTTAATCCTGTTGGTCAAGTAAAAGGTTACAATTTGCAAATTCTGCTCCGTGACCGACAACTCCTAGTGCATGGAGACTTTCGTGAGCGTTCACCCAATGGACCCTTCGGTATGGATAGGCAATCCAGATAGCTTTATTTCCTCTATCATACCAACCAGCCAAATCTAAGTAGTTTCTACCTTCTGAAAAACGTATCTCACGGTCAGCATAAATAAACCATTTGATATCTTCGTAATCTACACCAGTATTGATACCCGAACAAGTTTTTGCATATTCAAACGCATCTCGTCTTACTTGTTCAATAACTGCCATTTGTGTGGAGTCATCAATTGTATCTTGGGTTAGTTGAACATAATCAATGGATGGACGGCTTAGGATATACCACACCAAGAAAAGCAATACGAATAGTATTCCACTGAGAGTAATTATTGTTTCTTTGTCTAAGAATTCTCTAATATCTTTTGTCATTTTTTCTCCTTGTTAAAACGGAAAGGGTGGGATTCGAACCCACGAGCACTTACGTGCGACAGATTAGCAGTCTGCTCCTTTAGGCCAGCTCAGGCACCTTTCCCTATTTCTTTAATTGATAAATTATCTACTATTTCAAACTTTACCAATCCTCTATGATATTCTGCATGATGGTTTGGACATAACGCAAAAGTATTTTCTGTAGAATATTTTCCACCATTTTTACCTTCAATAAATCTATGAACATCGTGAGTTTTTTCATAGTTACAAGAAGTTACCATACATTTTCCATCCCAACCAAGTTCTTTAAATTCTTGTAAAATTCCGGCGCTTTTATTACGGTGAGTTTTTCTTTGTGTAGTATCTCTGACTCTGCGTTTGAAGCAATTTTGTGAACAGTAAACTTGAGTGGACTTTATTCCGTTAAATGATGTTTTACAAGTTGGACAAGTCTTTTTAGATTTGTTTAATTTCCATGATGAAAAACAATCTTTATTACAAAAATTATTTTTAGTTTCTTGTAATTGTTTGGGTCTTTTGTAGAACGGCGTGTTACACCAATCACATTTAGTATTTGCTTTTCTCATATATAAATCCTCATAAGAGTACTATATATAAGTATCATGTACCTTACCTTTCCCTATTTCTTTAACCACGAATGTTCTGGTGTTAATTTAAACGAACCCATATATCCTTTCCATCCTGTATTTTCGTAGGAAAGTAATGAAAGAAAATAGGTTCCATTTTTTCGTTCGTATAAATAATAAGTTTGACCAATCTTGGGTTTAAAATTGATTTCGGCTTCGTATACTGCTTTATTCCAGTAATACTCTTTGACCAATGCTTCCCAATCGTCTTTGAGTCGGTCATACTTTTCTTTGAAGTAATGACCAAAAGTTGGTTCAACGGTCTTTATCCACCCCTTAATGTCCTCAGGCGTAATGCTAGCGGGACTATTAGGGGTTCTACCGTATGAGAGACTGTTGTCTCTCTTACCGTCTTCTATGGGTTCTGGTAACGACATTAAAAATACACCATATTGGTATTAAAGTAAACCAGCTTCACGAAGGTCCCACTTGTTTAATTTATGTTGAATGTTTAATCCCATATTTTTTATCTTTCCAGTTTTTTTACATACTTTAGAATGTTGAAACCATTCATCTGGTTCACATCGCGATGAATCAGTATGCATTCTATTCACAGTCCAATATTTCGGGCCCTCTGTAATTTTATAATACGATAGTGGAAAACCAAATCGTAACATCCCAATGTATTGGTGAAGATAATCTTCCATGTTAATTCTTATACCATTCATTATTCCTCCATATAACTTATACCCCCGGTTGGATTCGAACCAACGACTCCCGGCTTAGAAGGCCGGTGCTCTATCCACTGAGCTACGGAGGCATTTATGGAGCCTGTCGGAATCGAACCGACGACCTTCTGAATGCAAATCAGATGCTCTCCCAACTGAGCTAAGGCCCCATGTAACTTATTAAGATAACATTATTCGTACAGTCTGTCAAGTATTATTGTGTGGACATCTTGGGTCATCACTATATCCAGCAATTCCTAACCAAATTGTATCCCCATAAATCCATTGACCGGGGTTATTTGGGTCACGAACGCTATCAGTAGTAAATAATCTTATGACACACACAATACTTTCTGTGTAAATCGGACCAGTAATGGCCTGACAACTAGAAAGTATAGCAGTAGAAAATAATACTGCTATAAAAAACTTTTTCATTTTACTGTACTACAGTTACTAAAACCGAATCCACTGTGTTATACGTACCTGTAGCCTTTATGTACGAAGTTCCTGCTACCCCATTTGAACTAATAAATCCGTCTAAAGTAATTTTAACGGTATTGGGGCTTGTTGAACTCCAAACTACAAGTGGATTACTTAGGTATGTTAACATTGTACCATTTGCGTTAAACGCAAAGCATTGTCCCGTGGTTAATTCTGCTAAAGACAATGTAGCTACCGTACAAGCAACATCTGCAACCTGTGTGGTGTTAACCAATTGGTCCGCAAAGGTTTCAAGTTCTGTCACCCCTGTGAAGTCAAAAGATTGTGTACAACCACCTATTAACATAACACCTATTACTAATAGTAACTTTCGCATAACGTGCTCCAGTTAATGTGTTTTGTTATATAACTCCATGTATTCGTTTAACAATGCGTCAACCACTGAATTTCTATGATTTGTTTGCAAAGTATGTGAATCCATATCTTTGACCTTTTTAGAAACCGACAAGATAAATTTAAATCCAGAATCTTGTTTTTGTTTAAGGTCAACCTGCTGGTTGTCACCACATATAACCATTTTACTACGAATACCCAATCTGGACACAATCATTTCTGTTTGTTCGTGTGTGCAGTTTTGTGCTTCGTCAACAATTATAAAACTATCCAAGAAAGTACGACCACGCATAAATGCAACAGGAACGATTTCTACATACCCATTGGACAAAACATCGTCAATCTTATCTTTTTTATATAGTTGGTAAAAATTAGAATAGATGGGTTGCATCCAAGGTTCCATCTTTTCTCGTAAGTCGCCGGGGAGAAATCCTATTTCTTCTTTTGATACGGTTGGTCGTGTAATAATAATTTGCTTGACTTCTTTTCTAAACAACATATCAAGAGCCACTTGACACGCTAACAAAGTCTTACCAGACCCGGCTTTTCCGTTAAGAACAGTGATAGCATTATCAAGTATCTTTTGTTTTGCTACTTTCTGTTCGTCGTTTAATTGTATTTGAAACTTTATTGGTCCTTTCGGTTTTCTAGGTGTTTTTGTTTCACCATTACCGTTACCATTCTTTTTTCTAGGCATAACATATAATCTCTTAAATGTAACACCTATAAGTAGTGGGAAGTGAGGGATTCGAACCCCCGGCCCTCTGGATGTAAACCAGATGCTCTAACCAACTGAGCTAACTTCCCATGTAGGGAACAGGTATCTGCGTAAACCCGCAGTCCACTACTTTCCCCCACTACTTTGTTGTTCTGTTCTAGTCAGTTGCAGAATACGAGTCATGACTCCCGCGTCATTATCTGTTATCTGACATCAAATCAACGTTTCGTGTTTAATCGTCCCTCAAGGATTTGAACCTTGGACCTCTCGCTTATCAGGCGAACGCTCTCACCATCTGAGCTAAGGGACGGTATCAATACTTTGGAGGCATTCGTGCTACCATTACACAATGGACCCAAAGGGTGAACGACGGGGATCGAACCCGCGACAACCGGAACCACAATCCGGTGCTCTACCAACTGAGCTACGATCACCATACGGTCCCACGGGGAATCGAACCCCGCCCTCGGCCGTGACAGGGCCGTGTTCTAGCCGATAAACTATGGGACCAACTCCGCCTGCAGGACTCGAACCTGCGACCCGCTGATTAACAGTCAGCTGCTCTACCAACTGAGCTAAGGCGGATTATTTTACCATACCATGTTTGGTTGGTTTTCCTTCTTCATCTAAACATA
>Ga0181565_10003892_pt1 | contig 11448 bp, 10 predicted proteins | sample 101ome_16_FD_129661 | JGI IMG/M metagenome (GOLD analysis project Ga0181565, IMG submission 129661) | Coastal salt marsh microbial communities from the Groves Creek Marsh, Skidaway Island, Georgia - 101401AT metaG (megahit assembly) | ecosystem: Environmental > Aquatic > Marine > Intertidal...
AGGAGATAAACCTGCATTTAAAGGATGTACAGCAGTTGTACCGTTAGTTAGTTTTTGTAAATCGGTAGTAGATAAGAATGTATCATAAGTACCATATTCATCGTAAACTATATTTGTAGTACCCCTTGCCGATTGTAACCCTATTGTAAGATATTGAGCACCACTTCCAAATGTATTACCTGATGCAAAAGAGGCATCAAAGTCATAAGCGGAAGTATAAGTTTTAGTAGTATCCCAAAATAACTGCCCTGCCTCATTTATCATTCTATAATGTAACGTATTATTTGAAGCATCATTTGACAATGTAAATAAATACCAGCCATCAGAAAAACTTACATTAGTAGATACATTTGTACCAGCAGTTATGCCACTAAATCCTGAAGGACTAAAATAAGACCAAGTTTTGAAGGTTGTGGTATTAACACTTTCTATACCTATCATAAATTGTGTTCCAGTAGAGTCTGCCATAGATGCACAAAGAAATTTTACTGGTCCTGCGCTTATAGCAGCAGAATCTAAATATACCCAGCATGTAGTTGTAAAATCTCTAGTTCCGGATATATTATTTTTAGTCCCTTGATTACCATAAAAAGATACTGTACTAGTCAGACCCCCGTTCCCATTTTGTAACCATAATTCACTATTTGCGAGAGTGTTATTAGTTCTAAGCATATACGATGTATTTTCAGCTCCTGGTGGTGCCCCAATATCTGTTAAGGCAACAGCTTTCTCATTTGTATATGTATCTTTACCTCCATGTCTCCATAGAACAGGAGTATGCGTATCAGAAGGAGGGTTATCTGCTGTAGTTTTATGCCACCATGAAAAGTTAAATGGCTTATCTACTTGCATGTGCTGATGTAAAGCATCTCTGTAATTTTGAGATCCATCTAATTGATCGTAAGTAGTAGGCGTTCCATCAGCATTGTAGGATAAAGATCCTAATGCAAATTTACTTTTTTGTTGATCTTCAGTAGGTATTAAGATAACGCCTTCCTCATTACCTTGTCCTTCTGCGGCTGGAGCAGCCGATGTTTGTGTAGTAGCTTCTCTATTTAAAGCAGCACACCAATTTTCTCCATCTGGACTCATTTCAACTTCTACATCAATATTTCCTGATATAGAAGATCCTCCTGTACGTTGAATATCAATTAATTCTCTATCTACAGTATCAGCAGAACTTATAAATTGAGCAGGAGGAGTATTTCTCACTGATAAAACTTGAGTAGTAGACCCTCCTGTAAAATATTCTGATTTATAATTTAATGTAACGGCTCCGTTGTCCCCATGAGATTTTATTACTATGTTAGGAGAAGTTTCATCTGAATCTCCATCTCCAAATAAAAACATTCTATCGTAATCTTTAGAGAACATATCTTTTATACCTGTAGTACCTCCTGCTCTTACTTGATCATTTTCATCATGAGTACAAGGAGACATTGTTCCAAAATATATTTCTTTAGCAGCTACTCCTAATACATCAAGATCTGTAAAAGTAGTATTACTACCTGAATTTGCATAGCCTCTATAAAACATTGTTTTGCTATGTACTTTATTACTAAAATCTAGCTCGTCCCAATCAGCCCCATTTTCAGCAGTTAGACTTGAAGTAGTTACTGTATTTGCCGTATTAATATCATCATTTATTGCTGTAGCCTTATACCCCTCTATAGGTCCAAAAGATATAGCTGCTTTAAAATATCTAGAAAGTGACATATCATAACCTATAAAACTTCCTGATATGTTATTTATATCAGTAGTACCTCCTGCTACAAAAGATTTAACTGCTCCATTAGTTTTATCTCTATACTCTAATTTTAAATTATTATTCCATGATTTTGCTATTTTTACATAAGAACCGTCTGTAAATTCTACTTTAATAGCTTCCATAGCATCAAGAATAGCATGATAGTATCCTACTGAACTAGCATGAAATAAAGATAAACCGTCTGAAAAATCATGAGATTCAAATACTGTATCAGTAGTTTCAAACCAAGATGAATACTGCTCAGGACCATGAATAGTAGAAATCCTAATAGCGTTTGTCTGCTCTGGAACAGCTACTCCTAACTCTGTAGAAGTTGTAATTATAGGTTCAGATTTTCCGTCAGTTACAGTTAAGATGTAATCAGTAGTATCTGAAGGTAATACCATTACATCAGACACAGACTCTACATTAGCTTGTTTTACCTTGTCTTGTGTTGTAAATTTTTTATGGTCGTTTGATGACATACTATTTCCTTAAAATTTAGTTCTATTAAAATATACTCTTATCGTTTGCGGATAAGAAACTTCACCTGTTACTTCATCCGTTATTTCTATCAATGTTAATGGAGTCACTCTAACCCATTGTAATAAGAAATCTTCTGGGTTTCTTCCTACTTTGTGGTGATCTCCTTTGTCTACTGTAGTAAGCTCATATATATTGTGACTTACTTCTTTATCGTGAGATGTTTCAATATCTACTTTGTGAGTTAGAGATCTACCTTCAAAAACTACATTTATAGCATTTTGAGGTAGTATATGCCACTCTCCGTTACTTATGTCTATAAAATCACACGATACCATAATTTCCTTTAAAAAGCAAGCCCCGAAGGGGCTAACTTAATTAGTATTTTTCTGCTGTGTCAGATCCAATGATTAAAATATCGCCTTCTGTTCCAGCAGATATATTTACTGTATCTACTGCTGTAGCTGAAGCTGTTACACCATTAACCATTACTACTGGCATTTGTGCGAAAGGTACTTTAATTTTAATATCACTTCCATCTAATTCTACTTGTCTTTTATCAAGAACATCTAATAATGCACCTGCTTCTAGCTTTAGTGCGATTACTCTCATTTTTCTTTGACCTGATTTAATACTTCTTAACATGTTGTCTCCTTTTGGTTATTCCCAAAGTTAAACTCCCTAAAAAACCCCCTAACCATTTTGACCAGCTAGGGGGAGAGGGCTAGGGAGGAACGCCCTCTTTTAGGTTATACTGACAAGTTGTGTATTACACCATGAAAACATGGGTTAATATATGTCTGTAAGTATCCACCGTAACGTGCTTCATACGCATCTTCATCAGCTTTACGTAGGAAAACAGTTCCGTCATCATCAAACCAACCGAAGTCAGGTCTGTGGTGAATGTGAATGTGAGCATCATTTAGAAGGTAGATTGTGTCATCTTCAACGAAACGCTCTGGGAAAATCCCGATAGGTCCGTCAATTGACATAAATTCTACACCACTAAAAGAGATGTCAGCACCAGATTTTGACTTTAAGCCAGCTCTAGTAGGAACACTATATCTCTTTTGATCTTCTAAAAGATTTAGAATTTTTTCGTATTGCTTATAAGAAGTAACAATTAAGTTAGGTGATTTACCACAACTCTTCTTAATTTTAAGCATTACTTTGTTTAATAGGTCTGTAGAAACAGCAGCAGATTGAGCATCTTCTTGAGTAGCTTTCCATCTACGCTTGTGAACAATACCAAAAGATCCAGCACCACTAGTACCGTCTGCTTCTGTTACTGTTTGTCTATTTTTTTCTAATAGAACACCTTTAAGACCTTCAGGATCAGCATTTTTAGAACCTTGCATAATTAATTTATCGCCAGCAGCAAGACCCCCATCTACAGATGAAAGAATTACTTCTCTAGATTCTGGCTTAACTTCAACAATTTCAAAAGTCTTAGCTTTAGTTCCGTCTGCAATAAGCTGAGTGTTAGGTAATACTGATCCTACTGGAACAGCTACTTCTAAATTAATTAAATCTCTTTCTTCAAAGTTAGCTTCTTTAAAGCCATTGTCTGAAGCAGAAATGTCTTTAATTGTAACAGTGTTACCTGATACAGACTCAACTTCACCTAAAATACCAGATGCATCATTAAACAAACATCTAGACATGTTTCTCATAAAAGACTCAACACCTTTCTTAACAACTTCTTTAGTAGCTCTAACGAAAGATCCTTCATCTTTAAGAGCAGCTTTAATTGTCTCACGATCAATTTCAACTACTGCATACATTTTTTTAGATTGTAGCTCTGCTCTTTTGTACATTGCTACGTTGGCTTTTGGTAGAGAACCAGAACCAACACCACCACTAAAAGATGATGGAATCGTAATTTGAATTTTTTCACCTACAAAATTATAGGATTTCTTTACTCGCCCCAATAAGACGTTAGCCGAGTTATATACATTCTCAGAAAGCTTCTCGTACTTAATCTTAAATAGAGCTGACGCTTCTTCTAGCGTAAACAACTTTTCATAAGCCATTTTTTACTCCTTACGTTTAAGTTTATAAATCTTCAAAATCTACAATATCTTCATTAACTATAGACTTTGACACCTTTTTTTGTTTCTTAGAGGAGGATACCTTTTTAGAAACACTTTTAGACGCATCTTTCTTAAAGTCACTAAAAACTTGTTGAACCACTTCGAGCAGGTCATTGTCATCAAATTCGGGATTCTCCACAATCACTTTTTGAAGGCTTTCAATAACCGGATCTTGTTGGCTTAACACTGGATCAACTTGATCAAGAATAGATTCTGCTTTGGAGTAAGCCGAGCTGTGTATATAATACTCAGCAACGGTAGCAGGATTTATTTCTCCTTCAAAGTCAATTTCCAAGAGTTCTTGGTAAGCTTTTTCAAAATCTTCGTCTGAGATACCATGAGCTTCCTGTACATTAGCAATTTCATTTTCCAGTTCCCTAAGGGCTTGCTGGTCTTGGTACTGCTGTTGCGCAGATTCATGTTGTCGCATTAGATACTCGTTTTGAAAAGCGAGTTCTTCTGCTCTGATTTGATCCTCTGACATATTTGAACGTCTTTCCATCTCAGGAACTAGTTGGTTCAGAAGGTCCCGTCTAAACTCGTACGGCTTCATTCCAGCAAACTCCGCAAAATATTCTAACGCTCCCAGAGCATCGTTTTGCCTAAATTTTTCGGCAAAATCATTTATATAATTATTTATTTGATCTATTTCAGTATTATATTGATTTTGTTTTGTTTCAAACTCTTTCTTTTGACTAGAAAACTCTTGAAACTTTTTATCATAAGATACTTTACCACTATAGTTGTTTAATAGAGATTGTAAGTCTACATCTACTTCTTCTCCGTCAACTTTGTGTTTAAACATCGTGTTAGCCAGTAACTCGACATCTTCTTCTCCTTGTTTCGCAAGGATTCTTTTAATTTCCTCTTCATACGTTTCTTGTTCAGGCGACTTCTCTTCTCCATCACCTTCTCCCTCATACCGTTCCTCGTCCTTTTGTGACGATTTCTTTTCAATACTTTTTTCTGCTGCATTAAGTAATTTTTCCTCACTTCTTCCATCGGTCAAAGAATCGAGTTCATCAAAAGATAATGCTGACGCATCTGTTGAATCTATTGAATCATTAATTGCGTCCTCAATCTGTGCCGAAATGTTTTCTACTTGCTCACTCATTTTTTACTCCCTTTCGTTAGTTCTTCCTTACTTTCTATTTCTGATTTATCTTCTCCTGGTATTACTCCTTCAGCCGGTAAACCTTGATTAGCTTGTCCTTGAACAATAGCTCTTTGATGTTCTGTAGACCTTGGAATAAATCCATTTGGAAATACTGGAAAGTTTGGTAGTTCAGCTAGTTTAGCTTCAAAAGCTGGATTATTTTTAGCTTTTTCTACCATAAGAAATTCATGTATAGCAATATGCTCCATCATTTCTTCTCTATATTCTACTGGACACTCTTCTTTGAACGTACGCTCTTGCATTGCTTTGGTATGAGTTTTCCAGTGTACAATATGGTCTTCAAATTCTTCAGGATCTCCTACAAAGCGTCCTGCCATAATATCTTCATTCTCAGACTCAGCAGCTCTTACAGATACAGTCATTAGACTATTCATTTTGTCAGAGTTACCTAGGTCTAGTAAATCAATCCATCTTTCATCAGATAATAAATTAGGCTTCATTTGCATTACTTCAATAATACGTTGTACTTTACCAGCTTTACTCTCTGGTAATCCTGAGCCTAATTCTAATCTAACATCATAATTCTTGTGTAGATTAGCTGTATCAAAATGTCTTATACTATATCTATTGTTTTTACCTACGATACGTAACATACGACCGTCTTCAGGGTCATACTTATCCCCACACACAGCGATAGTCATACGAGCTAGTGATTTGATCATGTCATTATGTTTAATAACTGTTGTACTATTACGCTCTTGTTCTTGCTCGTTTAGAAATTGTAAAGCTACGGCTGCTGTAATACCTTTAGGAGGTTGTCCTCTAGATACTCCTTGTACACCATATATTTGTCCCATTTCATTACGTAAAGCATCTCTGAACTGGTACGCTTCAGGTGGGTTAGGCATTGTCTGTAGCATTTGAGGAGGAACAGGACCTTGGTATTGAACAATAGTGTTATCATTACCTAGTGACTCTATCTTACAAGCACCTCTAGGCATAACCCATTTAGCGTGTCCCATCATGTAAATATTTTTAGCTAGTAATGTTGAAAGATTGTCGTGCATGTTCTGAATTGGTCTTACTAGCTCATATTGAGACACACCATTTAATTGTTCTGGTATATCCATATCTGTCATACGTATAAAAGGAAGATCCCCATGTGAAAATTGACATCCACTCATTTCTAGTATTACATCGTCTGTAAATTTAACGTACGCACCTTCTGGACAGTGTTTTGTCTTTTTATGAAAGAACTCATAATAAACTGTATCTTCTTCTAAGAAGTGTTCTGCTAAATCATCTGCATCAAAAGATTTTACATCTGTAGATTCTTTAATCTTATGTGCTTTACTAGGATATTCTTTTTTCAAAGTTTCTGTAGCTTCTACTCTTACTCTAAAGCAATACTCTACTTGATCAAAGTTTTTTTGTCTTTGTAAGTACACTCTCCAAGGAACTTCTACTTCATACTTAACGTCACCTGTCTTTATAGGTTTCTTTGGATCAATTTTTAAAGCTTGTCCTTCAGAATCTAGTACAGGGTTTCCTTGCTCATCTAATAGATCTAATTTTAAATTAAGATCTCTAGCTTTAACATACATAGGATGTAAATCACCTTTATCTTTATCCCATGTAACAAAACAATAAGATTCTCCAAAAATAAAAGCATTACGCAACATTCTTTGACGTAACTCATCTACATTGTTAATGTACCATAAATGATCAATAAGAAACTTTACAGCCTTAGCTGCATTTCTATCTTCATACTCATCATTAGTAGGTAATACATTTATAGCTGGTTTTAGCCTAGATAGTTGAGAAATACGAGTTTCTGTCATATCATGTAAATGATTTACAATAAATTTGTTTACTCTTTTTATAAACTGTCTATCAGCTCTCCTAATATCTGATCGGCTAGATGAGGCTGAAACGCCTCTGTATGTCTCTAGATTTTTTCTGGCTTTGGAGTTTCTGGCTACTGATTGTTTCTCAAGAGTTTTAACTACTTTGTTACACCATTTTAATACTTCTTTCTCGTCCTTCTTATCTATTGCATGATATGGCTTGATATTGACTTTATCTGGTCTATCATCGCCTAATTCATCAAAATAACTCATTTATGCTCCTATACCATGCGGTAGATTTCTTCATTTTCATCTGCTTGCTCTTGATTTATTTCATCAAATACATCATCAGGGTCGGCAAACTTCTCTTTACTGAGAGCTTCCTCGGCTGGCATAAATTGTACGGTGTGTGTTTGTTTTTCTAAACTTTTCACCAAAATCAGAGCATACAGCGTAAAAGGTAACAGAATCATTGTTAAAATGCAAGAAATAATTGAAAAAATTATTGAAATTTGAATAATATCCATAGTTTAGTCCTCCCAAGGCATTATATTGTAAGTCCAATCTTGATCTTTGCCGAACTCTCCAATATCTTGTTTAATTGTTCTCATTCCTCTATCTCGTTCATCTTTTTTTATTTTCTTTTCTATGACTTCGTTCATATCATAATTAGCGGCTGCGTTTAAATAACGCCAGCAGTCAATTAAATGGTCATTTTTCTTAGGTACATCTCCTTTATCTGTTCTTACGTATTGTTGTATTTCCCATTTTAACTTTACCATACGATCACTAAAAGTAATAGCTTCATACAACATTTGATCTTTACATAATGACAGACCATTTTCCTTTTTATGTAGATGCTTTGCTGTTGGCATAAAATAGTCTCCAAATTGACCCATTAATTCTGTAGCAAACCAGGCGGCTGCTTCATCATATACTTTGTACCAATCATCTATTTCTATGTAAGGATTTAATTCTTTCATTTTAGCTTTTATTCTGGGATATATTTGTCTGACTGATGTATTTTCTTGCGAAGTTTCGTAAAGTTCATCAAGAAGATACACCTGTTTAGTATAAGGATTGATAGCAGCAAAAAGAACGGCAAAACAAGTAGTGGAGCCAGGGTCAGTAATACAGTACCAATCAAGCTTTTTAATATCCTTTCGTATTTCATTTAAGACTCCTGCGAACGGTTCCATTTTTTTGGCATCAAACATGGGGAAAATAGCGTTCCGTCCTCCGAGAGAGATTTCACCAAAATACTCTCGTTTGACAACATCATCTTCACCACGAGCCCTGAGCTTTTCAATTTCTTTGTCGATCTCCTCTTTAGGCATGTGTGGGTTATCATAAGATGAGGCGATGATATGTGCGCAATCCTTTCTTTTAAGACATTCATCTGCAAACTCCATATATTGCTCTTGGTTACGGTCGCCTGGCTTAGGCGGTGTTCCGATTATTACAAGAGGTGCTTTACGTACAATGCGGTTCGGGTTCATTTCTGTATGAAACATAGGATGGAATACTTTAAACTCATCATACACTACAAAGTCAGGTGTAAGACCGTTGGCAGCAGCCCAGTTCTCTGAACCTACAATTTTTATACTACTGTTATTTTTAAATGTGATACGTGAGTCAGTATTTGCTATATGTTTTATATACTTCTTTAGCGGCTCTTCTCCTCCTGGTACAAAACGTCCCTTATCATCTTTTTCCCTACCGAATTGAGATAGACGACCGTTATGCCAGATAATCTCTCTACCGTGAGCTAGTTCAGGAGTAATGTAATAACAGGTTGAGCCTGGATGTAATAGAGCATGTCTCCATAGCATGTAAGCAGCAAAATCCGTTTTGCCCCATTTACGTCCACACTGAATAAACACAGTACCTACCTCTCCTTTTATAAGAGGCATACCTACTTTTACTTGTCCTTCATGTGGAGCCCAGTATTTATGCAAGTCGTCCATGATTTGCAAATATAGGGCATCACTAGGTTTTAGATCTATTAGGCTCATCGTCTTCTAGGTATCCTTTCGTATCTTGTCATACCTATAAGAGGACATTTAGAGTCATATACTTTATAACTACCAAAAAATGTATTTACTGTTCTACTAGTCTCTTCATTAATTAGCTCTTCACTACAACTAACCTTACTAATTTGATCTACAAAATTTTTCTTTACACAATCATATCCATGACACCAGTATTCGTCTTTTGCATACGACTGATACTTTTTTAAGCTAAGTCCCATACGTTTAGCGTTTACTATTTCCATAGATTGTACTATACCTGTCCATAATTCTAACTGGGTTTCAACATCTCCTTTATTAAATGTACCTCTAAATCCTCCGGCTGCTCTGTGAGCCATAGACATCATGTTAGATAAGCCATGTCTCTTGCCAGGACAAGCTTGTAGAAAGTGATGTGCCATAGAATGAGCTTTTTTAGCTATGCACTCCACATTCCTAGGTATCGTAGCAAATAACTGAACAAAATTGAGCCCATCGTAGACAGAACCACCAGGACTATCAAGAACAATATATAACGTGTCCCCTGGCTTAGATTTGAAACTAAGTTTGAGCAAATTTGTTGAAGCTTTAGCAACGCTTTGAGCATTTACAACCCCCTTGAATACAATATGGTTATTCTTCGTTAGTGTTATCTGGCTCATCGCTATCATTGGAACCAGAAGTAGTAGTGCTAGTAGTTTTTTCATCGTTAATCTCCCTAAAACTCGCATCCTCGATGTAGAATGGGTCTTTCTTTAATTTTGCCTTCAACTCGATTACCGTAGAAGGCTTGTGTTCACTAATTATATCGGTAGGCTCCCCATCATCTAATCTGATAATACGATCTATCTCAGATATAATGTTAGTTAGCAATCGAGCTTCATGTATTGTAGGCGGCTTGTCCCTTTTTTTTAGGTCTTCTATAGCCCTATCTACGCAATCAAGTGAGTTTGATGTAAGGTTTACTAGTATGGCTCTCTTGTTGTCAGCCAAGTCTCGTAAAATTTCTTTACGTACCATGTTCCTTTCTTCTTCCCACTTGTTTTTATGATATACCAATGTTCTATACTTAATATTCAGAACCTTAGCTATTTCCTTTAGAGGTTTAAAGTCCATAAACATTTTTTTAGCTGTATCTAGGTCATACTTTGACTGTACTTCACTCATTTCTTACTACCCTTGCTTAGGAATTGCCATAGTTCAGGATTATCATTTATTATTTGCATCAAAACTGGCGATATAAGTCTAATAAGGTTCTCCTCTTTGTCATACTCTTTTTTGTCAGGGTCAAAGTTAAATACTGCCTCTGCTTTATCTTCCATTACTACGTGAAGTAGCTCATGCAGTAGTGTTTCTCTGAGTATCTCATCATTCTTACATTTGTATATAGTAACTGTTTTATTATGTGAGTCCGTCTTACCATACATCTCCTCAGCCTCTTCCTGACTCCAGTATATTTGCCAGTTATAACAGCCAGCCTTAAATTTGGTAGGTTTTCTCATTTTCTCACCTTAGCACAGTACATTGCACATGTCAATACCTGGACAGCCCCTTTTTACACACTTCGCTTCGCTCGTATGTAAAAAAGTCTACGCTTACGCTTGTCTGTGGGGGAGTGGTAGTTTCGGGTACCCCTATTCCAGGTTATATAACCCCTAATCGAGGTTGTAGCCTAAGTTAGATGTGATTACGGGGGGTTAGAAGTCTAGGGGTGTGAAAAAATACAGGTCGATGCTGTTTTTAAAACTTATTTTTTATTATTCTCAGGTACCCCTTGCAAATTTATGGGGGGGTATAAATCCGGTGCAAGAACCATGCCAATCTACCTTAGGCAAGAGCTTAATCTTTTGGCACGAAACTTGCTGGGATTGTTTGCGTGGGAGAGAGGTCAGACTTTATTGGCACGAGAATTGCACAGACTTGCTTGGCGCAAGATTATTTTTTATTATTTTTATTTTTTTATTGACACTGTGCATAAAATATGTTATTATATATGTATAAACAAAACAAGGGAGACAAAATGTTTGACATCTGGTACATAATGGATATCATCGAAGCAGCTAAATCAGATAAGAATTTCGACAATAGTAACGCAATGGAGATTGCAGACCTTTACGGTAGAGACCCAAAGGACGTTGAAAATGACATTATC
>Ga0181565_10003898_pt1 | contig 11440 bp, 13 predicted proteins | sample 101ome_16_FD_129661 | JGI IMG/M metagenome (GOLD analysis project Ga0181565, IMG submission 129661) | Coastal salt marsh microbial communities from the Groves Creek Marsh, Skidaway Island, Georgia - 101401AT metaG (megahit assembly) | ecosystem: Environmental > Aquatic > Marine > Intertidal...
CGCGCCAACGATGTCGGCTATTGAGAAGGGTCAGTAAGCCAGAGCGTCAGAACTAATCAAGCCCTGGTGAGCAAGTTCTTCGTAGAAGGACCGTGGCACCTCGACATCAAAGAGCGCGATGTTCCTCGAAGCCTGACTACCATTTCGTGCGCCCAAGCACACAACATCGATAGCGGGGTGCAGATAAGGGAACTGCGCTGCCACTTGCGGCAGCGAGTAGCCGTGGGCAGAACTAACCTCGGCAAGTGATTGCGCCCGCGCCAGGACATCGGGAGGCGCAGGGGCGTAGTCGTAGTGAGCACCTTCTGCGGGTGACTCAGTGGCCAAAATCCCGGAATTGAAAACTCCGGCCGCAACGACTGAGACATCTCTCTCCACCGCAAGAGGCAGGAGATCATCGAGCGCCGGCTGTTCGAGAAGAGAAAATCTTCCCGCGCACATCACAACGTCGAGGTCGGTGTCACGAACAAATCTCGCGAGCATTTCCGACTGGTTCATTCCTGCGCCATACGAGCGAATGGTGCCTTCTGAGCGCAACTTGTCGAGCGCGGGAAAGGCTCCCTCAAGTGCCTCTTTCTCGTGCTCATCCGGATCGTGGACAAAAACGATATCGACGGAGTCCACTCCCAGGCGCTGGAGCGATTCTTCCAGCGAGGTCATCACCCCGTCATAGGAATAGTCGAGCACTCGATGGACCTGATTGGACACCATGAACCCCTGGTCATCCCATCCCCCATCCGCATGCGGATTGTCACGGATGAGGCGACCCACCTTGGTCGAGAGCACGAGCGAGTCTCTGCCAACGTCCGAAACGAATTTTCCCAGCCGAGTCTCGGCAAGGCCCAAGCCGTAGTGCGGAGCGGTATCAAAATACGAGACTCCAGCGGAGCGGGACAGCTCGAGGGTGTCGGCGGCATCACTGTCGCTCACCTCTCGGAACAAGTTCCCGATCCCTGCAGTCCCCAGCGCCAGGGAAGAACAACGAATTCCTGCCCTTCCCAGTTCCACCTCGTGTACTGTCATGCGCTCGCCCACTCTCCGCCGTCCGGGAACGCGAAATAGTTCATTGACTCGGGAACCATTTCTTGGCTAGAGCCTGGCACATCGGTCGGCCAATACCTTCCCGCTCGAACCTCAACGGGGTCGACAAAATGCTCGTGAAGATGGTCGACATATTCGATCGCCCGATCGTCCTTTGATCCACTCAAGGCCACGTAATCAAAGAAGGCCAAATGCTGAACCGCTTCACACAACCCCACTCCCCCGGCGTGTGGGAAGACAGGCACTCCAAAGTGGTGAGCGAGTGCAAGTATTGCGAGGTTCTCGTTCACTCCAGCAACACGGGCGCTGTCGATCTGTAAGACGCTCACTGCCCCGGACTCCAGAAGCTGGCGTGCAACGACACGGTTAGCCATGTGCTCTCCCGTCGACACCCGGGTGGGGGCCACCGCCTTCTGGATTGCTGCGTGGCCATTCACGTCATCCGGGCTCGTAGGCTCCTCGACCCAGTCGAGTCCCATGGGTGATAGTGCGGAAATCCAGTCGATTGCTTCGTCCACCTCCCAGCGTTGGTTGGCATCAACCGCAATGGGAAAACCTTCTCCGCACGTTTCACGAGCAAGCGTCAGCCTGCGCACATCGTCATCCTTGTTGGCGCCGACCTTGAGCTTGATGCGCGTGAAGCCTTCCTCCATGGCCTCTCGCGTGAGTCGGACCAGCTTGTCGTCGCTATAACCCAGCCAGCCAGGGCTCGTAGTGTATGCGGGATAACCCTCATTCCGAAGCCGATCCTTGCGCTCAGCCCGGCTTTCTTGTTGTGACCGAAACACGGCGGCAACCCGGTTTCGATCCAGAGCTGTGGAGATGTAGCGGTAGTCAATGAGGCCTGCCAATTCTTCTGGGTCCATATCGGACAGGAGTTCCCAGAGAGGTTTGTGGGCCTCCTTGGCCTTGATATCCCACAGGGCATTCACTACTGCACCAATGGCCATGTGCATGACGCCCTTCTCGGGGCCAAGCCAGCGAAGCTGCGAGTCTCCGGTGAGCTCGAGGTAGAGCGCACTCATATCGGCGAGTAGCTCATCGAGATCTCGACCGAGGACATACGGTCGCAGAGCCTCCAAGGCCGCCACCTGGACATCATTTCCTCGCCCAATCGTGAACACCGAGGAATGCCCGAGAGGTCCGTCTTCAGCTCCGAACGAGACGCAGGCTGCCGAGTAATCGGGATCGGGATTCATGGCATCAGAGCCATCAAGCTTCTTCGATGTGGGAAAGCGGACATCGCGCGTTGCCCAGTGGGTGATTACTCGCATAGGTCCACTGCTAGTCGTGGTGGAACACTTCGGGAATGGTGTGCCACCATTCGTCGCCGACTACCTCATCAACTTGACGCTGCAGTGGCTTACACACGGCCCACCAGTCTTGTGTCGTCTGGTCCTCGCCCATTCTGGCCATGTCCGCATCCATGTCGTCACCCACGTATTCAAAGTAGGAGAACAGGAGCAGCCCATACCGATAGATCGAGTAGTTCCGGATATTGCACTCGGTAATTTTCTGGAGCACTCCCGGCCATGCGTTCGCGTGGAGCTTTTCATACTCCTCGACCCCCTCCGGGTCGAGTGCAATGACGGATGCGATTCTTTGAACCTGTGCCATTATCAATTCCTTTCTTTACAGGATTCCGTGTTTCGTCCACACCTCGCGCAGCGTCGAGCCTGCGAGGAGTTCGTGGAGAACGGTGGACTCGCCGCGAGCCCGCTCCCTCGCATATGACACGACTGTTTCCTCGTGATCAGCTGGAACAACGACGACTCCGTCGTCATCGGCCATGACCAGATCACCGGGGGCAATGGTTACTCCACCGATGTCGACCGGAATATTCAGCTGATCAACTTTCATGCGACCCCGAAAATCAATGGGTCGACGCCCGGCCGAAAACGCGGGAAAACCGAGAGCCACAATCTTGTCTGAGTCCCGCAGGTTTCCATCTGTCACTATCCCCGAAGCCCCGCGACCCGTGGCGGCCGCGCTGAAGAGCTCACCCCAGAATGCGGACGCATTTGAGTTTCCGGTGGCAACAATGACCATGTCCCCAGGGGATGCTCCGTCAATGAAATCAATCGCGTCATCATAGGGGCGCTCCGGATCTGTAGTGGCATCCGGAACGAACCGAACCGTGCAGGCCCTGCCATAGGCCCTGGTGCCGGGCACCAAGGGTGCGAGCCGTCGTTCTGCGACCTGATTCCTCAATCCCGCGCGATCGCAGGAATCAGACAGCATCGGCACTGTAATTGTCGAGTCAACAGGGTCTTGTCCGAATGGAATCACTGCACTGCTCCCTGCTGCTGAGGTCCCGGTCCCCCGTGACCGTAATACTACATCCTATAGGTTTATCGCGACGGGGGTCTAGACTTGCTCCCATGGCTCCTCACTCTCCGCGTTACGATTCAGAATTGCAAGCTTTTCTCGATAACAATCCCGACATTAAGAGGACTTCGCTCACGCCTGACGGTATTGCGCCCTTGCGAGAAGAGTTTGTGTCACTGGGCCTCGAAGGCCTGATGAACAATCGAGCTCTCGATGCAACCGAAACGGTCGTTCACGCGCGGGATGGCCACGCTCTGCCGATGACTACTATTCGGGCCAAGGGCTCTGAAGTCCCTCGAGCGGCTCTCTTTCATATTCATAGCGGGGGGATGATGGTCGGTGACCGCTTTATTGGCATGGACCTCATGGCCGACTGGGTTGAAAGACACAACCTGGTGTGCGCATCCGTGGAGTATCGGCTGGCACCCGAAAACCCTGACCCCACTCCGCTCAACGACTGCTACGACGCTCTGGTCAACTTTGCCGACTCTCTCGATGCTCAGACTCCACTCATCATTGCAGGTATGAGCGCTGGTGGAGGGTTGAGTGCTGGACTTTCGTTGATGTCTCGTGACCTGAAGGGCCCGCAGCTGGCCGGCACATTGCTGATGTGTCCGATGCTCGACTACCGCAACGATTCAGCCTCCAGCCAGCAATTCCAAAACCTTGGCCTTTGGGATAAAGGAAGTAACGACACCGGGTGGAATGCCTACCTCGGGGACACCCGGTTCAGTGGAACCGTGAGCCCCTATGCTTCGCCCTTCCACGCTGAAGACCTTTCCGGCCTTCCCCCAACATTTCTTGACGTTGGCACACTGGAGGTATTCCGATCAGAAATCGCGGGCTTCGCAGAGAAGCTCGCGCAGGCGGATGTTCCGGTCGAATTCCACATGTGGATGGGGGCTTTCCACGGTTTTGACCTCACCTATCCAGACGCGCAAGTATCAAGAGAAGCTATGAAGGCCAGAGAACAATGGTTACTTCGACTCTTAAGAGAGGTAGAGCAATGACGAAGCGTCGTTTTCCGCGTCCGAAGGAGTTGGCTCCCTTGTTGCGGTTTAAAGCGCCGACGTTGGATGGGAAGCGGCGTCGGTTGGATTCGGCGTTGACGGTGTGGGATTTGCGGGCGATTGCGAAGCGGAGAACTCCGAAGGCTCCGTTTGATTATTGTGATGGGGCTGCGGAGGCGGAGTTGTCTCTGGCGAGGGCTCGGCAGGCGTTTGAGGATGTGGAGTTTCAGCCTGCGATTTTGCGGGATGTGTCGCAGGTGTCGACGTCGTGGGAGGTGTTGGGTGCGCCGGTGTCGTTTCCGGTGGGGATAGCTCCGACGGGGTTCACGAGGATGATGCATCACGAGGGTGAGGATGCGGGGGCTTCGGTGGCGGCGGAGTGGGGTGTCCCGTTCACGCTCTCGACGATGGGGACTCGCTCCATTGAGCATGTCCAGCAGGTGGCGCCTGGGGGTCGTAACTGGTTCCAGTTGTATATGTGGAAAGACCGGGATCGCTCCATGGAGTTGGTGGATCGGGCTGCGAAAGCCGGCTTCGACACTCTCGTGGTGACCGTGGATGTCCCGGTGGCGGGGGCGAGGTTGCGGGATAAGAGGAATGGGTTTTCTATTCCCCCAGCTCTCACGATGGGGACGGTGTTGAATGCTCTGCCAAGACCGTGGTGGTGGTTTGATTTTTTGACCACGGAGCCTTTGGAGTTTGCGTCCCTGTCGTCGTGGAGTGGGACGGTGGCGGAGTTGTTGGATCACATGTTTGATCCGACCGTCACCTATGACGATCTCACGTGGATTAAGAAGCAGTGGCCGGGGAAGGTCCTGGTGAAGGGTGTTCAAACCCTCCAGGATGCGAAAGATCTCGCGAAGGCGGAGGTTGATGGGGTGGTGCTCTCCAATCATGGGGGTCGGCAACTCGATCGCGCCCCGATCCCGTTCCATCTTCTGCCTGACGTGGTGCGTGAGGTGGGGAGGGATGTGGAGGTTCATGTGGACACGGGGATTATGTCGGGTGCTGATGTGGTGGCGAGTGTGGCGTTGGGGGCGCGGTTCACGATGGTGGGGCGTGCGTATTTGTATGGGTTGATGGCGGGTGGTGCTGCGGGTGTGGATCGGATGTTCCAGATTGTGACGGAGCAGATGACGAGGACGATGCGGTTGTTGGGGGTGTCGTGTTTGGAGGAACTCGAACCCAGACACGTCAAACAGTTGCAAAGACTCATCCCTCGCACGTGACATCCGAAGGGCTTGTTGAACAGCTGGGGCTTCTCGGAGTGTTTATTGCCGGAGCAACCCCCTGGCTGGCGGCCATCACCGTCATCCCCGTCGGCATTCTCTTTGGCCTCAATCCAACCCTGACGTTCCTTTTCGCTATCGCAGGGAATGTGCTGACGGTGGTCCTCTTTGCCTATCTCAGTAGCCGAATTCTCACCTGGGGTGCGAGGCGCAGAGAGCTCAAACACGGGACACAAGCCCCTGACCCCCGGGGCGAGAGAGCCCGCAAAATATTTGACCGCTACGGAATTTTTGGGATGGCTATCCTCGGTCCACTGGTGATAGGAACTCAATTTGCCGCTGCAGTAGCGGTGTCCTTCGGTGTCTCTCCTTTCAAATCTTCAGTCGTTGTATCTATGGGAGCTGCGCTACTGGGAATGGTGGCGGGAGGAATCACCCTCGGAATTATTGCTCTCTGACAAAGCGCTTAGGCTCTCACTGTGGCTCTCACTATTCGCGACGCAACCCCCGCTGAGGTCTCACACCTCATGGAGGCCTCCACGATCCTGTTGCAATCTCTATACCCCAAAGAAAGTAATCACCTAGTCGACCCGACAGATTTGGGCGCGGAAGGAAACCTGTTGTTGGGCGCTGAGGAACTCGACACTCTCATCGGATGTGTGGGTTATGTCGACCGAGGTGACTACGCCGAGGTGAAGAGACTCTTTGTTAGTCAAGAGTTTCGTGGCCGAGGTGTCGCCAGAGTATTGATGGCAGAGTTGGAGAGCAGAGCAGTGGACGTGGGGCATTCCATCATGCGCTTAGAGACCGGCATCCACCAGCCAAACGCGATGACTCTTTTTGAGTCGTTGCGATATCGAATCCGCCTGCCCTTTGGTGACTATGTGAATGATCCGCTCAGCGTCTTTATGGAGAAAGCTCTGGTGTAGGCGATCTCCCAGAACTACCCTCTACTCGTAGCGACCCTCATCATCCCTGTGAAGCAAATCCTGGACGTTAACCCGTGGAAGTCGAGCCCTACGAAAGTCAATACTCTGGAGCGCCCGCTCTTTAGAAAACGACGAAATAAGAAATTCCCGGAGGAACTGCTCGAGGGTCTGACCTCTGACTCTTTGCCCGCAATAGGAGTGAGTCCCGAACACTTTCCGGAACGTCGCGAATGGTGATCGTGGCCACGATGTCTCTACTTTCTGGTGGCTCCAGAGTAGCCCAAGGGTTGCTCTCCAGGAATGATTGTTGAACCCCATGGCTCCCTAGACTGACCACATGGTCGCACTTACTCTCCCCCAACTGCACTGGGGCCATGACAATGCATCCGGCCGAGCTCTCGTCGTTCATGGACTGGGGTCGTCTGCCGCTACCACTTGGCAAGTGAGTGAGGCTCTCGCAGACGCAGGTTGGTGTGCCACCGCGGTGGATTTGCGAGGACACGGAAATGCGCCCCGAGGGTCGACCTATCGCATTGCGGACTTCGCCGAAGACTTAGCGTCCACCACACCATCTGGTGGAAGAGCTTGGGATGTGGTGATTGGTCATTCCATTGGAGCAGCTAGTGCAGTTCTCGCAGCGACACACTCTCCGTCATGGACGGCGAGGCTCATTCTTCTCGACCCCGCTCTCGAGCTGGGCGATGCCACCAGAGAGCAAGTTCTCGAGAACCAGCGCCAGGGTCACCTTCACCAGGGAGTGGAAGAGATTCGGGAAGCAAACCCGCACTGGCACCCGCTGGATATCGAACTCAAAGTTCAGGCCCATCGCCAGGCAAGCCTCTTTGCTCTCGAGCACGCGGTGTTTGACAATGACCCCTGGGACGTCACAGCGGAGGCGACAGCTCTGGGAGTTCCCACCCACGTCATTGGTGCTGATCCTTCTCAAGGCTCGATGTTTTGCCATGACTATGCCGCCACGATGGTGGACACAAACCCTCAGATGACCTACGAGGTCATCGAGGGCGCGGGACACAGCGTCCACCGCGACAAGCCCCAGGAAACTATTCGGGCCATCCTGGACTTCCTGGACTAAGCCCTTTCCTTGACCACGCGGATCGGCGTCGTGGGTGGGCTGGGATTGTCGATCAGGCGAGCAATCTCTTCGGCAAACTTTTCTCGAATGACGTGATCTGCTCCCTCCACCTTGGTGGAGGCAACACCTCTTATCCGCTCGACTAGTCGGAGGCCCGCGGGAGCCATAAACGGATCCCTCGTTCCCCAGATCGCGTCAACGGGAATCCTGACTTGCGCCAGGTCAGTGACGGCAGTTTGTTTTTCGATACAGTTCGCCAAAGACAGGCTCACTGCCCGCCAGTTCTTCTCCGTGACTTCAAGGCCGCCCTTCATCGGCACCAACAACGACGCCGCCTTGGCTGCCGCTTCAGTGAAAGTTCGGTTGGTCCGCATGTAGTGATGGAGCTTGCGATAGGCCTCCATCTGGAATCGCTCGAGTGGATCGAGTACGGCCTCACCGGGCAAGTAAATAGGGGGCGACACCAGAATCAGGTGCGAGAGTAGCGACGGGTTCCTCGCGGCGTAGCGGGCAGCGATCAGGGAACCGAGCGAATGACCCACCAAGGTGGCCCGCCCCCTAATCCCCAGGCTCCGAAGAGTGCGCTCCACCGAGGCGACGTGCTCTTCGAGGGTGTAGGTGGCTCCCACCGGAGCTGGCGATTCACCAAAGCCCAAGAGGTCTATCGACATCACCCGGTGGTTGTCTCGAAGCAGGGGAACCACCATGTCCCAGGTGGCAGACGTGGAGGCTAAGCCGTGAAGCAAGATGACAGGGTGTCCGACTCCCTCGTCCACCGCAACGTGAAGGGAGGGAGCCTTCGGTCCGAAAAAGGCATCCAGTATTCCCATACCCCCAGTATCGCGCGCTCGAGCAGGAGGAATCTGCATAGGGATTTGTTACCGGTTGTAACCATTTTGTAACCGAGCACGGCTCTAGGGTGAAGCCATGACATTTATGACCAGAGTTTCAGCCCTGTCACTCACCGCACTTCTGGCGCTGACCGGCTGCTCGTCTATGGCCGATTCCCTCGAAGAGACCAGTGTCTCGATGGGGGCTCCTGACATCGCCTACACCGAAGACATGGCTGTTGAGATGGACATGCAGGGTCGAGCAGATGAGAGTGCTGCATCCTTTGAACCTGACATCATCCGCACCGGATACCTCTCGCTCTCGGTGGACTCCCCCTCCGAGACGGCCGATCAAATCACAGACGTTGTGGAGGCTGCCGGTGGACGCATTGCCTCCCGTTCGGACTACACACCGGTGGACTATGGGCAGCCCAGTTCCTACCTCGAGGCTCGGATTCCCTATGACGTTCTCGATGCCACCGTGGAGACCATTCAAGAACTCGGTGATGTGCAGGAGGTCTCCCTCAATAGCGTCGACGTGTCACTGCAGAAGGTAGACCTCGATGCTCGCATCGGTGTTCTGGAGGCAGCAATTGAGCGCCTGAATGAGCTCCTCGCCGAGGCGGCCAGCACCTCTGATCTCATCGCTGTCGAGTCTGCATTGTCGGAGCGCCAAGCAGAGCTCGATTCTCTGCAATCGCAACGCGATTACCTGAGCGACCAGACACTTTTTGCCACACTCAGCATCTCTGTGATCACCCCAGCTAATGCCACACCGGCCGAGCCCGATGGCTTCCTCGATGGCATTGTTCGGGGTTGGGAGAGCATCCTCGCCTTCTTCGCGGGAACAATTGTGTGGGCGGGAATCCTGGTGCCTTGGCTGGGTCTTGCTGCAGTCGTCATCGCCATCATCCTGCTTCTGCGCCGACTCCGGCGCAGAAGCTAGGCTGGAGGCAACACATACGGAAGGTCGAATGATGGTCGCGATTGCCTTTCGAGGGTTGACGAAGGTCTACGGAGGTGTCGCCGCAGTCGACAATTTCACCGCGGAAGTTCAGCCCGGTCGCGTCACAGGTTTTCTCGGTCCCAACGGGGCAGGAAAATCCACCGCACTGCGCTGTCTCGTAGGACTGTCCAGATCCACCAAAGGCCGCACCAGGATTCTGGGGAAGCGCTATCCGCAACTGAAGAACCCCATCCACCACGTGGGAGCTGTGCTGGATTCGAGAGGTTTCCACCCGGGTCTCACGGGCTACCAAAACCTCCGAGTTCTGGCATCGATGGGCGGATTACCTGGCTCCCGAGTGGACGAGGTCCTCGCCCAGGTTGAACTGAGTGACGCGAGAAACAAGCGCGTCAAAGGGTATTCACTCGGAATGAAGCAACGGCTCTCTCTTGCCGCGGCGCTACTGGGTGATCCCGATGTCTTGATCCTGGATGAGCCCGCTAACGGACTCGACCCCGCGGGTATCGCGTGGCTTCGGGGCTTCATCGCCGAGCAGGCTCACGCGGGTAAGACCGTTCTGGTGTCGTCCCACCAGTTAGCAGAGCTTCAAAACGTGGTCGACGATGTCATCATCATCAACCGAGGCAAGCTGGTCGCCTCCGGCACTCTTGAGGAGATCACCGGGGGTCAAACTCTGGAAGAGGCTTTCTTGCGACTCACTAGCGGGGTGACCTCATGAGGCTTCTCGCAGCCGAGCTTCGGAAACTGACCTACCAGCGGGCCATTTGGGGTTTGCTGGTTGCTGCCGTCGGTTTTGCGGCGCTGGGAACAGCGTCAACCCCGGTCATTTTTGATCAAACCAGCGATGGTCTCGGGTTTGGAACCCTCGAAGATCAAGGCGTTGTTGATTCGGTCTATGCCAACGCTATTTCTGGATACATCTTCGCCATCTTGGTCGGGGTGTTGATCGTTGCGGGAGAGTTCCGTCACGGAACTGCAGTAGCGACCTATGTCGCAGCACCTCGTAGAGGGCAAGTGTTCATGGCGAAACTCGTGGCCTCGGTCCTTGCGGGTGTAGTCCTCATGATCATCTCCACCCTCGGCGGAATCCTCGCCGGAGTGATCGCCCTGGAGTTCTATCCCGAAGCCGCCGACCCGAGCGTCGACATTTTTGTGAACACCTCGATTGCCGCCGTGGTCTCCGGGGCGGTATTGGGAGTGCTTGGCGCCTCCATTGCGGCCCTGCTTCGCTCCCAGATCATTTCGCTCATTGGGGTCTTGATTTGGCTCTTTGCCATTGAGCCGATTCTGCTCTTACTCTTCCCCGACCAGGGGAAGTTCTTCCTCCAGGGTCTGATTACGGCGATTATGGCGCTCGACGTCGAATCTGATCAGTTCAACTTTGACACCGCCAATTTCACCGACCCAGTGTCTGCGACCCTCTTACTCCTGGGCTACGCACTGGTCTTCGCGATTGCCTCCCTGGTGGTCAGTATTCGCCGCGACGTCGAATAGCTAGGGAGTGCCCAGCACACTTCGCAGAGTGAGAACTCGACGCAGTGACTGCTCAACTTGCTCGAGAGAGACCTGCCCGTCGAGGACGGCTTGCTCCATCGCATCGAGCATCTGCGTGTAGGTGTCATAGGTGGGATCCGTTGCGGGATCGACCGCCAACATAATCAGGTCGTTACCCGAGATGAGCGCTGCCACGGCGAGATCCGCTGGTTCGCGGTATTGCTCCTCGCCTGAGTTTCGAAGCATCCGCAGATCATCGGTAATGACCACACCCTCAAATCCCAAATCCTCGCGAAGAATTCGGACCCAATCATCAGACAGCGACGCCGGATCTTTACTCACCGAGGGCACCCGGATATGACCGGTCATCACCAGTTCGGCCCCTGCCTCGATGCCGGCCTCAAAGGGAAGAGCGTGTGTGGCCCGCCATTCATCGAAAGAAATATCGGAGCTCGGAACAACTCGATGAGAATCGGCGAACACGAGACCGTGACCGGGGAAATGCTTGAGGGTTTGGGC
>Ga0181565_10003906_pt1 | contig 11435 bp, 12 predicted proteins | sample 101ome_16_FD_129661 | JGI IMG/M metagenome (GOLD analysis project Ga0181565, IMG submission 129661) | Coastal salt marsh microbial communities from the Groves Creek Marsh, Skidaway Island, Georgia - 101401AT metaG (megahit assembly) | ecosystem: Environmental > Aquatic > Marine > Intertidal...
ATTATTCATTTCCGCCATTCTTCCTCTGATCCCAATTCTAATCTGCATGAGAGCTCGGATGGTCATCTCTTTCATCCGCTATGCGCCCCTCTTGCAGGTGAGATGGTTCTCAGCAAATCGGTTAACAGTTGTTTTATCGGGACAGGTCTTAAGAAAATATTGGATGACATGGGCTGTGATACCCTCGTCATCATTGGTCTGACAACAGATCATTGTGTGTCCACCACCACGCGCATGGCTGGCAATTATGGTTACAACACTTATCTGATTTCAGATGCCACCGCGACCTTTGATAAGATTGGAATTAATGGTGAGGTTTATGATTCTGATCTGATCCATCATTCCGCGCTTGCCAGTCTGAAGGATGAGTTTGCCGCCGTCATCAGCGCAGAGGCGCTTTTTGCCATCTTATGATATTAAAATAAGCAGCGCCCTTGATGCGATTACTCGCTTTGTGTTTTCCCTCCCGTTTCCTATAATGGGGAAATGAAAGCTAAGCCTGTGATGACCATTCGCCCTTTTGCCGCCGCTGATAGTGATGCGGTCATATCGCTTTGGCAGGACTGTGGTTTAACCCGGTCATGGAATAATCCTGTTTTGGATATCGCCCGAAAAGCCGATTGTCAGGCGGAATTGTTTTTTGTGGGCAGTTGCGCGGATACGCTTATGGCAAGCGCTATGTTTGGCTATGACGGGCATCGGGGGTGGGTGAACTATTTAGCCATCGCGCCTGCTTATCAGCGTCAGGGCTTTGGCAAGCAAATGATGGCATATGGTGAGGCAGCTTTGCTTGCCATGGGATGCCCAAAGATCAATCTGCAAATCCGCTCAGAAAACACAGTTATCGCTAAGTTTTATGAAGCGTTGGGTTACCGCCAAGACCCTGTGATATCAATGGGAAAGCGGCTAATTTCTGATCAAGAGGAATAAGCCTATCATGACAGGAATAACATCATGAAAACTATTGGGCTTATTGGCGGGATGAGTTGGGAGTCTAGCAAAACCTATTATGCCATCATCAACGAAATGGTAAGGGCGCAATTAGGCGGCTTGCATTCCGCGCGATTGGTTATGATCAGCCTAGACTTTCATGATCTGGAGCCGCGCTTACGGGCAGGGGATTGGGACGATATCGCCGCCATCCTGACCCAAGCCGGTGAAAAAACGGATAAGGCCGGAGCAGAAGCCTTGTTGATCGGCAGTAATACAATGCACCGCGTTTATGCTGAGGTGGCAGGCAGATTAAATATCCCATGCTTTCATATTGCCGCCGTTACCGGCAAGGCTTTGGCAAGGGATCAGCACAAAAAGGTTGGTTTGTTAGGAACGCGATTTACCATGGAACAGCCTTTTTTTGCTGATGAGTTGGCCAATTCCTACAGTATTGATACGCTTCTTCCTGATCCAGCAGAGATGGCAGAGATCAATCGCATCATTTTTGAAGAACTTTGCTTGGGGGTGGTTTCTGATGCGTCTCGGCAAACCATGCTTGAGATAATGGATCATCTGGCGGCAAAAGGGGCAGAGGCAGTCATCCTTGGCTGTACCGAAATTGAGATGCTGATCAAGCCAGAACATACGGCGATACCGCTTTATGATACCACACGGCTTCATGCTGGCGCGGCGGTGGAATGGGCGCTTGATCTGCCTGAAGGGGCTTGCCGATAAAATCAGACTGGTCTAAAGATAGCAAAATGTCAAAGCCCGTTCACAAAACCCCTCTTGATCATCTGCCCATTCGGGTTGTTGCGTTATATCACTTTGTTGAAATTGCGCATCCTCAAGATCTGGCCACAACCCTTGAGGCGATCTGCCGCCAGCAAGGTATTCGCGGCACCTTATTATTAGCTCATGAAGGCATTAATGGGACGGTGGCAGGCACGCCAGAGGCTATTGCGGTGCTTTCGGATGCGCTTGATGAGATGATTTCCGGGCCAAGAATGGAAATCAAATATTCTGCCGCCGCCGAGATGCCGTTTCGCCGCCTTAAGGTTAAGGTGAAACCTGAAATTGTCACGATGGGGGTTGAGGATATTAACCCCTCAATCCATGCTGGTACCTATGTTGATGCCCATGATTGGAATGATCTGATTTCTGATCCTGATACGATTGTGATAGATACGCGCAACGATTATGAGGTGGCCATAGGCAGTTTTTCCGGTGCCATTAACCCCAATACTACCAGTTTTAGTGAGTTTCCCAAATGGCTTGAAGACCAAAAACAGATATGGGAAGCCAAAGGACGAAAGCCTAAACTGGCTATGTTTTGCACAGGCGGAATTCGGTGTGAAAAATCAACTGCGTTTGCAAAACGCATTGGTCTTGATGAGGTTTTTCACCTGAAAGGCGGCATATTGCGCTATCTTGAAGACATCCCCCCTGAGCAAAGCCGGTGGGAAGGCGATTGTTTTGTTTTTGATGAGCGCGTTGCCGTAGGACATGGATTGAGCCTCACGGATTATCAGCTTTGTCACGCGTGTCGCGTGCCTTTATCCGCAGAAGATCGCCAGCATCCCGCCTATGTGCCAGGGATCAGTTGTTCGCATTGTCTGGATAGCCTAACCGAAGACAAGCGGCGGCGATTTGCAGAGCGCCAAAAACAAATCGCGCTGGCTAAAGCCAGGGGGGTGGAACATCTTGGTGATGCTTATAGCACCGGACAGATCAAGGTGAAAACACCATCCGCATCAAAAGAAAAATGACGCTGGCCGGATAGGGATTAATCCAAATCTTCGTCCAGAATCGTCATCTGAAAATGATAACAGGTGTCACCGTCCTCGGTGTCTTTGAAAATCACCCCCACAAACTCACCATCCATGGAAATTTCAGCAGAACTTTCAGCAACATCATCTGATCTTGGTTTTGCTTTAAGGGTGTTGTTGTTGAATTTCTGTCGCAGATACCGTTCGATGCGACTGGCTTCACCGGCTTCCATATGATTTCTCCTAAGGTGAATGTTAGGTTAACAATGTAATCTAGATACCTTTTTCCTTATCCTTTACCCATGCACTAATCGCGGCAGAGTCTTTAGGGTTTGGAGAATAGCATCTATCCGCCCTGCGGTCTTTATCAATTTGCGGCGATCACGCAACAGATATTGCCAGCGGTTGTTGCCTTTGAGTTTATGTTTCTCAATCGTGAAAATCGGGGTTTCCACACAAGAGCGATAAATCGAAAACACCGCCATTCCCTCAAGGTGGTCAAGGGCGTAATCACGCCATTCTCCGGCAGAGACAAAGCGAGCATAAACATTCAAAATCTGATTAAGCTCAGCGCGAGAAAAATAACCTGTGTTGCTTTTGTTTTTGTTGTCATGGCCAGTAAGGACAATATTCATCTGGCAAAACCATCCTTTATCTATGTGTTTAAGGGTTTTCTTTAGGTATTTATGCGCTTATCGCTTTCTGGTGGTGTTCTCTGCTGGATTATCCCATATATTTCTATTATGTTGCAATGCTAAGCACCATTCGGTCAAGACATGGGATGACAAATGAGCGATATTTTTCACGAAATTGACGAAGAACTCAAAGCTGACCGCGCTCGCCTTTTGATGCGCCGCTATGGGGGCTATGTCATTGGTGGTGTGATTGCCATCATACTTCTGGTTGCAGGCAGGCAAGGCTATATGTATTGGGATCAAGCTCATCGTGAGGACCTAGCCAATCGATACCAAACGGCGGTCTTATCTGATGATATGCTTGGTAACCTGTCGGAATTGACTCAAGAGACGGGTGGCTATGGCATGTTAGCGCGTTTCGCAACAGCCGCTGAATTAGCTAAGACAGACCCAAAAGCGGCCGAAGCCTTATATATGGCCTTGGCAGAAGATAGTGATCTTGCCCAGGTTTATCAGGATGCGGCACGGCTTCTTTCTGTGATCCATTCCGCTGACACCACAACAGTGGCGGAACGACTTGATCGCCTTGCCCAGATTGATAAAGCTTCTAGCCCTTGGGCTTCTCTGGTCAGAGAATGGCAAATTGCCCTTTACCTTGAAACAGGTGATATGGCCTCTGCTCAGCGCAGCTTGCAAGAATGGAAAACTGACGGCCAAGCCCTAACACCACGCGCCAATGCCCGAAGGCAATTGCTGGAACAAGCGCTTGGCGTCAATCAGTAACTTGAGGAAAGAACGGGCAAAGTCATGATCTATCGCATCGGGCAAATGATGGTCTCTTGTCTCCTGTTGGTAACAATGGCGGCTTGTGGAAATAAAGATGTTATCTTGCCGGGTGAGAGATCTGCGGTTCTGGCTGTTGAAAGCTTGCCTGAAATCGATTTGTCTGCGGCATCTGAAGGTGCGCAAATTGGCGAAATGTTGCCAAATATCATTTATAGCCAATCCGGGCTTGTCGCTAACCATAGTGGGGGGCATCTTGCGCTGGAATGGCCTCTTCAACGGGTGTGGAGCGTATCCAACGGCACGGATGCTGATTTAGGAACATTGATGGCCTCACCGATTGCCAATCAACACAGTGTCTTTAGCGTTACCCCTGATGCTCAACTGACCGCAGTCAATTTAAATGATGGCAGTGTCCGTTGGCGTGTAGAAATAGAACCTAATGCTGATAAATCTCAGCCTGCGGTGAGTGGTGGTCTCGCCCTAGATAACGATCAGATTTTTGCCCATGCTGGCGGAAATATGCTGGTATCACTTAATGCTGAAGATGGATCCTCTTTGTGGAATGTGCGTTTTGATTTGCCTCTGATGGGGGGACCAACAGCGGTTGATGGCCGTGTTGCCGTTACCGATTTGGACGGCAGACTCTTTGTGCTTTCTGCCAGTGATGGTGAGATTTTATGGTCACGAGTTGGTAATATAGAATCAACAAGGGTGCTAGGGGCAGCTTCGCCAGCCATTTATAACGGGGAATTGGTTCTGACAGGAAATGATGCCGAATTATCTGTTCTCACCCTTGATCGGGGTGAATTGTTATGGGGTGATGACCTGTCGGTACGATCACCTCGCACAGCTCTTGATAATATTAATAGCATCGTTGCGCATCCCGTTTATGACGGCAATATGGTTTTTGCCGGCAGTATGTCTGGACGCTTTGCGGCCTATAACGCCCGCATAGGGGCGCAATCTTGGGAAATTAGCATGGCTACCCACCAACAGCCTTGGGTGGCTGGCAAAACTATTTTTGCCGTTAGTGCTAAAGGCAGGGTTTATGCTATTCGTCGTCAAGATGGTAGCATTCGCTGGATCAGCGAACTGCCAGGTGCTGTGCCCCTTAACCTGACGGTATCAGATGATGCGATGCGTTATGTTGGGCCAATTGCAGCTGGCGGCAGAATCATTGTGATTGATCAGAATGGCAAGGGCCTTTTCCTCGATGCTGATACGGGTGAAATATTGGATAGCCAGTCATTTGGTGCTGCCCAATCAGGGGCACCAATTGTTGTTTCTGGAACATTAATCATTCTTGATGACCGTGGACGGTTATCTGCCTATCGCTAAGGCAGGGGAAGAGTGATGGAATTTCGTATCGCCATTGTTGGCAGACCTAATGTTGGTAAATCCACCTTGTTCAACCGATTGACTGGACGCCAGCACGCGATCGTTCACGACCGCCCGGGCGTAACCCGAGATCGTCGTGAGGCGTTAGGCCGCCTGGCAGGGCTCGAATTCCGGCTTATAGATACCGCAGGGCTTGAAGAATCTTCTCAAGGAAGCCTTGAAGACCGTATGCGCAAACAAACCGAATATGCGATTGCCAATAGTGATCTGACCTTGTTGCTTTTTGACGCAAGGGCAGGGATCACCGAGGCGGATGTTTTTTTTGCGAATGCTATTCGCCGATCAGGCGCAGCAGTGTTACCCGTAGGCAATAAATGTGAAGGCAAAGCCGGTCAAGGGGGGCTGATGGAAGCTTGGCAACTTGGCCTTGGGCAACCAGTTGGCGTTTCTGCCGCCCATGGCGAGGGGCTCGGTGATCTCTATGATGCTTTAATCGAAGCTGCTACTGCCATGGACAAGCTAACCTTATTAATGCCAGAGAGCGATGACGAAGACGAGGATGATGATCAGGAAGATATGGATTTTCTAGAAGCGGCTGAAAATCAAATTGAAGATGTCACCACCTTACCGCAAATAGGGCCGTTGCGTATTGCGATCATCGGTCGCCCTAATATGGGAAAATCAACCCTTACAAACTACCTGATTGGTGAAGATCGCGTTCTAACAGGACCTGAGGCTGGCATCACCAGAGATGCGATTGAAGTGCCATTTCGTTATGATGGCTATGATATTATGCTGGTGGATACTGCAGGAATGAGGCGCAAAGCCCGCATTGATGATCAAGTTGAAAAAGCCATGGTTGATGATGCGTTGCGTGCCATTCGTTTTGCCCAAGTATGTATTTTGATGATTGATGCGCGCGAGGAATTACATAAACAGGATTTAGCCATTGCCCGTCTTGTTGCCGAAGAAGGCCGCGCTTTAGTCATTGCTGCGAATATGTGGGATGTGGTGACCAATAAACAAGAAGCTTTAAAAGAGTTTCGTTATAAACTTGATCAATCCCTAGGGCAGGTTAAGGGAGTACCATTGGTCACGATTTCAGCCCTTAAGGGGAGTGGCGTACCCAAACTGATGACAGCGATATTTGAAATTTATATCCGCTTGAACAGACGTGTATCAACCGCCGCATTAAACCGATGGCTAATGGGCAAACTTGAAGCGCATCCACCGCCTTTGGTTCAAGGACGGCGTATTCGCATTCGTTATGCCACCCAAATAAAAACAAGACCGCCGAGCTTTGCCTTTTTTGTTAGCCGTCCAGCCGAATTACCAGATCATTATCTGCGCTATCTAGCAGCGGGATTAAGAGATGATTTTGGGTTAGAAGGCCTGCCCTTACGGTTGATGATGCGCAAAGGCAAAAACCCTTATATCAATTGATTTACATTCAGTATCTGAGCTTGGTGAGGACAATCAGGCAAGCAAAGCTTTACGAAAGCATCAGCAATATCATCAGGTGATGGTAAGGTTGCTTTATCAATGCCGGGAAACGCCTGCCCAATCATGTTGGTGGCGATACGCCCCGGGTTAAGCATATTGACTTTATGCGTGGTCTGCAAAAGTTCATTGGCCCAGCTTTTGCCCAATGCCTCTAAGCCAGCTTTGCTAGCGCTGTAAGCAGACCAATAGGCGCGACTAGCCTGAGCCGCACCGGATGTCACCAAAACGGCCCGTCCAGCGTCAGAACGGCGAAATAAGGGGTCGAGGTGATGAATTACGCGAAAACTGGCGCTGAGATTGACGGCAATCACATCATCCCATGTGTCTTCGTCCAGATGCGCCACAGGGGAAAGCGTCCCTAGAATACCAGCATTAAGGATCATGATATCAAGACGCCCCCATCTTTCATGGATCGCCGCAGATAACCGTGGAAGAGCAGGGCGGTCATTTAAATCCATGGTAACTAGTGTGGCGATGCCGCCTTCGGCCTTGATCTCATCATCTAGCTCTTCTAAGCCAGCTTGTGTGCGTGCGGTGGCAATAACATGTGCGCCATGCCTTGCTAATGCTTTAGCAGCAGCCCTGCCAATCCCTCGTGATGCTCCGGTGACGAGAGCGATGCGGTCTTTTAAGGGCATCATTTGGTGAGTATTCCTTTATTAGAACGCCCATCACTTCGTCCTGGCGCAATGGGATATTCGCCAGTAAAGCAAGCATCACAATATTGCGGAGTATCGGCATGACGATGAGTTTCCCCAAGCGCACGATAAAGCCCATCCAGTGAAATAAAGGCCAGACTATCAACCCCGATATGTTCCGCAATCGCTTGGGTATCCATATTGGCGGCAATAAGCTTATCGCGGTCTGGCGTATCAACTCCATAGAAACAAGGATGCGTGGTTGGTGGGCTGGCGATACGCATATGGACTTCTGTTGCGCCAGCCAGACGGATCATATTGACGATTTTAATCGAAGTTGTACCCCGAACAATAGAGTCATCCACCAAGATAACACGGCGCCCTTTAATCGTTTGGCTATTGGCATTATGTTTCATTTTCACGCCGGTTTGACGTCCGGCATCAGTGGGTTGAATAAATGTGCGTCCAACATAATGGTTGCGGATAATGCCAAAATCAAAAGGAATTTTAGTTTCTTCGGCATAACCAAGAGCCGCAGGAACCCCTGAGTCAGGAACTGGCACAATAACATCAGCTTCAACATGGCTCTCTTTGGCTAGCTCAATGCCAATTTTCTTTCGGGCTTCATAAACATGATGGTTTTCCATCACGCTATCTGGACGGGCAAAATAGATATATTCAAACACACAAAACCGCGATGGCTGATTGGCAAAAGGTTGGCTTGAAGAAATGCCGTCCTTATTAATGATCACCATTTCACCGGGGTTTATGTCCCTAATAAATTCCGCCCCAATAATATCTAGCCCGCAAGTCTCAGAGCTTACCACATAGGCATCACCAAGGCGGCCCAGCACTAGGGGGCGCACACCATGAGGATCACGCATGGCAATTAAGCCCTGCTGTGACAAACAAACCAGCGAATATGCCCCCTCAACCTGTTTCATCGCGTCAACCAGACGCAAAGCTGGTTCAGTTTGGTGCGATCGTGCCACCAAATGGATGATGACTTCGGTATCAGTGCTACTTTGCATCAAGCTACCGGTTTCAACCAAGGATCGGCGCAACCGATCTGCATTCGTCAGATTACCATTATGGGCAAGGGCAAAGCCGCCAAAAGCAAGGTCAGAGAAAAAGGGCTGAATATTCCGCAACTCTGGCTGTCCAGTGGTCGAATAGCGGTTATGACCAATTGCTGCCATACCCTTAAGCCGATCCAGATGCCCTGATGAAGCGTCAAAGTTTTCACCAACATGACCTATTCCCCGATGAATATGAAACTCATCATTTTCAATATCCATGCTAACAATTCCGGTGGCTTCTTGTCCGCGATGCTGGAGAGCGTGAAGCCCTAACGCGCTGTGGACGGCGGCTTCAGAGGTGCCATAAACACCAAAAACGGCACATTCATCGTGAAAACCATCAACAGGCACGTCATTATCATAGGGCATTATTGGGTTCCATCGGTAATAGTGGGAAGGGTGCCAAGCTCATCTGAGAGAAGATCACCAACCGCGTTAGACTCTGATGTTGATGGGCTCTCTTCGCTTGGTGAAATGATTTGATCCGTGATCTCATTAGCTTGATCAGGATCAATAAGGGTGTCTGGAATTTTAGCTGAAATTTCCTCACGCATAGTCTCTGGCGTTAAGCTTGCCAGAAATAGGGTTGTGCTTCGCAGACCGTCTGCCAGTGCCGCATCGCGAACCATATTTGGCAACGCTTCTTCGTTATCGACCGCAAAAAGAGCACTCATATAAAGGAGGGCGGCAATAACAAATCCGCGAGCTAACCCATATATAAATCCTAGAGGCCTATCGAGAATATTGAGGGTAAAGCGTCGCAATGGTGGGCTCAGGATATTTGACAGAACATACCAAAAGATCGCAACAAGCAAAAACGGAATAGCAAACCCCAGCACGCTAACGATCATTTCAGAGTCAATGTGGTCATCTAATTGTTCAGCGACCACAACATCTGATAAGCGCGCCACTATGATGGCAACAACCCAGCCAGCAAGACCAAGCGCCTCACGGATCAATCCACGCAAACTTGCCATAAAGCCAGAAATCACTGCTATGATGACAATCAGGATATCAATAAAATTAAAAGGAATAGCAATTTCCATATCGCTCTCTTTTACCCTATTTCTGGTGGCTTGGGCAATCTCTTATCATGGATTTTGTTTCATGCCACCAAGCGCACCAATCAGCGCACCAAGATCGGCAACATGATGCATTGCCATGCCATTTGGTATTTCTAAATCAACCCCTTTAAGTGGCGGAAGAATAGCCTGATCAAAGCCTAATTTTGCGGCCTCTTTAAGGCGCAATTCAGGATGTGCCACGCGCCGTGTTTCGGCGGCAAGACCTACTTCACCAAATACCACACAATTTCGTGGACAAGGCAGATCGCTAATTGATGATAACAGCGCAGCAGCAACAGCTAAATCAGCTGCAGGTTCACTTATTTTCACACCGCCAGCCACATTTAGAAAAATATCTCGACCTGATAAGGGCACGCCCCCACGCGCTTCTAGAACGGCGGCTAGCATAGAAAGCCTGCCTTGATCCCAGCCAACAACATTACGGCGTGGGTTTGCCATAGTTGATGGGGCAACTAATGCTTGGATTTCAACCAGTATAGGTCTTGTGCCTTCTAGGCCAGCAAATACCACTGCGCCCGAAACATGATCTTGCCTGTCTGCCAGAAACAATTCAGATGGGTTTGCAACTTCAGCCAGACCACTGCCTTTCATTTCAAAGACACCAATTTCATCCGTTGGGCCAAAGCGATTTTTAATGCACCGTAAGATACGGAAATGATGGCTGCGGTCACCTTCAAAATGAAGCACGGTATCAACCATGTGTTCCAGAACCTTTGGCCCTGCAATCGCACCATCCTTTGTGACATGACCAACAATGATGATCGCCGCGCCTTTGGATTTTGCGGCTCTGATGATTTCAAATGCGCTGGCCCGAACCTGACTGACTGTACCGGGGCCAGATTCAATTGAAGGCAGGAACATTGTTTGTATCGAATCAATCACGGCAACGGTAACAGGCTTTGCCGCAGTTAATGAAGCGCATATATCCGCCGCGTTCGTGCTTGTTGCCAGCCCTAGCGTCATATCCTGTTGAGCTAGCCCAAGACGGCCGCCGCGCATCCGGATTTGTTCTACGGATTCCTCACCGCTAAAATAAGCAGCATCCTGTCCCATTGTTGCCATTTGGCATACCATCTGAAGCAAAAGGGTGGATTTCCCTATTCCCGGGTCGCCACCGATTAGCGTTGCTGATCCCGGAACTAAGCCACCGCCAAGCACCCGATCTAATTCAGGAATACCCGTCGAAAGCCTCGGGGGTGGGGCGGTTTCCCCTATTAGCCCATGCATGGTAATTTTGCTGCCTTTGGCTTTACCTGCCGCCCCGGGGGTTGCGTTTAGGGATTCCTCATTGATGCTGTTCCAGCTGTTGCACTGGGTGCATTTGCCCGACCATTTACTGTGAACAGCGCCGCATTGCTGACAGACATATTGGGTTTTGCTGCGCACCATCTAAATGCTTTCTGCATATTTGGTTAAAGGGCCGGTGGGTAAGCCATGAACAAACTGATGGACGACGGGATGATCCACATGATCCATGTCTTTAACGCTTCCTTGCCAGATAATATGCCCATCATGGATCATCGCCACTTGATCAGCAATTTGCCTCACAGAGTTCATATCATGGCTGATCGTCATCGCGGTTGCCCCCAAGCGATCCACCGCGTTGCGGATGAGGCGGTTAATCACGCCACTAGTGATAGGATCAAGCCCGGATGTTGGTTCATCAAAA
>Ga0181565_10003910_pt1 | contig 11429 bp, 8 predicted proteins | sample 101ome_16_FD_129661 | JGI IMG/M metagenome (GOLD analysis project Ga0181565, IMG submission 129661) | Coastal salt marsh microbial communities from the Groves Creek Marsh, Skidaway Island, Georgia - 101401AT metaG (megahit assembly) | ecosystem: Environmental > Aquatic > Marine > Intertidal zone...
TTTATCTGCCAGATAAATAATGACATGATCTTCCGGCTCAATGATTAACTCAGGTGTAGCGATAATCACCTCGTCTGCTCTAACAATGGCTCCTATACCAGCACTGGCTGGTAGCTTGAGTTCATGAATCTTTCTTCCCACTACTTTTGAAGTGCTATGATCACCATGCGCTACAGCTTCGATAGCTTCTGCATAGCCTTTACGTAATGAATGTACCGCGACCACATCACCTCGCCGAATATGAGCAAGTAGTGCACCAATGGTCACGTGTTGAGGTGAGATAGCTGTATCAATCATGCCACTCTCAACCAGCTCGATATAACTAGGCCGATTAATTAATGACATGGTTTTACGTGCACCTAATCGTTTCGCTAACATAGAAGACAATATGTTCGCCTCATCATCATTGGTAAGTGCACAAAACACATCAACGCTATCAATATTCTCTTCCATCAATAAATTTTCATCCGCTGCGTCACCCTGCAATACGATAGTCTTTTGCAATATTTCAGATAGAGACTTAGCGCGCTCGGCATCGCGCTCTATCAATTTAACGCGATAGTGTGGCTCTAAAATCTGCGCTAACTGCAATCCTATATTGCCACCACCAGCAATAATCACTCGTCGGTTCGGTTTATCCAAACCTTGCAACATAGTGGTAATATTTTTTGCCTTGGAAGATGCCGCAATAAAAAATAATTCATCACCTGCTTCCAGCTCTACATCTTGTTCTATTGTCAATAATTGTTGATGCCGGTACATAGCGACCAAGTTAGTATCCATATCTTTCATATCATCAAATATGGCGCTCACTTTTTTACCGATCAACATGCTCTTAGCATGCAAAGCAATCGCGATCAATTTAACTTTGCCATCAGCAAAGTTAAGTACTTGCAACGCACCTGGATGCTCTATTAGATTTTCTATGTATTTTGAAACAAGGTATTCAGGACTAATTAATACATCGACGGGCAAAGCTTCTTGCACAAATAAATCATCATAATCTAAATAATCTGTAGTTCTTACACGCGCAATTTTTGTCGGGGTGTGAAACAGTGTGTAAGCAATCTGGCATGCAACCATATTGGTTTCATCGCTATTGGTTAAAGCTACCACCATGTTAGCGTCCATTGCACCGGCTTGCGCCAGCACCGTTGGATGTGATGCATGTCCAACCACAGTTTGCAAATCGGCTCGATCTTGTATCTCTTGCAAGACCTTCGGATCGCTGTCTACTAAAGTGATGTCATTAGATTCATTCGCCAAACTCAGAGCTAACGATCCTCCCACCTGACCTGCACCTAGAATTATTATTTTCATATGTCTTTATTGGCTTTTATAAAAATAGTTCAAGCGGAGTCTTTTGCACCAATTCCCAATGAACGCAGCTTCCTATACAAGTGAGTTCTTTCCATCCCCACCCTATCAGCTAACTTACTGACACTTCCATTAACGATATTGAGCTGATGAACGAGGTACTCTTTTTCAAACATTTCACGTGCCTCTCTGAGAGGCAAATCAAATAAGTGCTCGACATCAGCATAGTGCATAAACGCACTATCAGAATTTTTAGGTAATACTTTTTCAACATCTTCAATGGTTATTTCCCCATTAGATGCATCTAACAGTAACTGCTTAATCATATGCTTAAGCTCGCTGATATTGCCGGGCCACTGATAATGCAAAAGCGCATTCTGTGCCGCAATTGAACATTTACTATAAGGATAATTACCTTGTGAAGAAAAAGTGTCAATCAGAGAATTGACAAGTTCAGGAATATCTTCGGCATGATCTCTTAAGGCAGGCACTTGCAGTGTAGTGAGTGAGAACACCTTTTGCATCTCTGGCACACAATCTTTTTCGTAACCTAAAGCCACTGATGCACAAAATCGGACATCAAAACGCTCAAACATTTTTAAAGACACCAGTTGCTTCACTAGGCCACATATACGATTTTGTAAACTAGCATCTATGGTGTGGATATCAGGCAAGTATACTGTTCCACCTTGAGCTTGTTTTATCGTATCTACAAACAAGGTATTAAAACGTGACCAATCATCGTCACTCAATGCGGTTTCAAATAAGGAACTCGTATCTATCATCATAAAAGGAGACGACTTGCGTTCACTGATTTGATGAATGTATCTCAATATAGTTTGACGACCTGAACCAATCTCACCAATGGCAACCAAGTGACTGTCAATACGTGCACAGCGCTCACATAACTCCAACAGACTTTTCATGACCTGGCTATTGCCCACTGGATAGTCTATGTGTTGGTCTTGACTACTAGTCGATTGATTGTGCTTTTTGTATTCATCTAAAGCAACACGAATGGTGCTAATCAGTTTTGCTGTAGTAAGGGGCTTCTCTACGAAACTAAACGCGCCTAATCGAGTCGCCTCAACCGCGGTTTCGACGGTACCATGCCCAGACATCATGACGATAGGGCATTTGACCATTTTGTGTTGTTGCCAATCCTGTAGCAAAGTGATGCCATCTTCCTCCGGCATCCAAATATCCAATAACACTAGATCATACTCCGCCTCTTGCGCATACTGTCGTGCCTTATTAGCGGTCGCGGCAGCATTCACCTGATAGCCCTCATCAGTCAAAATATCACTGACTAGATTACGAATATCTGGCTCATCATCAACCACTAATATGCGCTCATTCATTCACTATCATCCTCAATATTCTCTCTAGATTTGGCTGTCTGACTATACAATGGAAACCTAATGTTCACTATGGCGCCACTCAACTCAGCATTTTCTATCTGGATATGTCCATTATGCTCCTCAATGATTTTTTTTACGATGGCTAAACCTAATCCATTACCTTTAATCTTAGTCGTCATGTATGGATCAAATATTCTCGACATCAGCTTTTGCGGAACGCCTGGACCATTATCAGTAATCTTAATGCCCGCGTATTTTGTATTCGCTAACTGACGTGTGTAAGTATGAATATTCATAATCGATAACTCATGACCTGGCATTGCCTCGATAGCATTTTTTACCAAGTTATGCATGACTTGACCAAGACGAGTAGAATCACCACGTATCATCAGCGGTTGCTCTATACAATCTAGGTCGATGCGTACATGTTCCTTATCACCCTTGTATAATTCAACGATATCTCTGACTAGTATATTCAAATCCAAAGGATGTGGCTCCATCGTCGGCATACGTGCATATTCTGAGAAGTCATTCACCATATGCTTCATTGATTCAACCTGCTGCACAATGGTATTCGTTGCTCGATCCACCAATTCGGATTGTTCATCTTGTAATGTGGGCAATATTTTTCTTCGCAGCCGCTCTGCAGACAACTGGATTGGGGTCAGTGGATTCTTGATCTCATGAGCTAGTCTTCGTGCCACCTCTCCCCAAGCGGAATCACGCTGGGCTTGCAAAAGTGTGGTCACATCATCAATCACTAGAACAAAGCCTCGTTGAGACTCTACCTCACTGGGTAGACTGACACTCTTACATAAAATAGTTTTAGTGCCCTGTGGCGTAAACACCTCAAGCTCTAATTGCCAATCCTGCTCGGCACATTTAATTTTTTTATCCAGCTTCACACAAAAATCTTTCAAAAATGCATGCGTCTCACCTATCTGCATAATTTGTTTATTTTCAAATTGACTAAGGTCGATATTCAGCACTTCACTAGCCGCTGCATTACTTGTTTTCAAACTATATGAGCTATCCAAACTAATGACACCAGAGGACAAATATTCAAGTATGGTTTGTAAGTATGTGCGCTGATTTTCGATGATGCGTTGATTGATGATGCCTGTATCTCTTGCCACTGCCAGACGCTCTGTCATGCGATTAAATGAAATCACTAACATGCCTAAATCATCATCTTTCGGCACAATAAGTTTCTTTTTGTCCTCACCTGCTGCCACCGCTTTGGTCCCTTCTGCCAATTCCTGAATAGGCGATACTAAAACTCTTGACCAGTAAAACGCTGCAAACACCGCAAATAAAGCCCCCAATGCCAACACCAATGTCAAAATCAAAATAAAATTTTGCTTAAGCGGTGTCCTTAAATAAATTAATTCATCATATTGACCGAAAGCTTGCTGCACATTATTGGCCAATGTGCCGATACGATCAGATACAGGATATAGAAACTGCACAAATCGATTGCCCCCTGTGGGCACTGATGAGGCAATGGGATACACCATGCGTATTTGTAGGCCCTCATCCAAGGTTGGCTCCACAGCAATATAACGCTCCCCTTGTTTAACTAGTTGCAGAACACTCTCGCCAGGCAAACTGGGCACCTCAGTAGTCGGTTCACTATGACCTGAGGCCATCATCAGATTATCCTCATCGAACAGAGCCACTTCACTCACATCTGTAGAGATTAATAATTCATTAATAATGAGAGTAGCGTTGAATTGATCAACTTCTGAGAATTCTTCAATCCTTGGTTCCACTTGTTGGCGCAAAGTTCTTATATGCAGATCCAGAGACGAGCGAGACAAATCCACTGCATCCTGTAATGCATTTTCCACTTTGACATCAAACCAACTATCCACACCACGTTCCAATAACCAAATAGAAAAGGTGTAAACAATAAACACTGGGGTACTAGCCGTCAGTGTAAATAGTAGAACTAATCTCAATGTCAGCTTAGAGCCGGTATCACGACGTCGTAAACGTCCAACTAAAGTACTGATGTTATGCACTATCAGGGAAACAAAGACCGCCAATAAAAGTGTATTTATCGGCAACAGCCAATTATGTAATCGACTGAAATAAGACACACTTTGAGTGGCATCACCCATCAAGAGTATGGCGCCCACAAGAGCAGCGAATAGAGTGATTAGCAACCAGCGGCTGCCGAGTACTTCACGTCTTACATTGGCCATACTGTCCACCCTGATGAAGGTCGCCAATCTTTAGAGAGATAACTTTTAACTCGCAACGGCAGCGGCAGTGCCTCAGTCAACAATCGTACTTTGGCACGAACATATACCGACTCTGAGAATTGTGTGACTGAAATTGGGCCAATTCTAAAATCACACAAGCGCGTTTGCTGATAAAACACTGAAAACAAATCTGGATAACTCCTATCCTCACCATTCATACTTACCACAAATTGTTTGCTCAGAGCATGATATTTAATGGAAAAGACTTTTTGATATCTTGCCTGCACTTGATTGAACCAATTAGGCGTGTTTTCTATCAGCTCCAAGTCGGTGACGAATGACATCATAATGCCATTGGCTAGAGCCTCTTTGACCTTATCATGAAGATAGTAACTAACCTCGCAACTCACGTGGATAGATTGCTCGTATTTTTTCGTGACTAATTTTTCAATTTTAATCTGTGCATCCGCATGCACAGTGCACACACTCAGACAACCACCTATTAGCAACAACAATATGTAACGTAATAGAACCATTATGACGGATCACCTAATTGTTGATCGAGAACTGCATGCACATGAGCAAATTCTGGCCCACTCATAGCTTTACCTCCCTCTAAAATGACTCGCTGTAAACTCACACAACCATGTCCCGTAGCCACCCAGAAACCCCTTTTATCTGCTCGCACAATGGTGCCGGCCGTCGCCGAGGGATGCTCGCAATCCTGCACCTGTGCGGACAATACCCCCAAGCGCTTACCCTGCAAGTAAGTGTAGGCACGCGGCCATGGAAAGAAAGCGCGTATTTGTCTGTCGATATGCACAGCATCCGCACTCCATTCAATCAAGCCATCTGATTTCTGCAACTTGCCACAATATTCAACCTGCTGAAGATCCTGTGCGACCGCCTTAACCCGCTCATCCACCACGCGCTCAATGGCGGGTAACAAACACTGTGCACCCATATCTGCTAAGCGATCGTGGAGACTTTGAGCGGTATCTTGTGCCTCAATAGCACACTGAGACTGATACCAAATATCACCTGCGTCCATTTTCTGTGCCATTTGCATAATTGTCACACCACTGTTGTCATCACCATGCAAGATGGCATGTTGTATGGGTGAGGCTCCTCGCCAGCGCGGGAGTAATGAAGCATGAATATTGATACAACCATATTTAGGCAAAGCCAGCAGCGGCTGTTTAAACAATTGTCCATAGGCCGCCACTATCATCAGATCACAACGCAATTCGCGCAAATACGCCATGGCATCTTCATGATTAATGTTTTGCGGTTGGAATATCGGCACGTTAGCTGCATTTGCCGTCACTTTAACCGCACTTTCGCTGATTTTACGCCCTCTGCCCGCTGGTCGATCGGGCTGTGTAATGACACAAACACACTCATGTTGACTGTCCAACAAGCATTTTAGTGCGGGTACGGCGAACTCGGGGGTGCCTGCATAGGCGATTCGAAGGGATGTGGTCATGATTTAATAGCTAGCCTGTGCTCACTCTTGACTAGCGAGCCCCATGAGAAGACTGTGATCGTGGTAGATCTCCGGTCTTTTCCATTTTTAGTAACTTACTCTTAATTCTCTGGCGCTTTAAAGGTGACAGATAATCAACGAATAACTTACCCTCCAGGTGATCCATTTCATGCTGGATACATACTGCCAACAATTCCTCTGCCGCTAATTCGAAAGATTCACCATGCTCATTCAAAGCCTGCACCGTGATGGTCTCCGCCCGCGTCACATTTTCAAAATAACCAGGTACAGACAAACAACCCTCCCGCATTTGTTCACTGCCATCGGCACTAATGATTTGAGGATTGATGAGACACAGTGGTTGATCTTTATATTCTGAAACATCGATAACAATAATCTGCTGCTGAATATTAACCTGTGTAGCTGCTAATCCAATTCCGGGCGCGTCGTACATAGTTTCAAACATATCTTTCACCACTTGTCGTACATTATCGTCCACCCGTGCAACTGGCTGGGCTTTGAGCCTTAAACGCGAATCTGGAAAGTGTAATATCTCAAGTAGTGCCATGGAGGTTTTATGTTCTTGGTCAAATTAACTGGTCTGTTGGACAACGCTGCTTCTTAAGCCACATTGCCATAAACAGGCATTTTAAACCATCATCAACGATTATGCAGGGTTCTAATGGACAGACAGCGCGGGCCGAGTAGGATTTTTTTAATCATCGCATTGATGATCAACGTGATGGCTCACTCCCATCTCTTACCAACCTTAAATGCTCATCACCCAGATAGCTACTTCGTGAAAGAAGGCGACACGTTATCGGATATTTCCTGCATTTTCCTCGAAGATCTATGGTTATGGCCGGAATTATGGCGAGCTAATCCGCATATTCATAATCCGCACCTCATTTATCCTAGTGATAACGTGCATGTTGTTTCAAACAGCAACCGTCAACATCCACCCTATTTAACACTGATCAGAGACAACACAACCAACCACTCAGGCGCCTCATCACATTCTCCCAATAACGTTATTGAGACGGATCAGCATCCATTGCCTATTATACAGGCCTTGTCGCCATTATTATCCCAACCCTTGTTAATGGAGACCTCACAATATGCGCAAGCTGCACAAATTATTGGTGCTCATGATCCGCGTTTAATGTATTCCCAAGGTGACGAAGTATATGTCACTGGCAACGAGGCACTCCCAAAAAATCAGATCTATGCCATTGTTCGAGCACACCACCCTCTGTTTGATCCTGTCACCGATGAACTCCTCGGTTATCCGACTCTACATATTGGTGAAGGCATCATCACGCGCAGTGGTGACATTGCTAGCCTCAAAATAAACAACAGTTTCCGCGAGGTGCTGCCGGGTGACCGATTGCTGAACATTGAGAACATTCAACCACTCCTAAATTGGCCTACTTCGGTCACGCATGAGCAGCTAGATGCACAAATCATTGCTCTGCCAGAGGCACTCTCGCACGTCGGTAGTTATCAAATAGTGATTATCAACGCTGGCCACCAACATCAATTATCACCCGGTCAACTGCTATCGATCCGACGCCACATTAACCCTAGCCATCTCAATAATATAAGGCTGCATAAAACTAACACTAAAACCTCTTTTGACCTGCCATTTTCCACACATAAGACTCTTGGTACTGCGCTAGCGTTTCGAGTATTTGAAAAAGTGAGTTACGGTCTAATATTAAGCGCCAACCCCGCATTGCCTTTGTTGGTGCTCGCAAGTGCACACGACTGGGAGAAAGCAATTGCTACCAACTGAGTTTGCAATGCGCGCAGCTAGGCTTTGTGATTGTCAGTGGTCTCGCTTACGGTATCGATAGTCATGCCCATCGCGCTTGTCTGAACTCGGAGAGTTCCAGCCCAACCCTGGCCGTGCTTGCCAATGGGCTGGATCAAATCTACCCGCCACAACATCAAGCCATGGCTGAACAAATACTCAATGAAGGCGCACTCATTTCAGAATATGTTCCTGGCACCCGACCATTGCCTCAGCATTTTCCACAACGCAATCGCATCATCAGTGGCTTGTGCATAGCAGTGGTGGTGATCGAGGCAGCTTGAAAAAGTGGCAGCTTGATCACAGCACGTTTGAGTATGGAGCAGGGGCGAGAGGTGTTTTGTGTGCCAGGTCCCATTAACAATCCACTCAACCAAGGTGCACATGATTTAATCCAACAAGGCGCCAAACTCATCACCTGTACAGAGGACATCTTAGAGGAGTTCACGCAATACAATCACATGGCAAATTGTAAAAAAAACACTAATATTCAGCCTGTAGATAACAATGGTTACCCTAATCGCCTACTTGAACTATTCGATTACACCCCCATATCGGTGAACGAGTTAATCAAAAAAAGTGGATTGACCCCAGAGAAAGTTTCCTCCATGCTGGTAATGCTCGAGATGGCGGGCATAGTGATATGCGATATCAATGGCCTGTATTCACGATCTACAACGGATAGTAAATAATGAAAGAAAATGTGTTGGATGTATTAACTTACATGTTCGAGAGTTACTTCGAGGAAGCGGACGCCTTATTCAACCGTGACACGCTATTGGAAGAATTAGTCGACGTCGGCTTCGAGCACAGTGAGGTTGAAAAAGCGTTTAATTGGTTGGCAGATTTACCCACATCCTATGACGATCTATCTTTGAGTGCGCCTAAACACACCACAACCCGAATCTACAGTCTCAAAGAGACCAAAAAACTAGATACTGCTTGTCAGGGATACTTAATGGATTTGGAACAAATGCAAATCCTCACCCCTGCCAGCCGTGAGCTAATCATCGATAGAGTACTGGCATTAGAAACCGATGAAATTTCTCTTGATCAGCTCAAGTGGGTATGTTTAATAGTACTCAATAATATATCGGGAGCGGATATTCCTTATCATTGGTTAGAAGACGTGATCATGGATTTATCATCGTCTCAGATACACTAGAACAACTATCTAAAATGCGAAATATCAGATGAGCAAAAACCTCGTCATCGTTGAGTCGCCCGCTAAAGCGAAAACCATAGAAAAATATTTGGGCAAGGACTTTAAAGTGCTTGCCTCATATGGCCATGTGCGAGATCTAATCGGAAAAAATGACGCCGTTGATCCGACAGATAACTTCGCCATGAAATATGAAGTACAGGAAGATAAAGAATCAAAAATACAAGCCATAGTTAAAGAACTGAAAAAAGCGGATGCACTCTATCTGGCGACAGACCCCGATCGTGAGGGAGAAGCCATTTCATGGCACTTACATGAAATACTCCAAGAACGCGGCCTTATTGGTGATAAAAATGTGCATCGAGTGGTGTTTTATGAAATCACAAAATCTGCCGTTCAAGAGGCAATAGATAATCCTCGACATCTTGCCGGGGATTTAATCGCAGCTCAACAAGCGCGTCGTGCATTAGACTTTTTAGTGGGCTTCAACTTGTCTCCTCTACTATGGAAAAAAATTAAACCCGGCCTGTCGGCTGGTCGTGTTCAAAGTCCAGCATTACGCTTGTTGTGTGAGCGTGAAGATGAAATTGATAAGTTCGTCCCTCAAGAGTATTGGAAGATAGAAGCTGATTGCAAAAAATCTTCTGAACAGTTCATGGCTAAGCTGACACATTATAAAGGCCATAAACTAGATCAGTTTGACATTAACACCGATGCCCTCGCACAAGAGGCACATAAAACACTGTCTGAAGCATCAAACGGACAGCTACTGGTCGGAAAAATTGATAAAAAAGAACGCAAAAGCAATCCACCCCCTCCATTCACAACGTCCACATTACAACAACGCGCCGTCAGCTACTTAAAGTTCTCAGCCAAAAGAACCATGTCAGTTGCACAAAGACTATATGAAGCGGGACATATTACTTATATGAGAACAGACTCAGTGACATTGTCGAATGACGCCATCACTGAAATTCGTCACCTCATTGAAAACAAATATGGCAAAGACAATTTGCCGGATAGCATCCGCATTTTTAAAACTAAATCTAAAAATGCACAAGAGGCGCACGAAGCTATTCGTCCTACTTCTGCACTCAAGCTACCCGAACAATTAAAAGGTGAGCTCAACGAAGAACAATACAAGCTCTATGATCTAATCTGGAAACGCACGGTCGCCAGCCAAATGATTCATGCCGTTTATGATCAAGTCGCCATTGAACTCCATGCAGGCAGTCCCGAACATGTTTTTCGTGCCAATGGTTCAAGTATTAAAGTCAAAGGTTTCACCTTACTCGACCAACAAGACCGAGATAATATACTTCCACCTATGGAAGTGGGTGACCGCGTCGATCTGCAAGAGATTCGCTGTGAACAACATTTCACATCCCCACCAAGTCGCTACACAGAAGCCTCATTGGTCAAAGCTCTTGAAGAATATGGTATTGGCCGGCCCTCCACCTATGCTTCAATTATCGACCGAATTTCCAGCAAACAATACGCAGAGATAGAGAATCGCACTTTTTTCCCCACCGACATGGGGCGTTTGCTGAATCGATTCCTAACCAAACATTTCACTCAGTATGTCGATTACGATTTTACTGCTCACCTTGAAGATGAATTAGACGAAATATCTCGAGGAGAAAAAGCTTGGATTCCTGTTATGGAATCTTTCTGGACGCCTTTTGAAAGCCTTGTTAAAGACAAAGAAGTCTCTGTGACACGTGAAGAAGCCATTGAGGCTCGCGATCTTGGCACGCATCCCAAATCAGGCAAACCCATCAGTGTAAGGATGGGCCGTTATGGGCCATTTGTGCAAATAGGCACTAAGGAAGATGAAGAAAAGCCACTGTTTGCTGGGCTTATGCCAGGCCAGAAAATGGATAAAATCACGCTAGAAGAAGCGCTGGAATTATTTAAACTTCCACGTGATTTAGGAGAAACACCCGAAGGTGAGAAAGTGCTGGCCAGTGTCGGTCGCTTTGGCCCCTATGTGAAATATGGAAGTAAATATGTATCGATCAAAGGTGAAGACCCTTACACCATAGAATTAGACTTGGCATTGGAGTTTATTGCCAAGAAAAAA
>Ga0181565_10003919_pt1 | contig 11405 bp, 6 predicted proteins | sample 101ome_16_FD_129661 | JGI IMG/M metagenome (GOLD analysis project Ga0181565, IMG submission 129661) | Coastal salt marsh microbial communities from the Groves Creek Marsh, Skidaway Island, Georgia - 101401AT metaG (megahit assembly) | ecosystem: Environmental > Aquatic > Marine > Intertidal zone...
GAGGGTATATGTGTGTACCCGGGGTACATACGTGAGGGGGTACACGCATGGGGTGTGTGGGGGGTACACGTGCCCGCGCGGACCGTGGAACGAACGCCCGAAAGAAAAGAAAAGGAGAGAGGGAGGGGGTCGGCGCGAGGGGCGGCGCGCGGGGCGGTGGGGCGGTGGGGCGGTGGGGCGTCGGCGTGTGGTCGTGTCGGTGTGTGTCGAGAGGGGGTTTTCTTCTCGAGACGGCGTCGTCGTCTCGGGACCGCGGCGGCGGGAACCGTCGCGGCGGGAACCGTCGCGCGCTCGATGGTCGTGTGCGTCGATGGATGGATGGATGAATACATGAATGGATGAATACAAACAAACCTGCGAGTGCGTGTGACTGACCACCGTCTGTGTGGGATGAACGCGTCCGCGCGCGCGATCACGGGACGCGCTCGACGGAGACGACGAAACGGAGCGCGTCGCCCGGTTTGATGAACCGACCGGACCCTCGACCGCCGTACGCGAGATCGGCGGGACAGAAGAGTTCCCACTCGTCGCCCTCGCGCATCAGACGCATGGCTTCGCGCCAGGCGAGGATGACTTGGCGAGGGGCGAACGCGAGCGGTTTGCCGCGACGACGGCTCGAATCAAACTCCGTCGTCTCGTCCGCGAGCGTGCCGACGTAGTGACACTCGCACACGGTGTCCATCTTGATGTTCCCAGGACCGCTACCGGATCGCAAGACGCGATACATCAATCCAGAGTCGAGCGTCTCGACGTCCTCGAGCGCGGATTTCGACTCGAGCCAGCACCTGTCCCTCGGCGTCGTCGCGTCCGGACCGCCGCGCCACGTCGCCAACGTCAACGTCGCCGGATCCGGCCCATCGACGATGGCGCCGAGAATGTCGTCGAACGACGCGTCGCGCACGTCTCGTCCGTTCACGGCGCGCACGACGTCGTACCGCGCCGCCGTCGGCGTCGCGCGCGCCGCGTTCGAGTCCTCCGCCACGTTCGCCACGAACGCGCCGACGTCGCCGCGTCCAGCCTCGAGCGTGAGCCCGAGGGGTTTGGCGATCGTCACCGTCGTCACCGCGATCGGCGCGCCGCCGCTCGTCTCGCCCTCGCTCGCGGCGCGCGTCCTCGTCCTCGGTCTATTCGCGACGACACCGCGGGGACGGATTCGCGTCGACGTCGACGTCGACGTCGACGTCGACGCGACCGTCGAACGCGACGAGACGACGGTGGACGACATCCTTCGTGCGTCCTCGCGCGAAATGAACGCGCGGCGTCGTTCGCGCGGCGCGCAGTCGCGTCGAGGGTCGTCGCGAGGCGCAAACCTCATTCGTCGTCGATCGTTCATTTCTCGCGCGATCTCGCGCGAGTCGAGACGCGCGGACGCGAATCATGGCGCGCGACGAGGACGATGATTACGACGACGATTACGACGACGTCGAGGAGGAGGCGGACGCCGCGCACGAGGGTGGTGGCGACGACGACGACGATGATTACGACGCGGATGAGGATGCGGGGGTGAAAAAGTCGACGAAAAAACGCGCGGGCGCGAGCGCGCGGGGACGCGAGACCGCGTCGACGGGGGGCGCGAAGACGCGCGTCGTCGACGTCGACGACGCGGGGGCGCGCGATCACGACGATGACGAGGATTACGACGTGGACGCCGAGGACGACTACGACGAGGACGAGGAGGACGGCGAGGACGACTACGACGAAGACGATGATTTGGAAGATGAATACGACGAGACGACGGGTCAGAAGAAGCGCAAAGCGAAGAAAAAGAGTGTTCAGAGCGTACCGGTGGTGACGGTGGGGACGGTGGTGGTGCCGACGAAGAGAGACGGGGTCGGTCCGGTGACGGTGGCGTCGGTGAACGCCGAGGACGCGTTGGGACGCGCGGCGCAGACGCGAGGGGGCGGTGGATTCGCGTACGGTGTGGCGAGCACGACGCCGGAGACTGGTGAAATTCTCAAGTTTACGTCCATTCTGCACAACGCGCGCGATGGACGAACGTACGAGGCGGTGTTCGGGACGCGAGAGGGAGACGCGGCGGCGGCGGCGGACGCCAAGACGCCCGTCAAGGGAGGGGCGAGAACGGACGCGAGCGAGGACGAGGACGCGGAGGAAGACGACGCCGACGATGATGATGAAGACGAGACTAATGATGAAGACGACGACGTCATGTGGTTCGCGAAAGTGGATGAGAACGTGCCGTTCGAGAGGTACGCCGCGCTTCAGCCGACGCTGAGCGAGGACGAGGACGAGGCGGCGGACGACGACGACGCAGACGCGCGACCGAGCGTGGACATCGGCGAACCCGAGGGACGAATGAAACCGAAGAGAGGCGAGAGCGGGGTCGAACACGGTGAGTGGGAGCGAGGCGTGTTTTGGGGCGCGGATTCCGACGAGGACGAGGAGGTTCGACTCGCCGCCGCCGGCATCGACGCCGTAGGCGCGTTCAAGAAACCGCGTCGCGACGACGACGACGCCGAGGGCGCGAACGCGCGCGAGACGACGGATTTTGTCGTGTCTCAGGGCGTCGCGGACGCCGGGGCGCGCGCGAGGTGGGGAGAGATTGCTGGAACGTCCTCGAGTGAGCGTTCCAACGACGACGTCTCGGATTACATGCGACACCTCTCGCTGTACGGAGTGGCGCCCAAGGAGGTGGAGAAATCCACCGACGGGAGCGACGCGACCATGGCCGAGGCGACGGACGCGGATGTGTACTCGGGCGCCGTTCTTCCCATGCGAAACTACGATTTAGCGAATGGACGATGGTTGGACGACATCGCGTGGGAAGGGAAACCCGAGCGCGTCATCGATCCGCATCGCAAGTACATCCTGCCCAAGGTGATGGTGAACCCGAACGATCCGAACTTGGTGTTACAGTTCAAGGGTGATTTAGAGGCGACCGTGTGGAAGTGGGCGAACGCGATGATGGTGCCGAGCTGGGATCTCGATCCCGTCGAGGATTTCGACGCCGCGTTGAACATTAGCATCGACGACAAGTACAAGGAAGAGGTCGAACAGACGGTCGACACGGGCGAACGCGCGCCGAGACAAGGGAGGTTCGACGGTATCCAGCACGCCGAGTTTTTGCTCACGTCGGTGCCGCATCTCGTCCGCGATCCCGTGAATGATTATCCCGCGCCGAAGGCGATGTTGCGACCGCCCACCGTGCTCCCGAAGAATGCCTCATCTTCGGTGAAAATCAAGCTCGCGGGCGCGGAGCTCGAGACGTTCAAGGTGTGCATCAAATCACTCAACTTACACAGCGCCGTCATCAATCTCAAGGTGCGCGGCACGGACACGGTCGCGAGCCTGACTCCGCGTATTCGCAAGCGGTGGACGGATTTGGAGGGACCGATTCATCTGTACTATCCGGGCAGTCCCGATCCCAACAACCCTTTGCACGAAGAGATGACGCTCGCCGATGCCGGTTTACAGGCTCAGGTTGGTTTGCCCATCGTGTACCTCGTCGCACCGAAGATTACGTTCATCAGCGAACAAGAGGCGTTGGCGCCTCTCGCGTCGGACGCCGTGCTCGCGCCTCCGGGCGCGTACAAGAAGCCCTCCGACTTGTCCGCGAGAAGTGGAACGCTCATGCTCGTCGAGTACACGGAAGCTCGACCGCCGCTCATCGCCAAACCGGGTATGGGCGCGAAGAAGGTTGTCTATTATCGTAGAAAGACGTTGGGCGATCAAGGCGCTCGTCCGTACGCCAACGCGACCACCACCGTGGTCGATCTCAAGCCGAACGCACCGTCGCCGTTCCTCGGTGAACTTCCGCCCGGTCAAGGTGTCACGGCGTTAGAGACGTCCTTGTTCAGAGCACCGTTGTTCCAACAACCGAAAGCGGAGAATTACGTCGACTTTTTACTCATTCGAGCGCCGAACGGACGGTTGACGCTTCGCGAGGCGCCGCCGCTGCACCTCGCCGGACAGCAAGAGCCGCACATCGAGGTTCCGGGTCCGGGAAGCGATATGCTGAAGGATTTCGAAGAGCGTCTCGTGAACGCCACGGTGCTCAGGCACTTTTTGAACCTTCAAGCGCGCGGCGCGGTGGAGCCGGGGACGATGCCGACGGTCAAGTCGAGCGAAATCGCCGCCACGCTTTCGCACGTCATGTCCGTGCGAGATGTTCGCCGAAAAATTCGTTCAAAAATATGTGCGCCTCGTCGTGGAGTGAACGCAAACGAAGACGAGTTCATCTTGAATCCTTCGTACCGATTCGAGCACGAAAAGGAGGTTCAACGCATGGCTACGCCCGAGGAGGTGTGCGCGTACGAGTCCTACCGTCACTCGGTTGCGTTCTTGTGCAAAGATCGCGATCGCGACGAACAAGAGCGCATCTTGCGTCTCTCGTCTCTGACGCTTCAACAGTTGAAGAACGCCGTCACCATCCTCGTGCGTCACAGCGAAGGCAAGCGCAAACGGCAGCTGGAAAACTTGGAGTTGTGGTTACAAATTCAGCCGTGGGCGCAGACGCACGAGTTCCTTCAGGCTGCGCAGGGTAACAAGGGCATTTTGCACCTGGAAACGTCGAGAAGAATTCAAAGACTTACTGGTAAATTTTTCAACTACATTCGACGCATGACGGTGCCGGATCCGCCCGAGGATCGACGTCCCAGACGCGAGCCGGGTACGGTGACGGGTACGAATGCCGATCTTCGTAAATTGACGATGCCTCAAGCGCAAAGAATTCTCGAAAATTTCGGCGTAGAAAAAGAAGTCATCCTACAACTCGAACGTTGGAAGCGGATCGGTTTGATTCGTGAGCTTTCCGGTGCCGCGACCGCCGACGGAAGTAACCAGCACGCGGGTATGGCTCGTTTTGCGCGTCGCCTGCGGGTGAGCGAAGCCCAGCAGCTCACGGAAATCAAAGAGAACTCCAGCTTGCTCTTCAAGAGGCAGATGAAGGAGTACTCGCAGCGACGTGTCAAGCACAAGGATTCGTCCAGCGACGAAAGCGACGAAGACGATGACGACGAGGAATCTAGCGATAGCGAAAGCGAAAGCGATTCTCTGGCGGATGAGCTCGAGAAGCAGCTCGCGGAAAAGGCTGAGGGTGACGGTCTCGACGAAGAGAACGAACGCGCCGAGCTTGAGGCCTTGCGTTCCGCGCTCACGGATGGCGCACCGATCGAGCCATCCGTGGATCCGATGAAGGCGTTGGCGCAGGGTATTTTGGTGCCCGGTAAAAAGCTCAAGCTCAAGCGAGTGACGACGCACATCTTCCCCGATGGACGATCCGCAAAGGTTGAAGACGACATCACCGAGTACGCTGGAGCCGCATGGCTCGCGGCGCGCGCGCAGGGCGTCGAAGCCGCCAACGCGGCGACGACGGCGGCGCTCGTCGAGTGCGGTCAGGACAAGCCGCCTCCGCCGCCAAAAGAAGCGCTCGAAAAGAAGGAACTCGACGAGGAAGAGACGGGTCTCACGCCAGAAGCGAAGGCGCGGTATGAGATGCTTCGTCGACGCAAGCGTGCGAAGGAGCGCGTTCGCCGCGCAGAGGAGAAGATGAAGCGCTTGCAAGCCATGGGGGTCACCGACGAGGGCGCCAATCTCGCCGACGCGGAAAAGTCACCCGGACTCGCCATCAAATCTCCCTCTTCCGTGCCCGCGATGCCGGGCGGTCTCAAGATCAAGGTCGGCGTGAGCAAGCGCACCATGAAGAGAGTCTTCAGCTCTGGCGCGACGCCGGAGAAGAAATCCAATCTCGGACGCAAGATGCCGTGGGACAAGGTGCTCATGAAAGTCACGGAGAGCGCGATGAAGCACGGCGAGTACGGCCAGGTGTTCACGCCGCCGGTGACGCTGGCGGATTACTCGCAATTTGTCGACCAACCGATGGATCTGAGCTCGATCATGGCGCGTCTGCGCGAGGGCTTGTACGATAACCCGAGCGACTGGGCCTCTGACGTCTCGCTCATCGCCACCAACGCGAAGGCGTATCACATGAGCGATCGCGCCGTGCAAATGCGCGTCGATTGGGTTCCGAGAATGGCGGCAGACATGTGTAACTACATGGCTGATCTCACGAAGAAACACGAGGCGGATATCAAATCTGGATTCTCCGACTTTTCGGCGGACGAGTTGCGAGTCGCGAGACCCGGCGGTCCCGCGCCCGCGCAACCCGCCGCGCAACCTGCCGCGGTGGCGGCCGCGCAACCCGCCGCAGCGCCGAAAACGCTTCCAAAGCTCAAATTTTCTTTCGGAAAGAAGAAGGAATGATCACATTGATCGAACGCGAACCGATACATTTTAGCAGTAAACCATCATCTTTTTACACGCGCTACGCGACTCGAGTGCGCGAACGAGCGAGCGACGACAAAACCGAAACGCGCGCGCGCTTAATCCGTTCCCGGCGGCCACGATAACTGTTGTCCGCCCAAAACGTGCACGTGAAGGTGATACACGCTCTGACAACCCTCGACGCCGTCGTTGATGACGCACCGATACCCCGCGTCGAGTTTCTCCTGCTTCGCCACCACCGACGCCGTGTACATCAAATGTCCCAACAACATCTTGTGATCCTCCGTCGCCCTGGACAATCGCGTCAATCCCGCCCTGATTTTCGGAATGACCAAAAAGTGCGTCTTCGCCTGCGGCGCGATGTCCCGAAACGCCAACGCCAACTCATCCTCGTAAATCACCGTCGCCGGAATCTCCTTAGAGATGATTTTATCGAAGATGGTGCGCTCATCTTTATCGTCCAATCCCTTCAGGTGCGCCTCCTGCGCCTTGAGCGCCTCATCGTTCGTCGACGCGTTCGTCGCCATGCCACCTCTCGATCGGCGCGCGAATTCCCACCCTCGTCTCGCTCGCGCGACGCGTCCACCTCTGGATGCGATCGATCTCGCGAACGCGCACGCTTTCGTCGTCGCGAGTTGTATCGTCGCGCTCGTTACCATGCGCGCGCGCGTGTGACGTCGCCGAACTCGATGGATCGTTCGTCTCGGTGGTTGACGCGCCCTCGAGGGACGGCGCGAGTCTCGACCCACACACGCGCGCGCGCCGCGCGACCGCGCGCGACGAACGGGTGAATCAACGGAGAGTGACGAGGTGCGTCGCTCGTCAGACGATGGCGACGATTCGACGGCGCGAGACGCGCGCGCATAGGTGTCAATAATCCTAACGACGGGGACGCTGTCTCACGTCCGACCGTTCGTCTTGTAGCGCACCGACATCGACCGCGGGATTAGGCCCCCGCGCCGCGCGGGGTGATGATCATCACCCTTCGCGTCGATTCGCGCGTTCGGTCGCTCGCCGACGCGGATCGACGCGGTCGCGGGACATTTCTTCTTTCTTTGTTTTCGCGCTTTTTCGTTTCTCTTCTTCTCCGCGGCGGCGGGTTTCTTCAAAACGACGACGGATGCGCGATGATTGACGGTTTGAGGCGGTGCGTCGCGCGACGCGCGCGATGGTTTCTCGTTCGATGCAGGCGTGGGATCTCTCCGCTCGCTCGCTCGGGGCTCGGAGACGCGATGCGGAACGCCGCCGCGTCGTCGGCCGCCGACGAGAGCGAGAGCGACGACGACCAAGGGTTGCGCAAGCAAGCGCTCGCGGTGGATGGTGACCCGGATTACTCCACCGGACCGCCCATGGATGGTTTTGAGTATCTTCGTCGCGTCGCGTTCGAGGCGAAACAGACGCCGGACATCATGCGAGCGACGAATTTAGATCCGAGCGTGTTTGAGGCGGGCGAGGACGAGGTTTCGACGCGCGAGGACGAGGAGATTGAGTACGCGCCGCCGTCGTGGGCGAGGCCGGATCGAGAGTGGGTGCGTCGAACGGTCGGAGATTTTAGCGATCTGCGGGTGCGCGTGTCGCGCGCGATCGCGGCGAGATCGTCGACCACGCGCGGGGCGTATCCGTCCAATGGCGACAGGCGCGCGTGGGAACGCGCGTGCGAGGACGAACCCGAACCCTCGCTCGGCGCCGTGCTCGCCATGGACGCCGTGATGTGCGCACATTTGCTCAGACACATCGCCAAAGGATTGTTTCGGTACAATTTCGACGACATGGACGCGAACGACCTCATCACGCGTCTTCGATGGTTTCACGCGTTGAGCGCGCGCGTCGACCTTCCGCTCGACGCCGACACGGAGGCGTCCGTGCGATGGGCGATGAAAGGCGTGGCGCGAGGACGCTTGTCTCTACGATCCGCGAGTGATGAGCTACTTCCTCACATGAATCTCGCCATCGCGATAGGCGGTGGCTATTTCAAGCAATGGCGAGGCGAGTGACGAAGGATGCCAAAAATAGACGCGCGAACGCCATTCGGAGCCGCGACGCGGGAAAACGCGCATGATTTTGTTTGACGCCGTCGAGCGACGATCGATCGATGATTTCGACGCCGCGCTCGTCGCGGGACGAATCGACGAGACGCGCGACGGCGAAGACTTGTTGATGTTCGCCGCGCGTCGAAGAGACGAGGAGATGGTCAAACACTTGCTGCGCCGAGGCGCGAATTCGCGCTTCGTCAACGCACACGGCGATACGGCGCTCCACCTGGCGTGTCTGACGGGACAGACGACGGTGGTCGAGGACTTGCTCGCGCACGGCGCGGACATGGAGGCGCGAGGCGCGCAGGCGAATCGACCGATTCATCTCGCCTGCGCGGGCGGTTTCGAAGACGTCGTTGCCACGCTCGTTCTTCGAGGATGCGTCCTGAACGCGCAAAACGCGAACGGCGCGCTGCCGAGCACGCTGTGTTCGGCGAACGGCGAGATAAAAACACTCGTGAGTGATATCGAGAGAGAGGGCGAGAGCGCGCGCGAACGGTTCCGAGTAAAGGCGGCGGCGCGGCTCGCCGCCGACGCCGCGAGGGCGCGAGAAGAGGAACGGCGAGCGCAGGAAGAGCGCGCGCGCGAGCGACGCGAGGAGGAAGAGAAATGCGCGGAGCGCGAAAGAATGCACGCGGAGGAACATCAGCGCGTGCTCGACGAGAACGAGGAACTGCGACGAACGTTGGAGGAGATCGAGGCGAAGGAGCGCGAACGCGCGCTGCAAGAGGAGAAGAAGAGAGCGTCGTCGAAAAAGTCAAAATCCACGGCGGGGAAAAAGAAGGGCGGCACGAGCGCGACGAAGAAAAAGACGTAGCGATAGAAAAGCATGTAGAACATAGTATGAACCATAGTGGACGTTCGTTACATTACATTCGCGGAAGGTGCGAGAAGAGCACGGATACCGTCGACGCGAATTGCGCCGGCGTCCTCGCGGCGCACAGCGAGGCTCTCCACTTTTCCCGAAAGTTTTCCCACGTCTTGTTTCTGAACAGATATAATCTGTTGACGGTCATTTCAAAGTTCCAAGTCATCAGACGCAACTCCGCGAACGAGGTCCACGTCTGACACTGTCGCATGAGCGCGCCGACGAGGTCGACCATCCACGCGTGTCGCCTCCAGTGATCTGAGGAAATTTGCAAAAATCGCAACATCTCCGAGCGAATCTGAATGAGCGTCGGGTGATCTCTGATCGTGTCGTGGGTCAAGTGCGCGTATCCATTGGTCGATTCGCAACGCGTCTCGAGACGTCGAAGCGCCTCGAGGCGGGTCTCGCTGCCGTCGGCGCTCGGCGGAAACCGACGCTCCTCCTCCTCGTGACGCGCGTCCGCGACGTGTTTACGAAAATCTGATTGTCTCAACACGATGGCTATGAGCGCCGTGATCGTCGCCAGCCGCATTCTGGGATTGAGTTGGAAATAATCCACGCGCGCCAACAACGCGCTCGCTCGAAAGCCGGCGAGCTTGACGTCCATCTTGTACGCGTCCGATTCGATCAAGTTCCGTGTGATGTCCGGCCACGAGTGCACGTGAAGCGGGGACTCGTACCTCGAAAATCGTTTCACGCGCGCGTCTTCCTCGTTCGATCGCACCTCGATGACGACGTCTCGCATGATTTCCGCCGTTGGAATGATTTGTGCGGTGAGCGCGCAGTGCACATCGCGAAACAGCGCCCACGACATTTTGGACGGCGGAGACATCAGCGCTCGCACGAACGCGTCGAACGCGACGACGGGCGCGTTCAAAACATCCGCGTGCGTCGCACAAAATTGCCACGCCGTGATCGCCTCTTCGATCAGACTCGCATCCGCGGCGTACGTCGCGCTCGCCGACGAGACGCGCCGCGTCCACTCCTCGCCGTCGGCGTCCTCGAGCTCCGTCTCGATCGTTCGACGGGTCGGCGCGTCCGCGCACGTCGCGCGCTTGCGCGCGCCGTATATTCGCATCAGTTCCTCATCGCTGACGTGAACGACGTCGGCGTGCGGACACATGACGAATTCATCCCTGGCGTCTCGCATCGAGTCGTTGACGCACTGTTTTCGAGTCAACGCCGCGACGAATTGCGCCGATCGACGTCGCAGATGCACCATCTCGCGCAGACACACGTTACACAGCGTCTCCCTACACGACAACACGTCCCGCTCGGTGTAACTCGTCCACGTCTCCCCGTCCTCGTCTCGATCCGTCGTCCCTCGCTGTAACGCCGTCGCCTCGGCGGGTTGTCGCACGAGAAGTTCGCCCAAGACGGAATCATACGTCGCGCGCGGACTTCGTCGCAACCCGCGCGCCAACCGACGCGCTAAATCGTATCGCATCTGAAAACTCCTCTCATACAGCATGGCGTACGCCGCGTTCGGTCGCAACAGTTTATACATCGCCGTCGCCGTGACGACGTAAAAGCCTCGCGCCTCGACGTTGGCGCACGTAAACGCACATCGACACTCGAGCACGTCTCGCAATTCAATCTCTACGTCGTCGTCGCACGCCGCCGAGACGCGCGGGGTCAATCCTTTACCCGTCGTTGACTGTTCATGTTCACTCTCGTTCTCATCGTCGTCGCCGAACGCTTTTAATCGTCCTCGCACGACGATGGACGCGCGTTCGTCCGGGTTCGCGAACGTCGATTCTCGAAACGCCGCGCGTCTCGTCGTCTTCGTCGTCTCGTCTTCGCGCGTCACTTCGAAATCATCCAACAGACGCACGATCATCATCGATTGATCCACGTCCCCGAGTCCCGCGCGTTCGCACCTCGCTTCGCTCGCGTTGTACCGTTCCTCCACGTCCAATTCGTGCACCATCGTCGTCGTCATTCTTCGTCGCGATTCCACCACCTCATCGTCTGCGTCCTCTCGCGCGCATCCACGTCGACTCCGTCGCCTCTCCGTCGTCGTCGTCGTCCCGCGACGCCGCCGACGCCCTTCGGTCTCCGCCATCCGCCGCGTCGTCGTCTCCGACCACCGCGCGCGCGCCTCCACACCCTCACACGCGCGCGAGACGCCATCGATCACCCGTCGTTCACGCGCATCATCCAGACATCGCGTCCATCGTCGCCCCTTTACCCTTCTCCGCGCATCGCGCGTCGCCTCCGCGACGACGTCGAGCGCCTCCGCGACGACGGACGCGTCTCCGCGC